>ERZ778495.2477-NODE-2477-length-10444-cov-4.177303_pt1 | contig 10444 bp, 16 predicted proteins | sample MGYA00433100_ERZ778495 | MGnify/ENA primary metagenome ERZ778495 (study PRJEB29527, sample SAMN07138962) | mouse gut metagenome | material: feces | host: mouse | place: China:Nanjing | collected 2016-01-25 ...
AAAGGTGAATATAAAGATAGAGAAAGTTTAAACAGAAATAGTATTAATCTAAAAACCTTTTTATTATGACAGAAAAAACACATTATAGTGATGAGGAACTTGAAGAGTTCCGCAATATCATAAATGAGAAATTGGCATTGGCCAAGCGTGATTATGAGCAGATGATGAAAGTGCTTATGAATCAGGATGGTAATGATGTTGATGATACGTCGCCGACATATAAGATCCTTGAAGAGGGAAGTGCTGCTCAAAGCAAAGAGGAGATCATCCAGCTTGCAAGTCGACAACAGAAGTTTATAGCCGGATTAGAGGCGGCATTGATGCGTATAAAGAATAAGACTTATGGTATAGATAGAATAACCGGTAAGTTAATTCCGAAAGAGCGCCTACGTGCGGTGCCTCATGCGACATTAAGCGTGGAGTCGAAACAGAACAGAAAGAAATGAGTATAAAAGACGTATTTACAAGAGGAAGAATGGCTATGCTTATCGTTATAGCCATTCTTTTGATAGATCAGATAATAAAGATTTGGGTAAAGACCAACATGACTCTTCATGAGGTGATTTCAGTTACTTCATGGTTTAAGATTTGTTTTATAGAGAATAACGGCATGGCATATGGCATGGAAATCGGAAGTAAATTACTATTATCCTTATTTCGTATTGTCGCTATAAGTGTTGGTGTTTATTATTTATATCTTCAAACGATAAGAAGAGCTAAGTTCGGTTATATAGCTTGTTTGGCATTGGTCATCGCCGGTGCCGTCGGTAATGTGATTGATTGTATGTTTTATGGTCTGATATTTAATGCGTCGTCTGAGTACTATACATCTTTTGTCGTTCCTTTCGGTACAGGTTACGCGCCTTTTCTAATGGGAAAGGTCGTTGATATGTTTTACTTCCCGTTGATTGTCACCACATGGCCCGAGTGGATTCCGGTATACGGAGGAAGTGAGTTTATATTTTTCAGTCCGATATTTAATTTCGCAGATGCAAGTATAAGTGTCGGAGTTGTGTTGTTGCTTCTTTTCTATCGCAAAGAATTGAGTGAAATAACATTAAGAAAATAAATATATTTAGTTTGTTGGGTGCAGATGAGGTGTGAAGTCAGTACAATTACTAATATATTAAGGACGATAGTGTTTTCGTTATTGTTGGTGGCTTGTAAACCGACAGTACCTGGCGAGTTTATTCAGCCTGACGATATGGAAGATATATTATATGATTATTATATATCCCAAGCAGTGGGTGGACGTGCGTCTGAGTCAAACTCGGTGTCATTCAACAAAAGTCTTTATTACTATGCGGTATTGAAGAAACATGGGGTGACAGAAGCACAATTTGATTCATCGATGGTGTATTATTATACACATTCGGAGCGACTTTATAAAATATATAAGAGCGTTGGCGACCGTTTGGAGAATGAGGCGTTAGGATTAGGTGCTTCTGTCGGTGAAATGGGGAAATATTCAATGTTGACAACAGATGGAGATACAGCAAATATATGGAAGGGAGAACAGGCTGCCATATTGATGCCGGTATCTCCTTATGATAAGTTGGTCTTTACGATAGAGGGTGATTCGACATTCAAAAAAGGAGATTCATTTTTGTTTAATTTCATGACAACGTTCTTTTATCAAAGTGGAACCAAGGATGCAGTGGCGTACATAGCTGTTCGATACGACAATGATAGTATTTCGACACATTCAACCCATGTAACAGTGTCTGGTCTGTCACAGTTGCGTATAAAAGGTAATGATGATAATGGCATAAAGGATCTTAGAGGATTTATTTATCTTAATAGAGGTAATGATGAGTCACGGACTCAAAAGGTCATGTTTATAGATAATATCCAGTTTGTCAGGTTTCACAAGCTGTTATCGGATAGTATTAGTCCGGAAAAACATGATGCTTTAAAGGCTGTTCCTGATTCAGCAATGAAGAATAATATTTCTGATACGACAATATTGAATGTACGTAAAGAGAAACGGATGCTTTTAAAACCGGGTAAGAGTGGAAAAGGGTAGAAGAAGGCATATTGCGGTCCATGAGGTTATTTTTAATGGACAGACATTAAATATGTGTATATTGGATATTGATGATGGGATTATAACCGGATATCATCAGTTTAATGCGGAAGAGCCTATGGTGGAGTGGGTCGGTGGTGTCATGGAGTTGCGAAATGATGAGTGTGGTAATATCATCGCTTACAGAAACGGGGCAAGATTTATATAAGTGTTTTATACAGCTACATGAATTAATAACAATAAAGAAAAAGTTAACATTATGAATCTAAAAGTACGTTTGGCATTATTGAACTATTTGGAGTTCGCCGTATGGGGAGCATATTTAACATGTGTGGGAGTATATCTTACTAAAATAGGAATGGCATCCATGATTGGCTATTTCTTTATGATACAGGGTATAGTCTCTATTTTCATGCCGGCAATAATGGGTATTATTGCGGACAGATGGGTACCTGCACAACGATTGCTCGGTTTGTGTCATCTTATGGCCGGATTGTTTATGTTGGCGGCAGCATGGTATGGGTATACGGAAGGGAACAACTCGGAGTTTGCTGTTTTGTTTTCCCTTTATTCCATAAGTATGGCTTTTTATATGCCTACGTTGGCATTGACAAATTCGGTGGCATATAGTGCGTTGGTAAAAGCTGGTATGGATACCGTTAAGGATTTTCCTCCGATAAGAGTCTTCGGTACTATCGGTTTTATATGTGCGATGTGGTTTGTCGATATTACAGGCTTTATGTCAAATCATAATCAATTTGTTACTTCGGGAGTGTTGAGTCTTTTATTGTTCCTATATACTTTTACTTTACCTGCATGTCCGATTGCCAGAGACGGGGATAAGCAAAGTTTTGTTGATGCATTTGGATTGAAGGCCTTTTCCTTGTTCCGTCATAAAGACATGGCGATATTTTTTATTTTCTCAGCATTGCTCGGTGTATGTCTGCAAATAACGAATGGTTTTGCGACACCATATATAGAAAGTTTTAAGTCAATGACGGAATATGTTGATACTTTTGGGGTTCAACATGCTAATATACTTTATTCCTTATCTCAAGTTAGTGAGACATGTTGTATTCTTTTGATTCCATTTTTCATGAAACGGTTTGGAATAAAGAATGTAATGCTGATAGCAATGTTTGCATGGGTATTCCGATTTGGATTGCTTGGAGCCGGAAATCCAGGCAATGGTGTCTGGCTGTTTATTGCCTCTATGATAATATATGGAGTCGCATTTGATTTTTTCAATATATCCGGTTCGCTATTTGTAGATAAAACGACCGATGCGTCTATTCGTTCAAGTGCTCAGGGACTGTTTATGATGATGACAAATGGAGTCGGTGCTACTGTTGGAGCATTGATCGCCCAAGCGGTAGTAACATTACATACGTCTTCCGAAGGTGTAGAATGGAAGACTTGCTGGTACATATTTGCGGCTTATGCACTTACTGTTGGTGTTCTCTTTGCTTTAGTATTCCGACCGAATAAAGATAAGTTAAATAAATGAGCAGAATACAGCTTTACTTTAATGGCATATCGGAAGTGGTAGGCAATAGTAAGATGAGTGTTATTGTACTTACTGATATGGAAAAGAAAAGAGCATTGAGTTTTGTCTGTGATGAAATCATGAAGTATCAGATAAGTATCAGACTTTCGGATAAAACTCTTTCGAAAACATTTGTACCAGAAGTTCTTGTTCATTTGTTGAAAGACTTGGTTGATATTCAGAGGTTTGAGATAATGATTCATGGCATTGACGAAGGAGAATATAAAGTAGCATTATTGGATGCAAACGCTTTAAGTTCATATCCTATTAGACTTAGCGATGCGGTTCTATTATCACTAATATGTAGTATACCCCTCTACATAGACACTAAACTGATGTTAAAGCAAAGTGAACAGTACAAATTGAATTCAAGCAGAATGTCTATACCAATAAATTCCATTACCACACAGCAATTAAAAGAGGAGTTGAAGAAAGCGATAGAGCAGGAGAATTACAGGTTGGCATCATATATCAAAGAAGAATTGGAAAACAGAAAATGATTGTATTATGAAAGAAACAAGATTTTTTTATGTGCCGAATGCAAGCATTTCCGAAGAATTGCCCGAAGAAGAGGCCCTGCATGCGCTTAGGGTTCTACGATTAAATGTAGGAGATGAAATAGTCCTTATGGATGGATGCGGTAAGTATTACAATGCAGAAGTAACTTTCGCTTCCAATAAACGTTGCGTATATAAGATTTTAGAGGAACATCCTCAGAAATGTCAATGGGCACGGCATTATCATATAGCGATAGCCCCAACCAAGATGATGGAGCGTATGGAGTGGATGGTAGAAAAGGCAACGGAAATAGGAATAGATGAATTCTCCTTTCTTAACTGTAAATTTTCCGAACGTAGAATAATAAAACTGCCGAGAATTGATAAAATAGTTATTTCTGCAATTAAACAGAGCCATAAGGCATGGAAACCGCAAGTTAATGACATGATTGCTTTCAAGCAGTTTATTTCAACACCACGTGCCGGGCTTAAATTTATAGCTCATTGTTATACAGAGATACCAAGGAAATACTTTTTTGATGAATTGAAAACACAAGGGCAGATGGATGATGTGACGGTTTTAATTGGGCCTGAAGGGGATTTTTCTATTGAAGAAGTGCGTTTGGCAATAGATAAAGGATATGTACCAGTGCATTTGGGAGAAAGCAGATTTCGTACAGAGACAGCTGCGATAGCAGCTTTGATGATGATGCAACTGTCCGACAAATTAAATGGTAAATGATGAAAAGAATAATTATATATATAATAACGATTGGCGTAGTATTGAGTTCATGCTCATCTGATTACAGAAATGCCATTCCTGCAAATAGCATAGCGTTACTTTCTTTGGATGTAAAAGGAATTTCTGAAGCAGATAATGCTGGTGATAAAAGTATTATCAACAGTATTTTGCAAATAGAAGATATCGGTCAAAGTGGTATTGATTTAAATGAACGCATATATCTGTTTGAGGATGCGGAAGGAATGTTGGGGCTTGTGGCATGTGTTGATAATGAAAAGAAAGTTGAGTCATGGTTTGAAGAATTATCACAAAAGAATAAATGTACGAAAATAAAAGAGAGGAAAGGATATAAATTCTCCGTATTCAATGATAGTTTTGTGGCAGGTTTTTCTAAAAGTGCGATAATATTGATGGGACCTACCATTGGATCTGGACAATCAAAGTTGCAGGCAAAGATTACTAAGTATCTTGGAACAGAAAATGATAACAGTATAGTTAACACTCCAATGTATGAACGTCTGGATTCAATAGAAACTCCGATAGCCATGATAATAAGAGGGCAAGCACTGCCGGAAAAGATGCTCTCTCTTTTTTCTATGGGTGCATTGTCCAAAGCAAAGCCGAATGATATTTTAATGGCTGCATCAGCAACTGTCAGTGACGGATGTCTCAATATTGTTGGTGAGACATTTTCTTTTGATAACGATATAGACTTGTCTATAAAATCGTCGTTGGCAACCTATCATCCTATAGAAGGCAAATATATAGATTGTATATCATTGAATAATGTGTTGACAATTCTAAGCGGCGTGAATGGTGAGAATTATTTAAATCTTTTACGTAATAATATACCATTCCGTACACTGCTTATAGGATTGAATACGGCATTGGATATAGATATGATATTGAAAAGTATTGATGGAGATATATTGATGGCAATGCCTTCTGCGAAAGGAAAGAATTTTGATTTTCAGTTGTTGGCAAACGTTCGTGATACGGATTGGTTGGCTGATGTGGATTATTGGAAAAAGACGACCCCGAGTGGTTATGAAATAAGGAACAAAAATGATCGTGAGTTCTTTTATTCCGGTGCCGGGTGGAATATGTATTTCGGTATAAATAAACAGAACCAATTATATATAAGTACAACAGAGAACTTGGCTCAAACGGCCGGTTTACCGTCAGGAGAGCGTTTGTCGGAGTGTGTGAGAAATGGGATACGTGGGAAACGTGCTTGCGTTATAGTGAGCTTAGATGCTCTTACCAAGCAGATGCCGCAATTACAAACAGCGATGGACATTTTTTCGTCTATATTCGGAAATGTCAATGTCGTTGTATATAGCATGAAATAAATATGGATAAACTAGAATTATGTTCCGTTTTGCCTTCTGTCTTTGCTGATAATGACAGACTGTGTTCGGATGTATGGAATAGTAACGTGACTTTTGAACGCGGGCATGTCTACTTGATGGAATCTGAAAGCGGTAAAGGTAAAAGTACGTTTTGCAGTTATATGTTAGGATATCGGAATGATTATTCCGGTAAAATAAGTTTTGATCATGAAGATATTAAAAGCTTTACGGTAAGTAACTGGTGTGATATAAGAAAGAATCATATAAGTCATTTGTTTCAGGAACTAAGGTTGTTTCCGGAATTGACAGCGTTGGAGAATGTCATTATAAAAAACAATCTTGTCGGTTTTAAAGAAGAAAAAGAAATAAAAGATTGGTTTGAAGTATTGGGAATAGCTGATAAATTGAATGTTCCGGTGAGGTATATGTCGTTTGGTCAACAGCAGCGTGTCGCTCTTATGAGAGCATTGGTGCAACCGTTTGATTTCATTATTGCCGATGAGCCGATAAGTCACCTTGATGACAATAATGCTGTTATAATGGGGAAAATGATTGTTGCCGAGGCACAACGCCAGGGAGCAGGAATAATAATGACAAGTATTGGAAGGCATATAGATATGAAATACGAAAAAACATTAAGGTTATGAAGCTTGTTTGGAAATTACTTCGGCATCATATCAGTGTGCCGCAGTTCGTAGGGTTCTTTTTTGCTAATCTTATGGGAGTGCTGATAGTTATTCTCGGTTTTCAGTTCTATCGTGATGTAGAGCCAGTGTTTACACAACCGGATTCTTTCATGAGTGCAGATTATCTTATTATCAGTAAACAAATCAGTGTGGGAAATACATTGTCTGGTCAATCCAATACGTTTACTGGAGCGGAGATAAACGATATTTCCAGTCAGAGATTTGTAAATAAAACAGGGCAATTTACTTCTACATTATATAATGTGAGTGCCTATATGGGAGTGGGTGGTTCTCCCATATTGAGCTCCGAGATTTTTTTTGAAAGCGTTCCGGATGATTTTGTGGATGCTTCTGAGGATGATTGGACATGGGATAAAGGTAGTAGTGTGGTACCTATCATCTTGCCGCGTACATATATTAATATGTATAATTTCGGATTCGCCCAATCACGTTCGCTACCTAAGATCAGCGAAGGATTAGTCGGCATGATTGATTTCCGCATACTTATCTCTGGTAACGGTATGAAAGACGAATACAAGGGAAAGGTAATTGGATTTTCCAGCCGGTTGAACACTATACTTGTACCACAAGCATTTATGGATTGGAGTAATGCCAAATATTCCGACAGGCAGCCAGAGGAACCGACAAGAATAGTTATTGAAGTAGGTAATCCGACAGATGATCGTATATCGCGATTCATTGACGAAAACGGTTATGAGGTGGAAGACAATAAACTGAATGCAGAAAAGAATATGTTCTTTCTTCGAATGGTAGTATCACTTGTCATGTCGGTCGGTATCATTATAAGCGTTCTGAGTTTTTATATACTCATGCTCAGTATTTATCTTTTGGTGCAGAAAAACTCGTCAAAATTGGAGAATTTGTTGCTTATAGGATATAGCCCAAGACAAGTGGCGTTTCCATATCAAATGCTTACGGCATTATTGAACCTATCTATCGTTGCGGTAGCGTGCGTAATAATATATTTTGTCCGCAGATATTATATGGATACAATAGAGAGTATATATCCCAATCTCAATGGGGGAACGTTATTGCCTTCGATAGTATTTGGAGGTGTTTTGTTTGTTTTTATAACAATGATAAACAGTCTTATAATCCGCAATAAAGTGACAAACGACATTTGGAAACATAAATCAGAATGAATATAAAGACTATAATAACATTATTGCTTTTCCCTATGAGTATTCAACTGTTTGCTCAGGAAGTATCCATGCGTACCATATTCGTCAATATGCCGGATACGCTGTTACCATATATGTCAAGCGGTAATAAGCTTGATTTAATAGATTTTGCGGAATCAGGGATGGAAGCACAGGTAAATGATAATTTAGGTGACAGTGTGACATTAACCAAACTTACTCATGATTATTTGTATTTGAGATTAAGTCCGTCGTCATCTGTTGAATTGAAGATACTGCCATATCATGGTAACAGTTTCAGAGACTCATTAATAATATGTATGGTCTCATCTGTTGGCAGTGACATAAAAGAAAGTTCTGTTCAGTTCTATACCATCGGTTGGAAATCCATGAAGTCTTTGGTGCCAATTAAGTTTGAAATATCCAATTTTATGATTGAAGATCATACTGTAAGTGATGAAAGACTTAGAATTTTGACCGACAAATTATGTCCATTCATGGTATCGGCCAATCTATCACCAGAGACAACAGATTTAATTCTTAAATTGTCAATACCTCTTCTTACAGAGGAAGATAAGGGTGAGATAGGAAGCCTATTTATTCCTAAAACATTAAAATGGGATGGTAATATATTTAAATAGGTCAAGAAAATATGCTTAATTATCACTATATCATGGCGCAGGTATAATTTATGTTATAATTTTGCACTGTGTTTTTCATGGTATTAGATTATTAAGGTTAATGAAAAGTTGGTTGTCGTGATGATAATCAATTTCGGTTTTCCTCGCATCGTTTATTTCTTTAATAACGATGCGAGGAAATTTTATGAAGGCTGTATGAGTTTATGTATAGTTATGTTAATGTAAGCCAGATTATGGGTCAGTAGAAATTTAGTGGGGATATGCATATATCTTTGCTATTCTAAAAAGGAGGAAATTTTTATCCACTACTCCATGTAAGTTTGCCCTAAAGAGTTTAATTTTTGCATTGAATGACTCCGCTGCCGCATTTGAGGCCCTGTTATTGTAGAAATTCAGGATGTCATCATAGTGTTCATAGAATGTAGCTGCTATAACATTGAACGATTTTATCTTTGACTCATCCACTTTATTGTACCACCGGGCCATGCCCAGTCTTGCGGCATCCTTAATTGTGTTTTTAGAAAATATCATCCTTAAGGAATGCGAGAGTCCATACGCCATTTGAATGTCTGGATATTCTTCAAATAGAATTCCAGCTCTTTCTTTCTGTCGTTCAGTTCATTTGTCTGCAGGCTTGAACAGGAGATACCTACTTCTGATAAGTAGTTCCGGACGTGTGTCTCCGTTTGGAAAACGGTAAGGCATGTACGCTTTTCCAGTCTGTTTGCATTCCTCCATTTCTTCATTGCTTTGTTGCGACGCGTCCCACCGGTGAACTACACTGATTTCCTGTACGGCATCACAGGCAAGTTTCTGTATATGAAAACGGTCTATGACACGTTTAGCTTTCGGGAAAGCAACGGAAACAATCTTGCGCATGGAATCGGACAGGTCAAGAGTCACTTCCTCCACCGCTTCTCGTGTATCCTCGTCTATTTGCTTTGTATGACATCCTCCGACTTAGCCCCTGCCATGACTGCCACGAGACACCCCTCATGACCATGCCGGTCACGGTTGGTGATAAAGGTATATAGTTCACCGTTCGATAGAGACGACTTGTCTATAGCCAAATGTGGACCTATGTTGTCAGGGAACAACATCCATCTGTCCGCATGATCGAGTTGTTCCCAATCCCAGAACCCACTGAGTGTTTCCTTATACTGTTTCTCAAATGTATGACCATTTATATGATAGAACTCCTCAAGCGTATGGCAGGTCACCGGGGATGTCTCCATACGTCTCTTTTAAAAAAGCTCCAAATACCTTGGAGTAACGGGTGCCTTTACAAACCACATCCAGATCGATGGGGATACTGAAACTTTTGCCTGTACGCGTGTCAGTACAGCGACGGCGGCGTATCATCAAGATGACCCTATGGTCACGGATTGGGAAGTAGGTGACGCTTACTGCATTCATGAAGCCTTTGGATTCAAAGTGAACGTTACCAGACAAGTCCGGATTCATTAATTCATCCAGATGAATGTGTATTTCTGTAGATGTTTGCTTAATACCGACTACTGAAAAGTAGTTGAGGATTTCTGAGGGAAGCACGATGTGCGCCAAAACCTCTAATTGATTTGTTTCCATAAAGTAAAAATCGGGAGTTTCTTTAAAACAACGAAAAAATCCCCACTAAATTTCTATGAACTGAACCCAGATTATATGTAAGCGAGGTTGGACATTTAGGATGATAGATTGCATTGGAAAATTAATGAGTCACACCGTAAGTATATAATAAATGTCTCGCACTTCACAGTGTGAGACATTCTTCTTCAATAGGTATTAGCTTTTTTA
>ERZ778495.2483-NODE-2483-length-10431-cov-4.445451_pt1 | contig 10431 bp, 9 predicted proteins | sample MGYA00433100_ERZ778495 | MGnify/ENA primary metagenome ERZ778495 (study PRJEB29527, sample SAMN07138962) | mouse gut metagenome | material: feces | host: mouse | place: China:Nanjing | collected 2016-01-25 ...
GGATAATGCGCCATTGTTGGGACTTCATTCCATGGAACGGGGAAACCAGCACCATGCGCACAGAAAACGGAATCAGGAGTGTTTTCTAGGTCAGCAACCGGATCATAATTAACATTTCTAATAACATCTTCAGCATTATGACATGGATAATAGCCAGCAACAACAAGCTCGAGCTGACCCTGGCCATGAGTATAGGCGCGAACGCTTTGGGCGTAGTCGCGCATGCCCACAACAGGAGCGGTTCCCGTAATCAGGGTTAGGGCTTGACTATTAGCTTCATCAAGCTCGAACGTACCATGCATTTGTTGAATGTCATTAATTGCGCGTCCTACTTGGTCATTCGGGACTTTAAGATGAAAAGCATACCAAGGCTCTAATAATTGACATTCGTTTTGTCCCTTTAATTCCATCAATCCTTGGCGAACCGCTCGCCAACTAGCCTGACGAAAATCTCCACCAACTGTATGTTTAATATGGCCGCGACCACCAATGAGGGTGATTTTGACATCGGTAAGGGGAGCTCCTGTAAGAACCCCTAAATGTTCTTTGGCCTGTAAACTAGTTAAGATCTGGTGTTGCCAATTGCGATCCAGGATATCAAGACTGCAATCACTGCTAATTGTAATTTCAGAGCCTTGTTTTCCCGGTTCTAAAAGAAGGTGGGCCTCGGCATAGTGACGTAATGGTTCAAAGTGGCCGACCCCTTCGACTTTGTTAGTAATCGTTTCTTGATAAAGAACGTTTCCTTCATCAAATGTAACTTCCAATTGGTAACGTTCTTGAAGCAATTGTTGCAGAATCTGAAGTTGAACTTCTCCCATAATCTGAACGTGAATTTCTTGGATGTGAGGATGCCAAGAGATCTGTAGTTGTGGATCTTCATCTTCAAGCTCTTTTAAGGCGTTGAGACAAGCATGAAGGTCCTCTTTATTAACTTTAACAGCATAATTTAAGACCGGTTTTATGACTGGCGCCGGGAGTGGCTTTGTTTTACCAAGACCAAGTCCAGGGGCTGTGGAAGTTAATCCAGTAAGAGCACCGACTTGACCTGCGTTTAAAACCTGAGTTGGGGTAAATTTAGCCCCGTTATATATTCGAATTTGGTTCACTTTTTCTTCATTTAACAAAACTGATTTAGCTGGAATTTTGCCACCGAATACGCGAACCCAACTAAGTCTGTTGCCCTTGTCATCATGGGAAATTTTAAATACCCGCGCCGCAAACTCATCAGAAAACGCAGGCGTAACTGTCCATTTCTCAAGTCCCTTTAAGAAATTAGTGGTTCCAGTTAACTTTAGGGCTGCTCCACTATAACAAGGGAACACTTTACGTTGTTTAATCAATTGCTGAATTGTTTGATCGCTAAGGCTGCCAGTACTGAGGTAGTTTTCTAAAACTGTATCATCCTGCATGACAATTGTTTCACGAACTTCATCAGTTAATGGATCAGCAAAATCAAGGCAAGCTGGCGAAAATTCTTTTTGCAGTTGTTTGATAACACTGCTAGGATCAGCACCAATCACATCTTCTTTGTTAATGAAAATGAAGGTCGGGATATCATAACGCGCAAGAAGATCCCATAATGTGCGCGTGTATCCTTGAATGCCGTCAGTAGCTGAAATTACAAGAATTGCATAATCAAGAACTGGCAAGACTTGTTCTGTTTGACTAGCAAAATCGATGTGTCCCGGGGTGTCGAGAAGGGTAAGCGCAAGGTCATTGTAGGTTAGCTCAGCTTGATGGGTAAAAAGAGTGATTCCGCGCTGTTTTTCGAGCGTATTAGGATCTAAAAAAGCATCCCCATTATCCACCCGACCTAGCTTTCGAATAGCGCCGGTTTCATACATGAGAGCTTCGGTTAAAGTCGTTTTTCCAGCATCGACATGAGCAACGATGCCAGTAACAATTTGTTTCACCGTTTTTTCACCTAGTTAACATGGTCGTTTTTGCGAACAACAAGAACATCGCATTTTGCCATCCGACTAACATAGTGGGTAACAGAGCCAAGAACAAAGCGTTCAAGACCAGATACACCAGTCGCACCGAGAACAATCAAGTCAGTATTGTGATCTGACGGAAATTCATGAGCAATAACACGTTTTGGATTTCCAAACCGGATATGAACGTTAACGTCTTCAACCCCCGCATCGACCGCGCGCTTTTTCAAGTCATCGAGTCGTTCCTTGGTGGTTTTAACAATGTTATATGTTTCTTCGTTGCTAAGGGCCGCATTACTATAGCCATCTGTTAGTTGTGTTACTTGAACAATCCGTAAGATATCAAGGCTAGCATGATTCCGTAGTGCAGAATCAATGGCACTTTCTAAGACGTTACTAGTAATTTTTGAGCCATCGACAGCAACTAGAATGTGTTTGTATGGATAAATTTCTGTCATAATAGACACCTCCGAAAGTTTATACCTTTATTATAAAATGTTTTCGCCCTAAAAAGATGTAAAAAAGAAAGTATTTTTTGCTTTGTCGATAATATATTGCAAACGCTTACTAAAAGACGTACACTACAATTGGACGGCTAAATGACAAAAGTAAAGTTTTAGTCTATTTATGTTGATGTTTTTATAAGAGGGTGCTAGTTATGCGTTATGTTTCAATGACTTCTCATAATATTGGAATGAATTTAGCTACAGAACAATATTTAATGAATAACAAGGATTTTGGGAAAGAGCCTTTAGTACTATTTTATTATGAAGAACCATGTATTATTGTAGGTCGGAACCAAAATACGCTTGAAGAGATTAATCATGATTATGTAAAGGAACACAATATCCGGGTAACCCGTCGTTTATCAGGCGGTGGTGCTGTTTATCAAGACTTAGGGAACCTCTGTTTTAGTTTTGTGGTCCCAAGCGATAGTGAAGAATTCGGTGACTTTAAATCGTTTACCCAGCCAATTGTTAATGTTCTTCATCAAATGGGCGCTACTAGTGCAGAAGTTAGCGGTCGTAATGATATTTTAGTTGATGGTAAGAAATTCTCGGGAAATGCAATGTATTCACGTAATGGAAAGACGTTTTCCCATGGAACGTTAATGCTTGACGTTGACTTAAGTGTCGTCGCGGATGCCCTTCATGTGGCAAAAGATAAGATTGCTTCAAAGGGAATCAAATCCGTTCGATCACGGGTTACGAACCTTCGTCCATACTTGGATGAAAAGTACCAAGATATTGATGTGCCAACATTTAGGGATGAATTGCTAAAGGGTCTCTTCCATGTTGACGACCTTGAGGAGATTAAGGATAAGCAATATGTGGTTACCCCCGAGGATCAAAAAGAAATTGATAAGATCTATGAGCAGTACTATAACAACTGGGATTGGGTCTATGGTAAGTCGCCAGAATTTACGGTTAAGCGGCGGAAACACTTTGATATGGGGACAATTGATGCCCGCTTTGATGTTAAAGATGGCGTAATCAAAAACGTGAAATTCTATGGTGATTTCTTTGGCCCCCAGGATATTAACCAATTAGCAGAAAAGCTCCAAGGGGTTAAGTATGACCATGATGAGATTGCCAAAGTCCTTGAAGAGGAAGGAACCCAACAATATATTACGGGAATTCCAACCGCTGAGGTAGCTGATTTACTCGCATAATTGAGCTTTTTAACTTAATTTAGTAAAATGAGGAGTGTAATTAATCGTTACATTCCTTTTTCGTTAATTAAGGGATGTAAAAATATTGGTCATCCGCGGGGATAGCAAAAAAGAAAGTTGGCAAAATAAATGAAAAATAATGAAAAAGTTGTTATTGTAACATCAGTAGCAGCAGTAATTGCATTAGTCCTTGATGCTTTTATGTTTGTTCAGCATGGTCACTCGCTGACATCATCATCTGTATGGCCGCGGCTGCTCCTCTTTATCGTTTTAGCAATCATTGTTAACGGATTATCGTTTTTAAAGATGCGCTTTTGTGGATATGCAACGATTTTAGTAAATCTTTATTTTGCAATTGCTAGTTTAGCCGCATTTCAAATGGTAAGTCCACGAGAAAGTGCATACGGATTATTTATTCAAGCACTAAGTATTGTTGGAATTTTAGTAGGAGCTGCTGGTGTTTATTATGGTGCAAAACAGCGTGCAGACTATACAAAAGCTAAAATTGAAAAAATGAAGGAGCAAATGAAAAAATGAAGATGTCAGTAGCTGATTATTTGTCACAGTTGACGAGCGATCAGGTTGTGACAGAAGAAGTTGAAAAAACTGCTGCCCAATCACAGCAAAAAACAGTATTAACAACTGCAATTAATTTTATGATTGAACAGCTTGATACGGGACACCTTGGTCAATATAAGATGAATATTAAAATGAAAAAAGGTGATCCAGTTAGCTTTCGCTTAGAAACCAACCTAATTAACATACCGATGGATGAGGCAGAGCGATTAGATGTTAAATTATTGGATAAAGAGATCGAGTACCCTGTTAATCTTTATTTAGTAATGGAGAGTGAAGATATTAATAAAACGGGATTGCGGATCGATGAATTAGCAAATGAAACCGATCAAAGCGGAAAGACAACTGATTTGGTTACTAAAGCTCAAGAATGGGTAGCCGAACACCTTGCAGATATAATGGAAGCAAGAGCATAAGAGTTGCATCAAGAGCTCAGATATGCTAAATTATAGTTTGCGATGGGTCGAGAGGTCTGGTAGCGACCCTAAGAGCTACCATTGACATTTTGACAAGTGGGACACATTAACTCACCGGATTGTGAGGTGTCCAGTCAATCGGCCATGTGGACAGTGCTGATTGACTTGAGATAGTATCAATACACGAAAAACCGGAATACTTAGTATGTTTAGTACTAGGTATTCCGGTTTTTTTAATTGATTAATTTTCGATAGATAAAGCTAAGCCAAGGTAGCAGAGTAATAATCGCAGTTACAAATAGTAGCCCAAGATGACTAACCGATAGATGATCAAGGTCGGCATAAAGATAATAAGTTGGAAATAGCTTTTGAACATTAGTAAAAAAATCAATAAAAGAATTAGCTGGTAGGAGGTGTTTCCAAGGAGTAATAAAAGTTGCGATTATAAATAGGATTGGGGTTCCAGCAGCATCGACAGTTGGTGCGTCAAAGGAAAGCCCAATTGCAAACCCGATCACGCTTAGATATATTCCGATGATATTGGTTAACAAAATACTAGTGATAGTAATGAAGTTGAACTCGATAGTATGAAGGAAAATAGCAAGAATCATAATTACGAGGGTGATGAACAAATTGATGATGACTTGGGTAATTAATTGCGAAAATAAATAGTTCCACAGAGAATAGTGACTAATGTGCGATTGAAGAATGTAGAAGTCCTTATTACTGCAAATCCGTTTGCTGAAAGTAACGATTGAATTACCGAGTATTCCCATCAGAAGAGCAAGCAAGAGTAAAGCGAGCTGGAAGTTGCCAGTGGCGGGGAGGGATGTACTGGCAACTTGAATCATAAATACATACCAAATACCTGGCAGGAGAATAGTAAAAAGAAAGAAACGACGATTGCGTAAAACTTGTTTTAGTTGAATTGCTATGATACTCATAAGAAAGCTCCTAACGATTATGTTGACGATACCATTGTTCGATTGTTTGATTATGTTGGTGGATTTCCTTGACAGGGATGTCTTGAGAGATTTGGCCATCTTTAAGGAGCAGAACACGGGAAAAGAATTTATCAATTTGATTGAAATCATGAGTAATAACTAAAATACTTCCCGAAACCTTTTCAATAAAATGCCAAAAATAGTCAATTGATTCTAAATCCATCCCAACAGTCGGCTCGTCTAGGATCAAAAGCTTGGACTGACGGAGGACACTAAGCAAAAGCGAAAGGCGGCGTTTTTGTCCACCTGATAATTTCGCAATAATTGTATTTTGCTGGGATGATAGTTTAAATTGATCAAGAAGATAATTGATTCGTTGTTTTAAATCAACCTTAGTTATGGCGGCTGTCAAGATAATCTGCTCTTTAACTTTTAGGGTCGGAATTAAAATATTTTCTTGGGACATGATATTTAAAGAATCATTTTTATTAAAATACCATTTAACAGTACCTTCGTTGGGTTTCAAAGCACCTTCAATTATCTTTACTAAAGTTGTTTTACCAGCGCCGTTACTACCAAGAAGGGCAATGCGTTCATTATTATGAATAGTTAAATCAAGGCTGTTGAGAACTGGTGAGTTAAAAGTTTTAACAATATTATTAAGTTTTACCAGTGGTTGATTAAAGTCGTTTGTTCCTAGGATGAGGCGGTCTAATGAAACCTTAAAAACTTTAGCAAGCAAAATCAGCTTATCGATGCTTGGTTCAGCATCCCCATTTTCCCATTTGGAGACGGCTTGGCGGGAAACGAATAGACGCGTAGCCAGTTCAGCTTGTGATAGTTGTTTTTCAGTCCGCAATTTGAGCAGTTGATGCGGGAAAGAGTACGACATAGCAAAAAGCTCCTTTTCAAAATCTATATTTAGAATTTAATTGGATCTGCTTAAAAGGTCAATAGAATCCTTAGATAACAACAATTGCTCACCTCGCTACTATTAGTTGCATATAAATTTCCCGGGAAATAAAAAAGAAGCTGTGACATAAGTTAGGTCACTTCCATAAAATACGAACAGCGCAGTACAACAATGGCCTTCAGCGTCCGGCAAAGTCGAACGCTGAAGGCCTATTGTTGCTTGCGGGGGCTCGAAAACGAAGTCACGAGTGACTTCTGTCTCGCTCCCTCAAAGTTAAGATTAATAATTGCGCATCCCCGTATATTTTTTGCTCAGGACGATAACTAGTATTGTTGCAAGAAGCCCATAGACTGCGCCAACATAGCCGAGGTTTTTCATGGCAGTGAAGGTAACAGCCTGAGAGGCAGTAAAAGAGCCTAGTGAAATACCAATATTAGCAAAAATCGAGTTTAAGGATGAAGCTAAGTCAAGTGATTGAGGATATTGTTTTTCGGCAATATCAAGGAACATTAATTGGGTGGAAGAACCATAGCATGAAAAGGCAATACATAAGACAGCCACAATAATAATGGCACCCCACTTGAATGGTAAGACGGGACCAAAGATGAGAAATAAGACTGTCATTGCCGCGTAAATTCCACTGAGACGATGAATTCCGCCACGGTCAGCTAGATAGCCACCAAATTTATTACCAATAATAAAGAAGATTCCCATTCCGAATAAGAGCCAGTTCAACCAGGTATTATCAAAGCCCATTTCGTTAGTGATTAAAGGACGAATATAGGTATAAATTGTGTAGTCAGCCGCACAAATAGCAACAATGAAGCTAACACCGAGAATGATTCGTGAATCCTTAAATAACACAAACTGCTTACTAAGGGTACTCTTAAATTGAGGCGTATCACGTGGGACGAGCCAAATCAAGGCGACAAAAACAATGATCGTAATTCCAGAAATCATCCAAAAACTGTCATGCCAAGTAAGGGTAGTGCTGATAACTGTCCCGATTGGAATGCCGATAACTGACGCGATACTAAACCCAGCAAAAACCCATGAAACCAGGCTTGCTCTTTTTTCACGCGGCGCAACATAGCTCGCCATTACGAGGACCATCGAGATAATCGCACCGGCAACACTAGCAGTTAGAATCCGCGAAAGCAACATTGAAATAAAGTTTGGCGCCATTGCTGTCCACGTATTGCCGATAAAGAAGATGATCATGAGAACTAGTAAGACATGATGTCGTCACCACCGATTTGCCATTGAAGTAATAATCGGAGTGAAAATAGCATAAACCAAGGCAAATACAGTTACAAGTAGGCCTAACTTACCAAGCGAATCATGGTATTCATGGGCAATATCAGGTAAAACGCCGACAATCATATATTCGTTACACCCAAGCATAAAGGCAACGAAGACAAAAATAATAGCTTGTAAACGATATTTCATAAAATGTACCCTCCCTAATAAATTAAACTCATCATACTGTAGCAAATTTCTGAATGGATTTCTACAGCAAACGCAGATAAACCTTTTGCCTTGCTAAAAAGACTGGTTTTAGGGAAAATATAGGTAACAGTTTATTCGATGGAGGGGGTAAAACATGCTTCAAGAAGTTAATGCTATTTTTCAAACTTTTGGCGCGAGTGTAGTTGTCCCAATAATAATTTTTATCATTGCTTTATTACTACGAGTGCAGCCTAAGACAGCAATGATGAGTGCTTTCTATGCTGGTGTCGGTTTAACTGGTTTTACCTGGATTATCACAGAATTTACGCCAGTGGTGACTAAGATTGTCCGCCAAATGGTTGATAATACGGGGATTAAACTACCAGTGGTTGATATCGGCTGGCAAGCAGGGTCATTAGCAGCGTTTGGATCAACGGTTGGTTTATCGTTTTTTGTTTTTGGATTACTAGCTGAATTAATTTTATTTGCACTTGGCGTCACAAAAGTGTTTCTGCCTTCTAATATTTGGAATAATTTTGGGTATATGATTTGGGGCACGCTAGCTTTTTATGTAACTCATAATTATTGGCTATCATTAGGGCTGGAATTTTTTATGCTCCTGTACTCACTAGTCTTAGCGGAGATTCAAGCAGACCGGTGGGCAGACTATTATGGAATTGAGAATACCACCGTCGACTCCTTACATAATATTGAGCAAGTGGTTCCAGCGATTATTTTAGATCCGTTATGGAATTTACTGGGATTTAACAAAGTGAAAATGACCCCTAAAGATTTTCAGAAAAAACTAGGTGTCTTTGGGGAACCAATTACAATGGGAATTATCCTGGGATTAATAATTGGGATCTTGGGTAATTTATCTTCACTGGGGAAAATAAGCGCGTGGGGACAGATTACTAAATTTGCGATTCAACTAGCTGCCGTTATGGCGATCTTTCCCCTTGTTACAAACGTATTCGCAAAGGCATTTATTCCCATCGCGACTGAAATTGATGAACAGCAGAAGAAACGGCATGGCGAAAATAAAAATAGCCGTTATGATAAAAAGCGGTGGTTCCTAGCAGTTGATGATGGCGTTGGCTATGGAGAATCAGCCACTTTAATTTCCGGAATCATTTTAATCCCGGTTATGGTTTTAATTGCTTTTATCCTTCCTGGCAATAAGACCCTTCCGGTAGTTGATTTAATTGCAATTCCGTACATGATTGAATCAATTGTCGCGGTCACTCGTGGAAATATCTTAAAAGTAATTGCGACGGGAATTGTGTGGTTTAGTTTAGGCTTATATGCGGCTAGTTGGCTCAGTCCGGTCTATACTGCAGCAGTGGCCCACTATGGCGTTGCAATCCCAACCGGGGTAGTCTTGGTAACAAGTTTTAACTTAGTAGCACGACCATTGAATGCATTGGTTTTTGCTGCCTTTATATCAGAAAGTCCCGTTTGGATTTCACTAGCAGTTATCATTTACCTTGTGATGTTGTTCGGATTACGGAAATATCGTTCGCAAATTTGGCACTACCTTAATAAGATGGCAATGAAGAATGCTTAGGTAAAGTGTTATAAAATTAAGGAGAGCGAAAAAATGAAAGCCTTAGTAGCCGAAAAAGCAGCAGATCGTTCATTGCAAGATTTGCATTTTGCGGAAGTCCCAGTTCCTACGCCAGCTGAGCATGAAGTCTTAATCAAGGTGCATGCTGCTGGACTTAATCCAGTCGACTACAAAATTGTTGAGGGTGGCGTTAGTGCTTGGCAGTATCCGCATATCCTTGGATTGGACGTTGCTGGGGAGATTGTTGGTGTTGGTCAGGGGGGCTTGGTATGTTGGCGACCGGGTATCTGGGCATGGTGATTTAACGAAAAATGGTTATTTCGCCGAATATGTGACTGCCCCGACTTATGAATTAGCTAAGATTCCGGATTCTGTTTCCTATGAAGTTGCTGCTAGTGCTTTATGTGGGGCTTTAACAGCTTATGAAGCAATAGAACGCAAAGCTAATTTTGCCAATGTTAATACCGTGTTGGTTCATGCTGGTGCAGGTGGCGTTGGGAGTATTGCTATCCAACTTGCTAAACTTCATGGCTGCAAGGTATTTACGACTGTTTCATCTAGTAAATATGACTACGTAAAGCAGCTTGCTCCAGATGCAATCGTCAACTATCAAACTGAAGATGTGGATAAAGAGTTAGTCGATCTCACAGGTGGCCTTGGCGTTGATTTGATCATTGATACGGTAGGCAAAAAAGAAGCAGAACTTGATTTGCGACGGCTAGCTTACAATGGACGCTTAGTAACGATTGTTGACGTTCCTTCACTTGATAATGTTCCAATGTTTGATCGCGGTCTGGGGATGGATGTCGTTAATCTTGGTGGGGCGCATCTCAGTGGTAATCCATACCAGCAGGCTGATTTAGGCCGAATGAATGCGGAAATGTTAGAATTAATAGCTAATGGGGATGTAAATCCTTTGATTGAAAAAGTGATTCCGTTTGATCAAATTATTGATGG
>ERZ778495.2484-NODE-2484-length-10429-cov-5.369385_pt1 | contig 10429 bp, 10 predicted proteins | sample MGYA00433100_ERZ778495 | MGnify/ENA primary metagenome ERZ778495 (study PRJEB29527, sample SAMN07138962) | mouse gut metagenome | material: feces | host: mouse | place: China:Nanjing | collected 2016-01-25 ...
ACCAAACCGCGACAGAAGGCTCAACACCTCCGGTCGTGCGGTTTGGTCGCATATTTTGTTAGCTGTAGGTAAGAGGATAGCTAACGGCCGGAGGTGTTTTTTACCTCCCCCCGGCGGGGCTCGGTGCTCAGCATAGCACCTCCTCAAGGCGCTGTATCTGCTCGAGAGTCAGCGACTCGTTGCTGTCAACAAGCGAAAAGAATGCATCCTCGCCCAATCTTTCAAATTCCGGCATTGCCTCCGCCTCGCCGAGATCAGCTGTAGCCGCCTCCACATCGCTGTCATACTGCCGCATCATCCTGCCAAACTCCGCCGCCTCCTCGCCGGAGAGTCCGGTCGAGCGCGACTTGTCCCGCAGCGCGTCAAAACCCTCCGGCTTCAGACACCGCACAGCCTCCTGCGCGGCTTCGTCATACTCCGCCACCGCTTTTTTTATCGCACGGCTCGCCTTGACAACACAGACCTTGTCTGCCGATTTCATCTTGCCGAGACCACACATCCCCAGCAGCTTGCCTATGGCAGAAAGCTCACGCACCTTCATGCCGCACCTCCTTTCCCGCTGACAGCCTCTTCCACGCCATGCAGAAAGTCATCTACCTCCGCAGTAATGCCGGCGCGGTTCACATCCGAAAGAAAATCTATGCTCAGACCACCCATTCCGGTAGCGCCAGGAGTCATATTCTCCGACACCCTGAATGTCGCCACCTGCACGGCTCCGTCTGTCACAATGCCGCCGCTAACCGACGTCACGCGCGCACCCATCACCGACACGCTGGCGCTCACACCAAACACCCGCGCGCCGTTTTCCGAGTTGTCAACAAGGTAGGTCGCGCGCTGCACCTCTGCAAATCTCACTTTTCCGTTTTCCATTTCTGTTAATTATTAATAGGTTATAAAATCAGTTTCTTGCTATAATCTCAGCCTCGCCGCTGTAGTTACCCATGCCCGCTATTATCTGCGGGCGTATCGTCTGCCCGGCAACCACGGCGGTTGAAATCAGCGGTGCCGACAGCAAAGTGTCATGGCTCGCCACAAAGTGCGCCGACTGCCCCGGGGCAAGCTCTGTCGAGGCCCCGGAATACACCTGCAGCGCTGTTCCGGTAGCGGCGCTTGTCACCCTCGTAAGACTCACATCGCTCAACACCACCGACGGCTTCAGCTTGTACGGCGAATAGTTCATGCCCGCCGAATTGCCGGCAAAGTTCACACTCGCCACAAGTATAGGATTAAGCCCGCTCATGTTGAGCCTCACGCTTACACTGGACGGAGCGGTGTTCGTTATCGTAAACCCCACCTGCAGCCCGTACAGATAGTCGCCGACCATCTGCCCGCACTGGATTCCCGAATTGACAGCCTGCGCTATCGGAAACAGGCCGTCACCCGCGTACCAGTACGCCTTCCAGCTTATACCCCAGAGAGTCACCTGCATGTACTGCATGAAATAATCCCGGTACTCATACTCCGTCATGCCGTGAAAATCCTCCGTATTGTCCGCCGGCAACGCCGCAAACGTTATCCCGCCGGCATCATTCAGCTCAGCCGCGCTCTTCGCTGTAAGCGTCGCACATTTTGCAGAACTGGCGCAGACCCACCACTCAAACTGCGTCGCCCCGCTCCAGCCCGCCCTTATCTCGTTAAGCCGGCTGCCGTCCACCGCTATCGACACCTGGCCGCCAGCGCCGCCGCCGTAAAGACTCCCTATCGTCATTTCCGAAGTCACCATAGCCCACCGGTCGCTCTCGCCCGCCTGACGCAGCAGCAAACACAAATACCGGTCGCCGACACCCAGGTCGGTTATCGGAATCACCTTGCCCGCCACAGCCTTCGGTATCTCCAGCGTCACCGTCACCGGGTCCTCCGCGCAATAACTGTCCATCGACGCCACCTTCACCACACACGGCGCAAACGCCCCGTGGTCATACCCCGCCCAGTCATTCAGCCGGTCATAGCGCGCATACTCCGCGCTCAGGTCATACGTCCAGCCCGCCTCCGTCCACTCCGGGAAACTGTTTATATCCGCCGCCTGCAAAAAGTTCGAGTTCAGCGGCGGTGTCAGCCCGTAGTAACACGCAGCCTTCTGCGCCTGCGTCAACGCCCCGAAAGGCACGTCGATAGGCGCGAAAATATTACCCATAGGCTTATTTGGCGCCCACTTGTTTATATACGGCACCATCGCGCGAAACGCCCCCGCGCCGGCTGTATAACCGCCGGCGTACTTCGGCGCCCCCGTCACAACATAAGGGTCCGACACATCGATATCACCCGTTATCACTCCATTGCTCACACTCATGCCTCACTCTCTCCTTTCTGCTCAATATATCCTTTCCCTGTCACTATCCTCTTTAGCGTCTCATTCTCGCGCCGCAGCTCAGCCACCTCGCGCCGCAGCTCAGCCACCTTTCCGTCAACCTCCAGAACCGAAGCCCCGATAAGATTTATAAAGTCAGGCGATATATAATTCAGCGCCCCGTAGCCATCCTCGCGCATCAGCCCCATCAGCTCCGCGAAGTGTCCCCGCACCTTCTGAAAAATCAACCCTACACGGCCATACCTCATACTCTCGCCCGCGCCCGCACGGTAGTCAAACACAAAAAAACCGCCAAGCCCGCGCAACAACCCCGTCGCGCCCTCTATCGGACGAATATTCTCCTTCAGCCGCTCGTCCGACGTATTCAGCCCCGTTATGCGCCCCGCCGCATAAACATCCCCGTTCACATGCAGCCTCGCGCCGGAACTGTTGGAAGTCGTGCCGACAATCACACTGTTGCCCGCGGGGTTAAGACACAGCGGCACGCTCTGCCACGACTGTATCGCCCTATAGCTGCCGCCGTCACAGAGGCTCAGCGTGCCGTTATGCACTCCGTTAAGTTCAAACTGCCCGCTCACATTATTCCCATAGAAGCTCTGCCCCCATATATTGTATGTGCCTTGCAGGCGAGTGGCAGAAGCAACGTTGGACGACGTAAACGCAAGCCGCTTCCACGCTTTCCAGTTGCCGCCTCCATAGCTCCACCAACGGTTACGGAAATACGGTTCCGACCCGCTCGAATCAACCAACATCTGAATGCTGCCCGCATCGATACTGAAGTTAAACCCTGTGCCGTACGGAAACGGATGCTGACTCTCGCTCCAGTCCGGAAGAGCCTTGTTGATATTGAAAATACCGTTATTGTTATTGCTGTCGGCCTGCGCGTTCAGGTCAAAATTATCGCCCAGCTGCCTAAAAAGCGAAGTCAGGTGATAACCGTCTACCATATCGGCATCCAACCCGCTCCCGCTGCCGTCATTATTCTCATTCCACACCTTCTTCCAGTTCCCGCTGTCGCCGATGCGCAAATCGCCGCCCCACGTCAGGCTCACATACTTTCCGCCATAAAAACCCAGAGCCACATTATTGTCGGCACTCCCGGCGCCCACAAACTGGTACATTATCTCCCCCGCGTTGCCGTTCGAGGGAGCATTGCCGAAATTGATATAATGCAGATTGTTGACACCGCCCCCGTAAGCCTTCAATATGCGTGTCGCAGTATCGCCGCCCGCCGAATTAACAACCAGCCCGCTGTAAGGCAGCGTCAGCACACCGCTCATCATATCGCCCGCCCTGTTTACATAACTATTCGAATCAACACTGCCGTCAGCCTTTAAAAACTGACCCGCCGTGCCCCCGTACACCGCAATGCTCCCCACACCCAAAGCCGCGTAACTGTTGAAATCCGTCGCCCCGCCCCTCAGCAGATGCAACGCTCCCGAATCCTCCAGCACAAACTTCGCATAAGCCACATCAGGAATATGAAACATCAGACAAGGGCGCCCGTCCAGCCCCACGCCGCTACTGCCGTCTATCCGCGCCTCCCTGTTAAACACAGTGACATCCGCGCCAAACCGCTTACGCCCCGTAATCTCCTGCTCCGTACCCAACGTCACATAACCGTCCAGCACCTCCGAAGTCACATAACCGTACCCCCTCAGATACCGCCCAAGCGCATCCTCGTCAAGACCACCCGCGACAGCCTCATTCCGCCACGCACCCTCGCGCCACACCAGAGCCTCCCCATCACGCAGAGGAGCCCCCAGCGCCACATCAAGCAAATCCGCAACCCGACTCGTACACACCCCGCCGGAACCCTCTCCTCCGCCGCCGGAGCCGTTGCGAGCCGTAATGCTCCCATCTCCAAGCACATCAGCCTTCGCCCGTATATACCAGCTCCCGTCCGCACGCTCAACACGCTCGAACATCTCCTCAAACTCCACCCTCGGCAGCAACCCCGATACATCCTGATGCTCCGTCAGAAACCCGCGCCCGAGCACCCACGCCTCAGTCGCGTACTCCGCCAGAACACCCGAAGTAACATAACCGTGACCGCTCAGATACCGCCCAAGCGCGCCCTCGTCAAGCCCGCTCTCAACAGCCTCGTTCCTCCACGCACCCTCGCGCCACACCAGCGCCTCGCCATCACGCAGAGGAGCCCCCAGCGCCACATCAAGCAAATCCGCAATCCGCCCGGCGCACACCCCGCCGGAACCCTCTCCTCCTTTGTTGCGAGCAGTCACACGACCCGAACCAAGAAAATCCCGCTTCGCCAGGATATACCAGCTCCCGTCCTCACGCTCAACACGCTCAAACATCGACTCAAACTCATCACGCAAAGCCTCGAAGCTCACACGGTCAGCCTTGCCGCTAAGGTCAACCGACACACCCGCATACCCCGCGCCGCCGCTCACCGTCACAGAAACTCCGTTACGCAAACTCCGCCGCTCAACAGCAGCCACCAGCCGGCTGCTCACACTGTACACCCTCTTAGCCATACTCAATCTCCGCCTCCGCTTGTAAACTCTATACCCTCGTAGCCGTCAGCCACACTCTGAACACAAAAAATCTCACTCTCCTCGCTCGCCAGGTCCTGAACCTCCCCAAGCATCACATACTCGCCACCCGCATCGCTCGCATCAGTCAGCACACACATCTCCGGCAGCAGCTCGCACCGCCCCCGCAGACTCGCCCGCCGCTCAGCGTACTGGCTGTACGCAGTCCCTATCAGCAACCGCTCAAGCCGGTCCGTCACGCCACCGCGGCTCATCCGCGCAATCTGACGCCCCTCGCCGTCCAGAAACACCCCCCGGCTCGTCGGCAGCCCAAGCGCCCCCGGAGTCCCCGCTATCGTATCAATCTTAAGCTCCTCGCTCGCACCCGGCACAATCCACGCACAATCCTCAACATCCTCACCCTCCGCGTCCTTGCCCGTCCCGCTCATCACAAGCTCAACCTTCGGATTACGGTAACACATCCACCACACATGCTCGCGAAACTTCTTCAGAGGGTTCAGAAACATATCACCACCGTACTCCGCCGAGTAAACACCCCACGCACCGTTCACCTCATCCCAGAAACAACCCAGGCCTCCGCCGCTCTCATCGCTAATCCAGCCACGACCGTCGCGCATCGCAACCCCGCGCCCAATCTCCAGCATAACATAACCCGCCTCCGGAGGCAGCGGCACAAACTCACCGTCGCCCCGCCGCTCGTCAGCCTTCGTGCAGTAACTCATATCACCTACACACTGCTTGTTAGCCACCCAGCCACCCACAGCGCTCCGCTTGTTCCAGTCACTCCACTGATAATACGTCAGCCACATCCGGTTGTCACCGTACTGGTCGTACAAATCCCACTCAACCTTACGCCACTTCCCCTTGCCGTGACCCCGCTTGTTCAAATTCCGCACAATATCCCGGTTGTCATAATACCATCGCGGCTCAAGCACACCGTCAGCACCCGCGCGCCAAAGACTCAGCCTCACAGGCACAGCAACCTGCACCGCAAGCCCGTCCCAGCCGCACTCACCCTCGAAAGGATTGTAACGAGTGTCAAGCAACAGCTCCAGGCTCACCTTAAGCATCGTCCTGTCACCCCCGCGACCATCCGCGTGCGCCTCAGGCACAACACGCAGACCACGCCCCAGCACACGACCTATCGCCACAAACCTATGGTCCCCGCGAGCACCCCGCTCAGGATTAACCAGAGGCCACGCAAGCTGCTTCCCCGCCTCAAGCCCTATCCCGTGCACAAGCCCCTGTACAGCATCACCCTTCGGCCTCAGCCTGTAACGGAAATTCCACACCAGCGCCGCGCTGTCGCTCCCGCTGTACGCCGACTCAAACACACCCAGCCGCGCCTCGTTGCTCTGCACAACACCCCGCACCCGCGTCCCACTGCCGCTCGACCCCCTGCCGAAACCCCAGCGAAAACGAAAACCATCCAGCAACTCATCCCACTCCGGGTCAACATAGTACACAGCCTCACCCTCCTCCGGCTCCAGCACCACATCATCCGCATCCATGCTCCCGTCGCAGCCGCTCGACTCACTGTAAGTACTCAGCTTCACACGCACCCTGTTGTAAGTCCGGTCAACACCCAGAGCGCTGTCATCACCCGTCCAGTAAACCTCACGCCGCCCCCAGTGTTCAATCGCATAATTAAGGTCAAAAACATGCACAGCACCCCCGCGCTGCACCATCCGCAGCCCCAGAGGCTGCAGCACACCCTCCGCAACCTCACGGCAACTCAGAGCCTCACCATCCTCATCGTAAAAATTCTCCGCCGCAATATACACCTCCCTAAGGTCAACACCGCCGGCACCCTCTCCGCCGGCGCTCTCTCCTTCTCCGCCGGCGCTCTCTCCTTCTCCGCCGGCAAAACAAGTGCTTATGCCCCACACACGCCCCAGGCCCGCACCCTCCTCAAGACCGCAGCTCCCAAGACACACCTCCAGCACATCACGCGCACTCATCACACCGCTCCCCGAAAAATCACACCGCTCCATAGCGCCGAAATCACTCGCCGTAACCTCAACCTCATAACCCTCACACATCGCGTAAGGTTCCTCGTAAAGCTCCGGGTCAATCCACCCACGCCAGTACAGCGCACCCTCGCGCAACACATCCACGCGCCACTCCCCGCACGTCGCGCTGTAAAGCCCCGTAAACTCCCGGTCACTCCGGCTCACCAGACGCAGCGTCAGGCTGCTCCCCTGAACAGGGTCGAGCTTGCCCACCTCACCCCACTCAAGCACAGCGCCACCCTCGCGAGCAAGCCACACCTCGCGAGCCTCACCCTCTCCTCCGGAGGCACCCTCACTCTCCTCTCTCTCTCCTCTCTCTCCTCTCTCGTATATCTCCACACGATAGCGCGCACCGCCGCGCGCGCCACTCGCGAATTCTCTTGATTAGTCTTCTCATTTTTCTCTTTATTATTATGGTGTCAAGTATCCGCATTTGCTCCGCTCACCCTTTTTTCGTATCTTTGGGCGCGTTTCCATTTGGAATACGCTGCAAAAGTAACATGAATTTTTGACACAACAAATATATTTGTCACTAATTTTTGACGCAGGAGTTATTTTTAACATAAATATTTGACACGTGAGTACCATCAAGGAGCGTTTGAAGTCAATTGCAGACTACTACAACCTATCTATACGGAGCATGGAAGAGCGTTGCGGCCTCTGCCGTGGCAACATTAGTAATATGACTGAGTCTGGAAGCATTGGATCTGACAAGTTGTCAAAAATATTTGACGCAATGCCCGAAATTGAGCCCTTATGGCTAATATCTGGCGAGGGGGAGATGCTTAAGGCTCCGGCTGATGGCGGCTACAAAGGCCCCCGCGGCTACAGCGTGGCGGCAGACTCGGCGCAGTCCTACGACACTCGCCCGCGCCTGCCTATATCCGCGGCCGCCGGCGTACTATCTCAGCTCGCGGAGTCCGTTGAGGCGGATAGCTGCGAGTATATGCCGGTGGTCGCTGCTTTCCCGCGCTACGATTTCACTATCCTCATCGATGGCGACTCAATGGAGCCGGACTACCATTCCGGCGATGAGCTCGCTTGCGCTTTTGTCTCAGGCCCCGCTGATGTCAAATGGGGCAAGCCACATATCCTCGACACTACCGACGGCGTGGTGTTCAAGCGCATTTTTGACGGCGGCAAGTCTATCATGTGCAACTCGATCAATAAGCGCTACGGCAATTTTGAGGTAGACAAGGCCGACGTGCTTCACATCGCCGCGGTCGTAGGCGTCCTGCGCCACACAGCTGACTGACGCGCATGCTCCGCGCACCACACGGCGCACACGCCCCGCACCGCTCACAATCCCTCTCTCCTCTCGCGCGCACAGATTTTTAACATTTTAGGCCGCAAAATCGTGTTATGTAAGTGTATATCAGAATATTAAGCGTTTTAACATTTGCACCCTATCCCCAAAGGTCATGCAAATTTCCCCCACCCTCAACCCCCGATTTTTGGGGCGAGTCACAAAAAAGGCAGGTGTTCCCCCTCCCCCTACAGCAGGGGGGCAGATGTTAAAATGCACATCCAAACTCCTCGCAGGTGCACATCCAAACGCACATCCAAACGCACATCCAAACCCATTTTTGACCGTTTGAACACCGTTCGAATAACCCGCAAAAAAGGAGGGGAGCCGCCCGGCTCTCCTCCCGCTGTCATTTACTGCCATATTTTCCCTCTCAGGCCGTTTCTCCCTCCTCCTCGGCCTCACCCCCACGGCGGCACGTAATGAGCTGACTCTGCTTGATTAACGCGCTTCTGGTGGCCACTGTACCGCCGCCGCTCAACCCCGCATGCAGCAGGCTGCTCTTAGTCATCCCCACCTGCTCCGGGGTCAGCACCGTGAATATCGCCGAGATGCTCCCGAAGTAGTAATCCTTGCGCTTGCCGATAAGGTGCACGTGTATAACCTTTGCCATGTCTGTTTTCTTTTAAAATTCTACGCAAATATACCAAATAACGGCTATATGGAATAATTTGCACAAAAATATTTCGGCATCGGCCACAAAAAAACGGCCACCGCCGCCACAATCCTCGCGCTGATGAGCGCCCGCCTCCACATGTAAAGCCCATGCCGCCCCGATGTTAAGAAAAACCGCCCGACAACCGTTCAAACACCGTTCAAATGTAAAGCCGATGTAAAGCAATGTAAACGTTTCGTTTTTCCGGAGCATTTCCGCGCATCGCGCCCAACTCCCTGACAAACAACCCATTCACCCGCACGCCTCCCTCACCCCGCCACCCACCTTTCGTCCTTCCCCCCTTATGTTGGTGATATAAATTTCTTTTCTGACAGCTCCATCTGTCCATATGTCATAACGCCCCGGCTCAAATACAATGACGGCATCTTTGTTCCGGCTCGAATCAAAGAGTCTGTTTATAGGCTCAGCATAATTAATATATGTGTCGGGTGTGATTCCGAAATCTTTGGCTCTGATAGTATCGTTGGCTTCAACAACGCAGAGTGTGCATAAAGTCAATGCGGATATTAAAAATCTTTTCATGGGAGTTGAATTGGCGTAGAGTACAAATATAGCAATTATTGAGAACTCGTAAGCCAATAATCTGCCGGCTTCTTTCAAATTTATTGCGGTGGCGAAATTTTTGTTGTAATTTTGCCAGAGTCAGGCAACGGTTGCCTGCTGAAATCCAAATCTATAAATAGTTATGAGCGGAACATACATACCACCGTTGAAATTTCAGCCTATACTCAAAAGTGTAGTGTGGGGCGGAGAAAAAATAGCACCATTCAAGGGCATAGAAACGGACCGGAAGCAGATTGGCGAAAGCTGGGAAATATCCGGTGTGCCGGGTAATGAATCGGTAGTGGCGAACGGAGCCGATGCCGGAATGACTCTCAGCGGTATGATAGAGAAGTACGGTGCCGGTATTGTGGGTAAGAACAATTTCGAAAAATACGGCACTACCTTTCCGTTGCTTATAAAGATTATAGACGCGGCGGGAAACCTTTCGCTACAGGTTCACCCTGATGACGAGCTTGCAAAGGCGCGCCACAACAGCTTGGGAAAAACCGAGATGTGGTACATTGTGGACACAGAACCCGGAGCCAAGATTTGCGCAGGGCTGTCAAAGGAGATAACACCAGAAGAATATGTGGAGAAAGTGGCTGACAATACTCTGATGGATGTTGTAGCCCACCATGATGCAAATCCCGGTGATGTGTTTTTCCTTCCCGCCGGGCGTATACACGCCATTGGTGCCGGTAATCTTCTTGTAGAGGTGCAGGAAACATCGGATGTTACTTACCGCATCTATGACTACGGGCGTGTTGATGCCAAGACGGGCAAGACCAGAGAACTGCATGTCGAGCAGGCAAAGGATGCTATTGATTATAAGGTGTATCCGGAGTATAAGTCGGCACCTGTGGCGTTGTCGGATGGTGTTTCCGAACTTGTGGTGTGCGACCACTTCAAGGTTTATCTGGTGGAAATTGACGGAAGCCGCAGATGCACTCCGTCGTATGACGGATTCTGTGCAATGACCTGTGTGGAGGGCGAGCTGACTATCACGGATGCTACCGGCAACACAGTTTCGTTTCACAAAGGAGAGAGTGTTCTTGTACCGGCATCGTT
>ERZ778495.2489-NODE-2489-length-10414-cov-4.062940_pt1 | contig 10414 bp, 10 predicted proteins | sample MGYA00433100_ERZ778495 | MGnify/ENA primary metagenome ERZ778495 (study PRJEB29527, sample SAMN07138962) | mouse gut metagenome | material: feces | host: mouse | place: China:Nanjing | collected 2016-01-25 ...
TTTTTTCATGGGCTGAATGTCATCAAAAGGCTGTCGGCGGCATAACGGCCGCCGACAGCCCCAAATATTGGCTTATGCTGGATAATTCTGATTATTTCCTGACATGGACAGCGAGGATCTCGTCGATGAGCATCTGGCTCTTGATGAGCATGCGCGGTACGTGGAACGGACCCTTGAACAGGTTGCCCTTTGCAGGCTGTGCCACGCTTCCGTCGCGATGGAGATAACCGAACCATTCGCCATAGACCGGATCGGGGAGGAACTCGTAGGTCCAGTCGTTGGCCATGCGGTGCATCTCGAGATACTTGGTGTCGCCCGTGGCGAGATATGCATAGAGAGTGGCTATGACAGCCTCGGTCTGCGGCCACCAGAACTTCATGTCCTGCGAGTAGTCCTGTGCCGGGAAGCCCTTGCAGTCGCGGAAGTTGATTATGCCGCCGAACTCTTCGTCCCAGCCCCATTCCCACGACCAGTCGAGGATCTGCAGAGCCATCTCCTTAATCTCCTTGCCCTTGCCTTCGTCCCAGCCGCGGTAGTGTGCCTCTTCGAGGAGGAACCATGCCGTTTCGATGCAGTGGCCCGGATTGATCACGCGTCCGTTGATAGTGTCGATCAGCTCGCCTTCGGGAGTGACCATCTCCAGCAGAGCCTTGAATTCGGGATGCATGAACTTGGTGCGTATAAGCTCAAGCGAATTGTCGATCTGCCGGTCAAGTTCAGGATCGGGTATCACTTCACGTATGCGCGAGGCGGTGTTGATGAGTATCATGGTGATACTGTGGCCTATGGCGGGCTGCGTGGGCAGATACTTCGGCTCAAGGATGCCCGGAGTGGAGATGAACCTCACTATTTCCTTGAAAAGCTTCAGCGCCTTCTCGGCATAAGAGCGGTCGCCGGTGGCCTTCGAATATTCGGCCATGGCTATGGCCGCGAAGCATTCGGAGAACACGTAGCGGCGTTTACGCAACGGGCGTCCGTCGGCTGTAACCTCGAAATACATGCGTCCGTCGGTCGGATCTATGCAATGGGCCTCGATGAAGTCGATGCAGTTTTTGGCCATGGCCAGATACTCCGGACGCCGGTCGATATTGTTGTAGGCAAACGAATAGACAAACGGACAGCGGCCCTGGAACCACACCGATTTGGTGCCGTCCATGAGCTTGCCCTCGCGGTCGACGCACGTGTACACGCCGCCGTTCACCTTGTCAAGCCCGTGATTGAGCCAGAAAGGCAGAATGTCGTCGAGGAGATCGTGGCGGTAGTGTTCGCGCCACTCGGTGAGATATTTTTCAGTGTCGATAGTCCACATAACGGTTTAGAATTTGTTGCAGCGCTCGAAGAATCCGATACTCTCGAGGTCGGCCTTCATGGCGGCCTCCTCCTGATCGGTCATATTACGGAACGGTATGCGGTTTTTGCCCAGATCGAGTCCTATAAGCTTCATGATGCGCTTGCCGCCGACGATGTTGCCACGATATTTGCAGATGACGTTGATCACCTCCTGCGAGAAGTTCTGGTGTTCGCGTGCGGCCTCGATGTCGCCGCGCTTCCAGGCGTCGATGATAGCCACCAGCTCGCGTCCGTTGTAGTTGGTGGTACCGCCGATGCCGCCCTGCGCGCCACCCATGGCGAGCGAGGGAAGGATTGTCTCGTCCTGACCGTGGAGCATGTCGAACTTGCCGTCCTTGTAGAGGCGGCACTGGTTGTATTCATATATGCTCTCGAAGGTGTATTTGATACCTGCGAAGTTGGGCACGCGGCCGTCGACAGCCTTGAGAAGCTCTGTCATCGGCAGGAAAGCACCATTGAATGCCGGGATGTGATAATAGTAGAACGGCAGCTCGGGTGCGCCGGCTGCGATCAGCTCTATATACTCCACGAGCTCCTCTATGCGGCCGATCTTGGGGAAGGGGGGGGCCATGGCGCCGATGCCCCATGCTCCGATCTCCGCGGCATGACGGGCCAGCTCGCGGGCGCTCTTGGCGCAGCAGCTGCCCACATGTACTATAACTTTGAAATCATCGGGCTTGGCGGCCATCCATGCCTCGGCCAGACGCTTGCGCTCGTCGTCGGTAAGCATATATCCCTCGCCCGACGAACCGTTGATAAACACGCCCTTCAGGCCGTTTTTCTTCAGCATTGCCGCATACGCGGGTATCGGCTCATAGTTGACTTCGCCGTTCTCGAGGAATGGCGTGAAAGGGGCGTCGATAAGACCCTTGATTTTCTCGAATTCCATAATAGTATTTTACTTGTTTGGATTTATTTTGCTTGTTTCGGAGAATATAAGTTTTACTCCATGATATCTTTGTCAGCGCAGATCAGGCTGTCACCGTTTCGGCCGCCTCGTTGTCGGCGCCCATTGCCTCCTCCTGGTCCTTGTCGTCATATTTCGGACGGAGCACCGTAAGCTGCAGGGCGAGAGCTATCAGCAGTATGCCGCCCATAAGTGCGAAACAGAGGCCGAGCCCCACCGACTCGGCAAACGAGCCGAGCAGCTGAGTGGTGATCGCGCCCATGATCACGCCCACGGAATTCATCAGACCATAGGCCATGGCGCGCTGGCGCGAGCTTACAAACTGGCAGAGGATAGGCATATTGTTGGCATCGAACATTCCGTAGCCGATGCCGAAGAACAATCCGGCAAGCACCGACAGCCAGGCGTTGTGGGCCAGACCGATGAACACCAGAGCCGGAATCATCATTGCCATGCCTATGGCAGAGGTGTAGATGCGGCCGCGCACATTGCTGCGCACCCATCGGTCGCTGATCGGGCCTCCTATCATCACTCCGATGAACGATGACACGGCTATGGTGAGCGTGGCCATCGGGCCGGCCCAGTCCATGCTCAGGTCAAGATTGTCGTGGAAGAGCGTCGGCAGCCAGTTTTTGGTAGCCCAGCCGGGGATGGAGCTGGAGGCGAAGAAGAACAGTATCACCCAGAACGCCATAGTGGAGAACACTACGCCGAACGACTGGAGCATCGACTCCTTGCCGCCCTTGCGTCCCTGCGCCTCGCCGGAGGGCACTGGACGCGCAGCCACTCCGCGACCCGACTTCTCATGAAGAAGGAATATCAGCACTATCGCATAGGCCACACCTATGATGCCGAACCAGTGGAAAGTCTGCTGCCACGACCATGTGGAAGCCACCATCGATCCGAATCCGCCCAGAGCCTGACCGCAGTAGAGGCCGGTCATGTGCAGGCCTATGGCAAGCGAACGTCCGCGACCGGTGAAATAATCGGCTATGAGCGACAGAGCGGAGGGTATGTAAAGAGCCTCGCTGATGCCCATGATGCCACGAAGCCACATGAGCGACTGGAAGTCGTGGCAGAGTCCCATGGCGTAGGTGACAGCCGACCACACGCCGAGAGAGCCTACAATAAGCCATTTGCGGCTGACACGGTCAGCCACGGCGCCGGAAAACGGACTGGATATGCCGTAGACCCACAGGAATATAGCCATCAGAGCGCCGAACGCCTCGGCATTCTGCAGGGCGTGGATGTCGTTGGCTATGTTCTGCTGCATAGTCGACAACATCTGGCGGTCCATATAGTTGAGGAGTGCCACCACCCAGAGCAGACCGACCACGAGCCACGGATAGAACTTTTTGTTTTGTAATGCCATATTTGCGGATTTAAGGGTATTGTTGATTTGCTACTCTTTTTCGACGGCATACGCTCCGGCCGATATACCACGGCCGCAGTCAGCCACCATTTTGCTGCAAATTTACGTTTTTTTTCGATTGAACCGCACTGCAACACACTTTTTTTGACAAAAGATGCGACAAAAAAGCCTTTACATGCCGGCAGCGTGCTGAATCGACGAGAAAAAGAGGAGTATTCAGGCACAGTGTCGAAAAAAAATCGTAAGTTTGCGACACTCAACAACACCACTGACAGATGGATAATTTCAGATATTGCACTCCGACACGCTACGTGTTCGGACGCGGAGCAGAAATGGAGGCAGGCACACAGCTGCTTGCCAACGGCATGGACAGCGTACTCATGGTCTACGGCGGCGGATCGGCCGAACGCTCGGGGCTGCTCGCGAGAGTCAGAGAGAAACTCCACGAAGCCGGAATCCGCTTCGAGGAACTTGGCGGCATCGAGCCCAACCCCACCGACGGACCGGTGCGCCGCGGCATAGAGATGATGCGCCGCGGAGGACTCCACGCGCTTCTGGCCGTTGGCGGCGGATCGGCCATCGACACAGCCAAGGCTATAGCGCTCGGAGTGCCTTATGAAGGTGACTTCTGGGATTTCTTCGCCGGACGCGCCACCCCGCAGAAGGCTCTCCCGGTAGGAGTGGTGCTCACCATCCCTGCCGCCGGATCGGAAGGGTCGGGCAACTGCGTGATCACACTTGAAGAGGGCCTGCACAAGATCAGCCTGCGCACCGACGAGGTGCTCCGTCCGCGATTCGCGCTTCTCAATCCGGAGCTGACCATGACACTGCCCCCATGCCAGACCGCCGCCGGCATTGCCGACATGATGGCTCACATAATGGAACGATATTTCACACCCACGCCCGACTGCGAGGTGACCGACCGCCTTGCCGAGGGACTGCTCAAGGCCATCATAGAGGAAGCGACCAAAGCTATGAGCCGACCCGACGACTACGAGGCACGGGCCAATATCATGTGGGCGGGAACACTTGCCCACAACGGCATCTGCGGCACCGGACGCCGCGAGGACTGGACCAGCCACGCCATGGAACACGAGATCTCGGCTGTCTACGGAGTCACCCACGGCGCAGGCCTTGCCGTAGTGTTTCCGGCCTGGATGACATTCATGGCCATGCGCAGCCCCGGCAAAATAGCACAGTTCGGACGCCGTGTGTTTGACGTTAACGACCCCGACGACACCAGTGCCGCCCTCGAAGGCATTGGCCGCCTGAAAGCATTCTACACCTCCATCGGTCTGCCTGTCAGCTTCGCCGCCCTTGGGGTGGAACACCCCGACATAGATCTGCTCGTGGCCAAGCTTCACGAAAACAAGGGTGAGGAGATAGGAGGCTACCTGCGTCTGCGCGCCGCCGACACCCGCGAGATCTACACCCTTGCCGACTTCTGATCAGACACCGAAAGGGGTGCGCTGAAGCAGCGAACGCCCGAGCGTAAGCTCGTCGGTGTACTCGATATCGTTGCCCACGGCCATGCCTCTCGCAAGCTGCGTCACCCGCAGTCCGGCCACACCCTCCAGCCTGCGGTAGATATAGAAATCGGTCGTATCTCCCTCCATCGTGGCCGGCAGAGCGAGTATCACCTCCCCGATGCCTCCGGCTCTGACCCTCTCCACAAGCGAGTCGATCTCGAGCATATCGGGGCCGATACCGTCGACCGGCGATATGACCCCTCCGAGCACATGATACAGTCCGTTGTACTGCCCCGTGCGCTCCACCGACATCACGTCGCGCACATTCTCCACCACGCACACCGTCGAACGGTCGCGTCCGGCCGACGAGCATATCGGACACACCTCGTCGTCTGATATATTGTGACACACAGAGCAGTAGCGTATGTCGCGCCGCAGATCCATTATAGCCTGTCCGAGCGCGACAGCCTCCGACACATCGCGCCGCAGCAGATGCAGAGCCAGACGCAGAGCCGTGCGTCGGCCTATCCCCGGCAGACTCGACAGCCGGGCCACAGCCGCTTCAAGCAGCGGCGAAGGATATTCCTGTTCCATACCCGCAAAGGTAGCTATTTATTCCGACACCGCGGGCATAGACCGATTTTTTGTAGTGTGGCGGGAATTTCGTAACTTTGCGTCATCAATATTGAAAGCAGATATCCAGATGGAAATCATACGCACAGTGCGCGGACTGCACAAAGCCGTGGCCGACGCACGCAGCAAAAACAGATCCATAGGACTGGTGCCCACAATGGGCGCTCTCCATGCGGGACACATGTCGCTCGTCGGCCGTTCGATGAAAGAGAACGGATTCACCGTGGTCAGCGTGTTTGTCAATCCCACACAGTTCAACAACCCCGACGACCTTCGCACATACCCTCGCACCGAGGAGGCCGACTGCCGTCTGCTCGAAGCCGCCGGCGTCGACGTGGCCTTCATCCCCACAGTCGAAGAGATGTATCCGGAGCCCGACACACGGGTGTTCGACCTCGGCTCCGTCGCACAGGTGATGGAGGGAGCCATGCGTCCCGGTCATTTCAACGGCGTGGCTCAGGTGGTGAGCCGCCTCATGGTCATGGCCTCCCCCGACAGAGCCTATTTCGGCGAAAAAGACTTCCAGCAGATAGCCGTCATACGCCGCATGGTGGAGATCGAAAAGCTCCCGGTGGAGATAGTCGACTGCCCGATATGCCGCGAGCCCGACGGACTCGCACTCTCGAGCCGCAACGTCAGGCTCACTCCCGAGCAGCGCGCCATAGCCCCCGAAATACACCGCGCCCTTGAAGCCAGCCTCGCCTATGCAGCCGACGGACACTCGCTCCGCCAGACCGTGGAATATGTCACCGACACCATCAACTCCTTCCCCGGAATGGAGGTGGAATACTACGAGATCGTCGACCCGCTGACCATGCAGTCCCTCGGCGAGTGGCCCTCCGACAAGGCTGAAGCCGTAGGATGCGTCACCGTATGGTGTGGCGACGTCAGACTCATCGACAACATAAAATATACCCTCAGCCCCCGGCGCTGAGACATATCATACCCGCAAGATGACAATCGAAGTATTGAAATCAAAGATCCACAGAGTGAGAGTGACCGAGGCCAATCTCGATTACATCGGATCTATCACCATCGACCGCCAACTGATGGACGCGGCCGGAATAATAGCAGGCGAAAGAGTCTACATCGTCGACAACAACAACGGCGAGCGTTTCGACACCTACGTCATAGAAGGAGAACCCGGATCAGGCACCATCTGCCTCAACGGAGCGGCCGCGCGCAAGGTGCATCGAGGCGATATAGTCATAATCATGAGCTACGCCGCCATGACTCCCGAAGAGGCACGCACATGGAAGCCCAAGGTGGTATTTCCCGACACCGACACCAACCGACTCATCAACTAACCATAACCCACCCCGTACACTCGCATGTTTGAGAACCTAAGCGAACGACTCGAACGCAGCTTCAAGCTTCTGAAGGGTCAAGGCAAAATCACAGAAATCAACGTAGCGGAAACGCTCAAGGACGTGCGCAGGGCTCTGCTCGACGCCGACGTAAACTATAAGGTAGCCAAACAGTTTACCGACACCGTAAAGACCAAGGCGCTCGGACGCGACGTGCTCAATGCCGTCAAGCCCAACGAGATGATGGTAAAGATCGTCCACGACGAGCTGACCGAACTCATGGGCGGCGAAACCGCACAGATCAACGTGCAGGGACAGCCCGCCGTCATACTCATGTCGGGTCTGCAGGGATCGGGTAAGACCACTTTCTCAGGCAAACTCGCCCGCAAGCTCAAGAGCGAGAAAGCCAAACGCCCGCTGCTCGTGGCCTGCGACGTCTACCGTCCCGCCGCCATCGACCAGCTCAAAGTGCTCGGCGAGCAGATCGAGGTGCCCGTCTACACCGAGGAGGGCAACCGCAACCCCGTGGAGATCGCATCCAACGCCATTCAATATGCCAGACAGAACCACTTTGACCTCGTGATCGTCGACACCGCCGGCCGACTCGCCGTCGACGAGGAGATGATGGACGAGATCGAAGCCATCAAAAAAGCCGTCAAGCCGCAGGAAACACTCTTTGTGGTTGACGCCATGACCGGTCAGGACGCCGTCAACACGGCCAAGGAATTCAACGACCGCCTCGACTTCGACGGCGTGGTGCTCACCAAGCTCGACGGCGACACCCGCGGCGGCGCGGCGCTGTCGATACGCACAGTAGTGACAAAGCCTATCAAATTCGTCGGAACGGGCGAAAAACTCGATGCACTCGACTATTTCCACCCCGCACGAATGGCCGACCGCATACTGGGCATGGGCGACATCGTCTCGCTCGTGGAAAAAGCCCAGAAGGCCATCGACGAGAAAGAAGCGCGCGAACTGCAGAAGAAGATAGCCAAAAACCAGTTCAATCTGGAGGACTTCATGGCGCAGATACAGCAGATCAAAAAGATGGGCAACATCAAGGATCTCGCATCAATGATACCCGGAGTGGGCAAGGTGATCAAGGATATCGACATCGACGACAACGCATTCAAGGGCGTGGAGGCCATCATCAGCTCCATGACACGCTACGAGCGCCAGCATCCGGAGATCATCAACGGCAGCCGGCGTCAGCGCATAGCCAAGGGATCAGGCACAACGGTGCAGGAGGTCAACCGCCTGCTCAAGCAGTTTGACGACACCCGCAAGATGATGAAGGCCGCCACGAGCATGAAAAACCCCATGAAGATGATGAGGCAGATGCGCCGGCGCTGAAATCGCACACACCGGCCACACCAACCGACAGAATATCAACCGACACATACAATAGATGAAACTTATCGACGGAAAGGCGACAGCCGAAGCAATCAAGGCCGAGATAGCGGCCACAGTGGAGCAGATGGTGGCCGAGGGCCGCAAACGACCCCACCTCGCAGCCATACTGGTAGGACACGACGGCGGCTCCGAAACATACGTTGCCAACAAGGTGAAAGCCTGCGAGCGCTGCGGATTCCGCTCCACGCTCATACGCTTTGAGGACACGGTGGAAGAGACCCAGCTCCTCGAAGCTATAGCACGGCTCAACGCCGACGATGACGTCGACGGATTCATCGTGCAGCTGCCGCTGCCGCGCCATATATCCGAACAGCGCGTCATACAGGCCATAGACTACCGAAAGGATGTCGACGGATTTCATCCCGTCAACGTAGGACGCATGTCGATCGGACTCCCCTGCTTCCTGCCCGCCACACCCGCCGGCATCGTTGAGCTTCTCGGACGTCACGGCATACCCACCAAAGGCGCCGAATGCGTGGTGCTCGGACGCAGCAACATCGTAGGCAAGCCTGTTGCACAGCTGCTCATGCAGAAACACAACCCCGGCGACTGCACCGTCACCGTCTGCCATTCGGCCACACGCGACCTTAAAGAGCACACCCGCCGCGCCGACATTATCATCGCCGCGCTCGGACAGCCAGGTTTCGTCACAGCCGACATGGTAAAACCCGGAGCCGTCATCATCGACGTAGGCACCACACGCGTGCCCGACCCCTCGCGCAAGAGCGGATTCCGACTCTGCGGCGACGTCGACTTCGAAAACGTCGCTCCGATCTGCTCCTGGATCACACCCGTGCCCGGAGGTGTAGGCCCCATGACTATCTGCTCGCTGATGCAGAACACCCTGCTGGCCGCACGCCACGAGATCTACGACTGACCTCCACACCACACCTTCGCTTGACCTATGATCGGGCTGCTCGTATCGCTCGCATGGCTGCTCTGCGCCCCCGAAGAGGCGGAGCTGCTCTTTGTGGGCGACGCCATGATGCACCAGCGGCAGATCGACGCCGCACTGCAGCCCGACGGCACACACAGCTTCGACGCCTGCTTCGACTCCATACGCCGGTGGGTGAGCGAAGCCGACTATGCCGTGGTCAATCTCGAAGCACCGCTCGGCGGAGAGCCATATACGGGCTACCCGATGTTCAGCGCGCCCGACTCCTATGCACAGGCGCTGCGCGACGCCGGATTTGATCTAACACTCACCGCCAACAACCACTGCCTCGACCGGCGCGACCGCGGACTGCAGCGCACCATAGCCGTGCTCGACTCCCTCGCGATGCCGCATATCGGCACCTACAGCCCCGCCTCCGTCCGCGACTCTCTGGCGCTGCATATAGCCGACGTCAACGGATTCCGCATCGGATTTCTCAACTACACCTACGGCACCAACGGCATCCGTCACGGAGCCGCCGTGGCAGTTGACCCTATCGACGTCAGCCTCATCGAAGCCGACATAGCCCGCGCGCGCAGCCGGGGAGTCGAACTCGTGGCCGTTTGCATCCACTGGGGAGTGGAATACCGGATGCTGCCCGAACAGTCGCAGCGCGACACCGGCAGCCGCATACACCGCGCCGGAGCCGATATGGTCATCGGATCGCATCCCCACGTCATACAGCCGGCCGAAATGGCCGCCGACTCAGCCGGACGCCGGCATCTTACCGTCTACTCGCTCGGCAACTTCCTGTCGGCCATGCGCACACCCGACACCCGCGGAGGAGCAGCCGTCAGCGTGACGCTCCGGCGCGACAGGCTCGGACGTCCCTACATCGACCGTGCCGAAAGTCATCTGCTCTTTACCGTCACCCCCTCGCGTCCCGGAGAGCCTTTCAGAGTGGTCAGAGCCGACCGGCCGATCCACGACGACCAGGAGGCCGAAGAGCAAAGGATCGAATTTGCACGACGCGCCGCCGAAATACTCCGTCAACACAATAAAAACGTCAAAGCCCCATGACCGACGACC
>ERZ778495.2492-NODE-2492-length-10408-cov-3.749734_pt1 | contig 10408 bp, 9 predicted proteins | sample MGYA00433100_ERZ778495 | MGnify/ENA primary metagenome ERZ778495 (study PRJEB29527, sample SAMN07138962) | mouse gut metagenome | material: feces | host: mouse | place: China:Nanjing | collected 2016-01-25 ...
CCATATCATGAGTCAACTGATTTACAATTTCATCTCCCTTTCTAACACATACTATAATAACCTCATAATCAATATTTTTTATTTCCTTTGGTGAAATAACTTTCTTACCGTAAAATGATTTTCCTTGTTTACTGCAATCATTATCTACAAAATATAATACTTCATATACATGGTTATTATATATCCTTAATCTCATAAAATTGTTTGCTAGGAGTCCCGTCCCCCATACAATTGCCTTTACCATGTGATTCTCCTAAATTTTTAAAATCCTTATTTTCCTCTACTATGTACAATTATACTAACTTGTCCTCTAATAACGCCGAATAATAATTATAGATATCTCCTTTCATAAACCGCCTTTTATAAGTCAATTTATGAACCCTCGAAGTATCCTTTAAAATCTTCCATTCTTCTTCATTATATTCCAACGCCAGTTTTCCGCATAATACATGCGAATTACTGTTGTTAAAATAAGGTACATTCAGATATATATTTCTATAAAATGAACTATTGTCCACTAATTTTGAAAAAATAATGTGAAACAAAAAATAATTCATAAGTTCCTGTTCATTTATCCAATAACCATACAAAAGACTCCTCATATCATACAATAATTTTGACATTTTTTTTGCGCATAACCACCAACTTGACATTTTTAAAATTGACTTATCAAAAGAGGACCATTTAAATACAAACAATTCCCGTTCAAGCATATATCTTGGTATCATATCACTGCAATAAACAGTCGCATCTATCCAGCACCCACCATACTGATAAAGCATCTCTGTTCTGATAATATCTGAGAAATGTGTCAAAGAGATATTCCCACTTACAACTTTTTCCTGTATAAATGAAGGAATGAAAATATAATCATAAAGATTATCCCAATTAATTAGGATGACCGAAAAATCCTCTGGTTTATTCCTCATAACGGAATCTACACATTTTTTTACCAGCAATGGAGCTTTGTCCAATCCCTGAAACCAACATATCCAAATTGTCCTATTTTCCTTTACTTTTCCGTTTGGCTGAAAGTTATACGATTCTTTATATTCATAACTCATATATTTATCCAAATAATCATATACATACTGATATTCCCGTTCTCTGACTGCCAACTCACTTTCCTTAACTGTTGAACTCATGTACTCTCCCTCTGTTACTATTCATTTTTTCTGAACCGTAACCTCCCTCTTGCTAAATTCACAAACTCTCACTAGTCTGAAATATCAAATCCTCCAAACTAATAATTTCGCATCTGTAATACTTACACAGTTCTTTTTCTATTTCCCCGTGCTCATGTATTACTGTATTAATTACAATATCTGGCAGCGGCATATTTTTCTGCAATTTAACAATATTTACGCCCTCAAACGGTTTCATCTGCTTTCCATCAATACCATATAGAATTCTTAATTCACTGTTTTTTAACTCCCGTGTCAAATGCCTTCCATAGATTCCCATGCCATATATTACCACCGTTTCAATCTTTCTTCCTACTAAAACCTCAGGAAGCCCTATACCATAATATTTTAAAATCATCCATTGGTTCATCATATCCAAATACATTCCATCTTTACCTGCTACCATTACCATTTATCCTCCAAACATATTCCAGATTCCCTATATAATTTTTATATTCTGCATCATAGAGCTCTTGCGATAATTTTTCAGATATTCCTCTTTTCGTTTTTCTCCTGATACATATGTCAAAAAGTGTTTATCCATAGCTTCATAACAATGCATCTCTGACGCGGATATCCCAAGTTCTGTTAAAAAATCAGAACAGGATACTTTATCTCTTAAATATACTCTATATTTTCCATATAGCTGTGAATACATCCGCCATAATACAAACTCATATGGAATAGGAAAATCAAATACCCACTCATAATCGAAATTATATACTTCACCATCCAGCGTTAATTTTAAATTTGCAAAACTTAAATCAATATTCGTATACTTTAGGCTTTCTCCGTTTATTGGGCATATGCATCCAAATACACATTCAAATTCTTTTGAAGGATGAAATTCAACAACATTTTTCTTTTCTGGTCTAAAAAACTTGCATTCAAATTCTTTAACCTTTGATATCAAAATTTCGGGTGTATGAACCCATCTGTATAAATATCCCTGCAAATCTACGCCTTCGATAAATTCCAAAACATATTCTTTTCCATCTATTGCCCCTCTTGCATATTTCAAATTTGGAAGCATATCTTTCCAAACTTCTTCATAATACAATAAATCCCGCATTCTTCTTTGAGCCTTTTCATTTAGTGGTCTTTTCACTACATATTTCTTATTATTTTTTTCTTCTATAGAAGTTGAAAAACGAAATTCTTCTTTACGTTCCCTGTTATATTTAACATAACATATTTCTGGTTCTTTCTCTCCACATACAAAAAAGAATGAATTTGAGAAATATGGAAACATTTTATCCTTGCACACCTGATCATATGCCGTTGCAGCATAGAAATTATATAAACGAGGCATATCATAATTATTTCTATAATACCTTAATTCTGATACCTGTGGCAGAAATTTATCTGTATAAATACATTCTGGGATTTTATAATCTGGCATAGGATAATAAAAGCAATAAGAACTAAAACCGACTTCTAACAACATTTTTTCAATTTCTGGTTTTGAAAATGTACGAACATTTTCAAAACCAATATAATCATTCATGCCGCTATACAACTTTCCTGTATGATCTTCCTTAGCGCCGTTTAAATATTTAAGCCCCATTTTGTTCTCTATGGCAACAATAAGTTTTCCATTTGGTTTCAAATAACTTTTAACCAATTTTAGCATATATAAATATGGTTCATCATGTTTTACATATAACCCAGAATATTCCCATACTCCGATTAATGTAATATAATCATATTTTTCTGTTATTGGAATATCCTGAAAATTTCCGACTAAAATTTTTATATTCGTTCTTTCTTTATTTCTGTACGCATTAATCAATGACCTTTTCTTGGAAAGATCAATACATGTTACAGATGCCGCCTTATCACTCAAAATACCTGTTAGCGCACCACATCCTGATCCTATCTCAAGCACATCCGAATTTTCAAAAGGATACCACTCCAACAAATTCTGCCTCATATCAGATAAGTGATATAGAATCGGCCATTTACTGCTATTTTTAAGAATCGCTTCTGCGTTTTCTGATTTCACAATTTCAAGAAGTTCATCTTCTACCTCACCATCAGAATATATATCCTTTCCCTTATAATATGTGTAATCCAAAATAACATTGCCAATGCTCTCTGTCATATGCTTCTCCCTTATACTGGTTTTTAACGTTAGACAAACTTTTATATATCTTTTTCCAATTCACTTAATATATCTTTTAAAATTATAATGTTAGCAAATCCCTTCTTTTCCAACATATTTACAATATCTCTATAAGAAAATGTAACTGTTATAACAATTGCATCTACATTTGGAAGTGTTTCATCTGGTCTGTAAATGCATAAATCTCTATTCAGATTTTGCCCCTGTTGGTCTATTCCATAAGCAACCTGTACGTTACTCCCTGCCAGTTCTGAAAATAAATGCCTTCCCATCAGCCCCATTCCATAAATAGCAATTGTTCTAATCTCCTTATTCAGAAAATATCTTTCAAATCGAATATTTTTTTCCTTTAAGCATAACCATGACTCTAAAATCGTCCAATAACTTTTATATCTTTCGTTTTCTTTTTGTAATAGTTCTACTTGAAAGTTATTTCCATTACTTTCAAATTCCTGCACATACTCCATAAAATGAGTTTTTGCATACAATACTCCTTCTAAATATGCATAGCCATCTTTTTCATCAGGTTCAAGATACATTCCTTCTCCCCATTCATTCCACGCATTAAGAAATACTAAATTATTTCCATTTAGATAATTTTTTGCAAGCAATTTCGACAAATTAATCCTAAAGCTTTCTGGCGATTGATTTTCTATTACTTCTCCATTTATACCTCTCCGAGGGGTATCATCATATCCAACAAAACCACCATACAGCACATTTTTTCTTCTATCCTGATAATTCAACAGTAGATTCCATAGTTCATCATAATCATATACTGTCAAAGTACCTGAACAAATACCTTTGCCATGTCTGAATATAGTAGTAATATTTTGTGGTTCAGAGCATAAAACATTATCTAATACACTACTATTCTCTCCATCTGCGTTTGCACCAATTACATATATCCCATCAAAGTTGTTTTCAAATGCCAGTTTATTCCATACCAAAAGCATTTCAGACAAACAAGGTATTTGTGCAGACTTATACAATAAAAATACTGGTTTATTCTCAATTTTCAAATAACGCTTATCTTTAAAAAAAGGCAACAGATAATTAAAATGCTGCTTCCATTCATTTTCCGTACCATAATCCTGTACAAGTAAAACTCCATCCTCAGAATCGAAATCCTTATTAGAATAATTACAATTCCAAATATTTTTATCTTTTATGGCACTCCACGACCTTGCCCATGACTCATTAGCCCAACAAAAGCAAAATGTCATATTAATATCTATCCATTTTAACAAATTTTCAGCCGGTTTTTCAAGAACACGCTTTCCATCTTTGAACCAATAATGATAAAAACATTGTGCATCTACTCCATATTTTTTCATGAGAACAGTCTGATTCAACATTACATCATGTTCAAGCAGATTATAATAATTATTATTTAAAGGTATTCTTGGCTGATTATGTTTTTCATACTGTTTAGTTGCTCGCTGAACCGCCGTCCATTCTGTATACCCTTTTTCCCACCATTCATCATTTTCTTTGATGCTATGAAATTGCGGAAGATACATTGTAATTATCTTCATAGCCTTATTCCTATTCTCTCCATTTTATGTCGTATAAATGTTCACCAACCGAATGTATTGCCCTGAAGATATTTGTTTTTCTAAACGAAATATTCCGTTTGCAATAACCATCTTATGGCAAAATGTATTCACATAAATTATACGAATTTTCCTCGGACTCCTACAATAGCTTGTTTCAATATTTGAAATAACTTTTTGAAAAGTTTCTCCTTTAAATGAGTTAAATAAATAAAAATAATTATATCCATCAATGTCCGTACACATAGTTGCATCCATATTATAACAATTCTTTTGACTGATACCTAATTTTGAAAAGTTATCTATCCATATATTATAAATATTTCTAGATAACTCACACCCGCCCAGATTTAAAATACCCAAATTATAAAATCCTATTAGAGCTCCACCTTTTCCGGCTCCAAAATCAAATAACGCATCTTCTTTTGTCATACCACATTGTTCAACAACATGCCGAATAGTTGACAACGAAATAAGCATATAATTATTTGAATCCCCCCTACATTCTTCCTCAGGCTTCTGTAAATCAACACCATACCTATATTCAAGATACTGCCAGTGACTGAGATCTAGTCTTTGTTTTCCTTCATATACTCTGTCAATCATGTCAACAAAATCAACATCTTCAATATACCCATACTTAGCAAGAATTTGTTTTACATTTTCTACGTCAATCAAGGCAAGCAAAATCATTATATCATTTACATCTAAGTAATCTAAAAGGAATGATCGGTCTATCGGCTTTCCATATATTGATACTGAATCATCAATAATATAATCCACTGTCAAACGACATTTCTCTTTCAAAAACCACTCTAAAAACCTGCCAGATTTTCCATATCCCCATATAATAATTTTCTTTCCATTTAACATTGGTAATACTTCCATTATCTTGTTCTCAAGTGCACTAAACATACCTTACCCCTCTTTCTTTATTAATACTTTACTATTACAATGTTCTTGTAACTTATTCCTATAATAATTCCACTTTCTTTTTCCCTGTATTTGAATATTTTTTATCTTGGAACGATATATTTTACATACATACGCATGCACTTCTTTACTTCCATATTTTTTTTTATATTCATATGTACCACCTCCAAGAAAAACTGATTTCTTTCCCTTTCTGACAAGTTGTTCAAGGAAAAAATCATATATTATACGCCCTAAAGAGTACGAACTGTATTTTGCATTATATGTAAAGTTTTCAAAATACACACATTCACATTGCTCACAGGAAAATAAAATAGCCAAGATCTCTCTTGCAGTCCTCATCACATATGCTGTAGACACACAATATGTTCTTAAATATTCTCTTGGTGTCATATGGTAGTCACAATCATGCGTAACATATTTAAATGCAAAATAGCTTTCTACAATATCCGACGGCACATTATTCTCATATACTTCAAATCTAAAATCCCCCAGTTGTTCCTTGATTAATCTTTGCTTTCGCCGCAAATTCTGTCTACTTTTAGACGTTAAACGCTTTTTTAAGTCCTCGCAGTCTGTCGGTAAATCTATCACTTTTTGAAAGGTATTCTTCCATACTCCAAATTTAAACAGAATATTTATCCAGTTTATTTCATCTATGTTTTTATACTTTCTAAAAATATATCTATTTACAGCCTTAGCCTCTGCCAACGTTATAGGCATAAAAAAACTTCCAGCATTTGCAACATTGTCATTTATTTCTATAAACAAATATCTGCTACCTTTTACATTCGTAATAAACAGCAAAACATAGTTTTTTTGTAATATGTCAGGTCTGTTAAAAATAACCTCTGGTTCGATATTTATTTTCCTAAACTCAATTGTTTCTTTATCAATTTCTTGGATTGAAATCTTCATGCATAACTTCCCCACAATCATTCTTCATAAAAAGCAACCATTTCATTTAATAATGTATTTAATAGTTTTATCGTGCAATACACTTTAATGCTTTTTTGTATATCCATAATCTTGGCAAACGCTGTAACAATCATTATATCAATTTCTTCTGACATTTCATCAGGCGTCATTATCGCTAAATCGTTCCATTTATCGGCTCTCTTATCAACAACAATTATTTGTTCTATTTTTGTTTTCTCCAATTCCTCACGCAGTCGCTTCCCTAAATCTCCATATCCATATATTGCTATTCTTTTATATCCCATATCACATAAATAATCCGCAATGTTATATTTCATATTCTTACAATACAACCAGATATTTTGTGTTCTATAAAAGTTTGTATACTTTTGCAATTGCTGCTCCTTTTCGTAATTAACAAAACCTTTGGGTTCTTGCAAATCAGTAAAGTAGTAACATTCTATATACCTTCCATCCAGATTTTCCTGATATCCTCGAAACAATGCCAGCATCTCTGCCATTTTCCTGTAATCCCTATCCTTAATCTGCGATGTGTGGAATGAAATTAATCTTTTCTTTTGCTCAATATAATTTGAAATATCGAAATAATGTGTAGGCTGGGCGATCGGCGCATTTATTTCCATTTGATATAACTCAATATTGTCCAAGCACTGTTTATAAAGCACGTTCTTAACAGCGCAAAACGCCGCTCTATGATCCGGATGCCTGTCCTTCTCACTAGTTACAAGTATTTTCGTATATGATGAAAAATCTAATGCTGAAAGAACTTTTAAATTTTGAAACAGCGTGCCATCTTCCAAATGAAGCATTTTATAATCATTTATCCCTACATACTTCATTTCATTCTCAAATTCTTGTTCCCTAAGCTTAATTATTTGATCTGATACTACATCGTTTTGCCCATATGCTCCATCTGTAAGCAAAAGTACATCACATTGGTTTGGATATGCGGCAATGATGCCCCCCCCCCCTATACATTCATCATCTGGGTGAGGTGCAATAATTAAAATTTTGTCTTCACTAGCAATTTTTATTGGAATCACTTTTTAACATCTTCTCCTTTTTAGTATAAACGCCTTAATTCCTTAAATATTCCATTCCAAACATCTTCTGCTCTTTCTTCAGAGCAATTCTCCAATATGGCTTTATGTGCTTTTCCTCCCATAACAATAAGCAACTCTCTATGTTCATCCAGATATTTTATCTTTTCTGCCATCTGTCTATAATCGCCGATAGGAACCAAATATCCGTTCTCACCATCTTTTATATATTCACGAGCTGAAGTATCAGTAATAACAGGAACCGCCCCACATGCCATAGCTTCCGAATTGGAAATGCATACGCCTTCATAATCCGAAAGGTTAATGGAAATATCCATTTGATTCCAAAAATTATTTATTTCATCCCTTCTTATTTCATACAAAACTTTCACTTTGCCATCAATATTTTCTTTATGAATAAATCGTATTATATCATCTAAATATAATCCTATACCAGCAATACTTATTTGATAATTTACCTCTAAATATTCCAGTTCTTTAACCAATTCAGGAAGTAAGTCTAATCTTTTCGGATAAACTTCAATTCTTCCTGCATAACCTATTTTAATTGCATTTTCTTTATCAACAGAATAACTACGCTTTAAACATTCTTCTACACGAATAGGAAAAACTATTTGTCGTATTTTCTCCTTGGGCACTTTCGTTGCACACATTCCCTTCATAATAGCTGTTGATGTTGCCAGATATAAATCTATTACATTTGCATATTCTGCATTCTTTTTATATAAACTTTCTTTTCCACCATGTATGACCGATACAATTTTTACATCATCTGGATATACTTTCTTGAGTGAGATTGCTGCCAGCATTACAGGTGTTACATTATTCGCCAATACTATACATGGTAGTTTTTCTTCAAGCAGTTTGTAAATACTGTTAAGTGCTCTCCCACTATATAAATCACACTCTGAATCAAAATACAAAACACTATTCTGTAAATCATTATTTAACGAATAATCTCCATACGGTGTAAGAATAAAAACATTTTTATTGTTTTTCCTCAATTTACATACCGTTTCCTTCGTCCATGCCTCAATTCCGCCTAATATAAGTCCAAAGCAGCAATCAAATATTACAGATGTTGTGTCATTCAATGATACTATTTGCCGTCCAATATCAACTTTCCATAAATGAGTCAATGCTTGCCCCAAACTCCATATATTATCACGTTTAATTCCTCTATTTACTAATTGTTCTATGATTTCATATCCCTGATCGTGTACTGCAACTATTATTACACAATCATCAGCCAAACCTGCCTTTTCTGGTGAATTAATTCTATATGTATAAAACATTTCTCCCCATTTCTTTTTGTTAGAATCAAAAACACATTTAGGCTCAATCATCAATTCTTCAAGTCTTTTTAAAATAATTTTCCCCCATTTTCCTGTTCCATAAATAGCAACCCCCACTTTTTAGATCCACCCTCTTTTTAGACTAAGATATCAATAACTGCAAAATATTTTATTCCATTATTATCATTCTATGACACAATATAAAACCGTTTCATCTTCATTAAGACAGTAATGCCTCAAATAGAACCTATATGCAGGTACGTAACTCAGTATTAACTTTGGTATTTTTAAAATATCTTCTTTTCTATGGTATACACAAATTGCAAGTTTAGGTTTATATTTTTTTATTAAATTTTCCGCTCCAAATAATGCTTTTAATTCTGCACCTTCTACATCCATTTTTATAAAAGATACCTTTTCACGGATTAAATCATCTATTTTATTGACTGAAATTATTATCTTATTTTCATCATGCTCTGATTTACTTTCAATCACATGAGATGAACCATTTAAGCCTGCACTGAAAGATAACTTTTCTGCTTTATCCCATGCACCAAACGGTAAAACATCATATTTTCCCCCTAACATTTTTAGCACTTCCACACACTTCACTCTATTGTCTGGTTCAGGCTCCATTACATATATTTTCTTATATTCTCCTGCCCATCTTGCAAACATAGCAGAGGTTTTCCCATCAAAAGATCCTACATCAACGAAAACCTCATCACTTAATTGAAGTTCTTTTAATTTAGGTAAATCAAAATACTGTAATGCACCTAAATTATCAATCATTTTTCCTGCATTTATTATTCTTTCTTCTGGTATTTTATGCTCTATTAACTGTGCATATTGTTCCTCATGATACAATCTTGATGAGATAATAACCACCGAATTATCATTCTTCTTCATCCAATCATCAAAAAAAATAATAGGCAATCCCTTGATACTTTTATTACATTTTTTAATATCATTATCTATAAAACAACTAAATACAATATCTGGGTAACTGTCTAAAAGATTTTTTCTCCATTCTCCAGAACCAAAAATACATAGTTTTCTATCTTTGGCAACTGCCCAATTAATTTTTTCTAAAAATTCTTTTCCATACCCTCCCCCCGCTTTAATTACATTTTTTATCCATTTCCTGTCACCAGTCATGTTATATGCCAGTCGATTGATAAAAATCTCTTTAGAAATATCATCTGCAAGTTTGTCATATATTAACTAAATGTCCTCCATAACTGTTTCCATAAAATCGTTTTCTCTCCTTTATCAACTTTAGCACTATAAACATTTTATATTCCAATCATCTTTT
>ERZ778495.2493-NODE-2493-length-10398-cov-12.485933_pt1 | contig 10398 bp, 9 predicted proteins | sample MGYA00433100_ERZ778495 | MGnify/ENA primary metagenome ERZ778495 (study PRJEB29527, sample SAMN07138962) | mouse gut metagenome | material: feces | host: mouse | place: China:Nanjing | collected 2016-01-25 ...
CAGCGTTCGAGACATACTTTATTGCGCTATTTGAGTTTTATCGGACAGCAATATATTCAAATATCTGTATAAAACCGGAACGGTCGCGTCTGCTTACTTCCTCGGCGAAAGCGCAGTATTCCTCGCGGTGGGTGTCAAGCCACTCCTTGACCATTTCCTTGAATTTCTCGTGCTTGATTGTACGGGGTTTAATTTTCATATTGTGATGTAAACGGCGGGACTTCATTATCCCGCAATCTACAAACCGACAACCCGATTGAATGGTTCACTCGCCGTGCTTTATTAAAAAATGTAAAAAGATTTATTTTCCGTTCATTCAGTTGCGTCAAGGCTGGTTCAGCACCGTCCAAACGCCTCTCTCATAGGTAACTTTATAGGGAACTCGGCAAAATTAGAGTGAAAGTAAAATAGCCAAGTAGTTGAGTTTCAACTACTTGGCTATTTTGTAGGTGGTGCCACCAGGAATCGAACCGGGGACACAAGGATTTTCAGTCCTTTGCTCTACCAACTGAGCTATGGCACCATTATTGACAACAGAGTTTGGCCACGTTGGCTTTTCCGTTTCAGCGATGCAAAGTTAGGAAGTTTTTTTTACCCAAGCAAATTTTTTTGGAGTTTTTTTGATATTTTTATACACTTTCGGCATACACCTCTAATAACCAAACAATTCGCTCATTGTTCCAAAATCTTTAATTTTGAAAAAATCATGTCAAATAAAGTATGGTGAGATAAAATTCGCAGATTCATACGCAAATCTATCCGTACACAACGCTTTCATATAAACACCTCCATTAAGATCATTCGCCGACTGGAGAGATTTGGACTCTATTAGAGTTACAGTTCAGAAAAAATCACACCACCCTGACAATATTAAAAGCTAAATAACATCAGAATGATATATTCCGATGATTTTTTATCAACACCTATTTGCGCCAACCAATATTACCTTTCATAGCAACCAATGCCAATCTAATAGTGCTAATTTTGGGAAAAGAAAGGAATTCAACAGTGATCGCAAACTCTGCGTTTATAATGCTTAACCTGCGCAGCTACTGATTTTTAAGGTTTTTTCGCATTTTGAGGGGTAAAAATTTTGTAGATTGGAAAACAATCCGTAATTTTGCCCCGCAAATCGAAACAAAAATTTTGCTAAACAATTAAAAAACTATATAACAAATGATTATCGTACAAGTAAAAGAAGGCGAAAACATCGAGAAAGCTCTCAAAAAGTTCAAACGTAAATTTGAAAAGACTGGCATTGTCCGCGAACTCCGCAGCCGTCAGGCTTTTGAAAAGCCCTCTGTAGCAAACCGCAAGAAGATGATGAAAGCGGTTTATGTTCAGAAACTGCGCGCGGTTGAAGAATAAAAGAACGCTTTTTCAAGTATTTTCCGCCTAAATTATTTGGCGAAAAGAAAAGATTGTCATATATTCGTGCATCCTATAATTCCCTTAGCGGGTATACACAATGCACGAAATAATGACTGATTATATTAAATCTTTTCTGACTTATATACGGTGTGAGCTGAATCATTCGGCTTACACCGTTTCGGCATATACCGCAGACTTACGGGAATTTTCGGATTTTATCACGGGAGGATCTCCTGATAGATTCAGGCCTACCGACATCACTTCGTCGGACTTAAGAACATTTGTGGCTCATTTAAGCCGTCAAGGAAGTTCTCCACGCACTGTGCGGCGCAAGGTCAGCACCCTTCGCTCTTTTTTCACTTTCATGTGTCGGCGACACGGGTCCCCAACAAATCCGGCAGCTGACCTAATTACTGCGCGCACACCAAAAGAGCTACCAGTCTATATCCGGCAGGATGAGATCAATACAATAATCGACATGAACGGATCCGCAATCAGTTCATCCGACTCCGATGATTTTGATACCGTACGCGACAATCTGATCGTGACCATGCTCTACACCACCGGCATCCGCTGCTCGGAACTCATGACTCTGAGAGACTCTGCCGTAAACACATCCTGTTGTGAACTAAAAGTACTGGGAAAGCGTAATAAAGAGCGAATAGTGCCGTTTGGCTCTGAACTCAAACAGATGATAGAACACTACAGACTATTGCGCGAATGCGGCCCAGGGCCAGGTGGAGAATTTTTTGTCCGCCGCAACGGCAGTGCGCTGTACCGTAAGCTCATTTACAACATTGTACATGACGCCCTGAAAGCAGGCAATGCTCATGCATCACGCCTTAGTCCGCACGTGTTGCGCCATTCATTTGCCACCGACATGCTCAACAACGGTGCTGATCTAACTGCCGTACAGAAATTACTCGGCCACTCATCCCTCGGCACCACACAGATATACACACATGTGACACTTCGTGACTTACAACATAATTATCAACTCGCACATCCTCGTGCACAAAGAAAAGGAGGAAATTATGGAAACTAAAATTCAAGCCATTCATTTCGACGCATCCGAATCGTTGGTAAGCTTTATCCAGAAAAAAATCGAAAAACTTGTACGTAAAAACGTAAATATAACAGACGCTGCAGTAACGCTGAAAGTAGTGAAGCCCGAAACTGCAATGAACAAAGAAGCGAGACTGGTGCTGACGATTCCGACCCATGATGACATAGTGGCCACTAAAGTCGCCGACACCTTTGAAGAAGCCATTGACTTAGCCATAGCAGCACTTGAGCCACAGCTCGAGAAACTGAAAGACAAGAAATAATTTGTCATTCCAATAACACATAAATAGCGGCTGCACCGTAAAAACATGCAGCCGCTATTTATTTTACGGAATAAATAACGTTATTGATCATCTTTAACACCGCCGGCAAATATATATACCTCATCTCCTAACACAGCATTGACCTAACATTGACATATCAGAAATCTATGATAGTCCGGTCAAAATCCTCACTGAACAGCAATAAATAAAAATAATCCGTTAAATTTGTCAGGTAATTAGCCCGCACACACTTTACATATTATCGAACATTACTTTACCGCCTGCTAAAATGGGAAAGAGAAAAAGGCCTTGGCACCCCACAGCTATCGCCATGTTGATCATATTTTCAATCATCCTATACCTGATTGAATTGTTGACATCAAGACCAATATTCAACCTTACAAGATTCAGCCTAAACTATGTCATATCTCTCCCGTTCATATTATTGAGCATAATTACGGTTGCATTGCATTAATCACAATAGGCATAAATAGACCCAAACTACAGAAATGGAATGCATATCTGAAAATAACACTTGAAGGAATATCCACTATCCTCGTCGCCGGAATCATGGTTATAGTAGGCAACCTACCGTTCATCGATGATATAGTGGGATATGTCACGTCAGGCTTATATTGGAAATCAGTAGCCGCAGCTACATTAATCAACATATTAATACTGGTCACATTTGAATTTTTCATACAAACAAGTATCAACCGGAGGTTACAGCATGAGAACGCCATACTACAATATCGGCAACTTAAAAGTCAGATAAATCCTCATTTCCTTTTCAACAGTCTCAATGCTCTTGTCTACCTGATAAATAAAGATCGCGATCTTGCCGTAAAATACACCAAGGATCTCTCCTTCGTCTATAGATATGTCCTAACTCATGATCAACAAGATACAGTAACCATCAGGGAAGAGATTGAATTTATCGGATACTATATAGAAATTCTAAAAACACGTTTCAGCCACGGTCTGAAGTCCATATTTGATATAAAATCTCTTGACTTGTGCAAATCCACACCTCCGATGTCTCTGCAGCTACTGATCGAGAACGCCGTAAAACACAACACAGTTTCACCAGATGAACCTTTGATAATCAATATTTCAACAGACGGTTTGTATCTTCATTATTGTTTTCACTTGTCCGGATCACACTTCTTATACACCTTCCGACAAATCTCAACGCAGAAGAAAATGAACGATGGTTTCAGTTCGGACTTTTTCCTCCCATATCAAGCAATGGCATAAATTCAGAAAAAATTACCACCAGCGTTTCCATCAACTTGATAGGAGGTTACAATGCAGGCAATAAAATCTTGGAATTAGGAAGTCTATGGAACGCGTCAAAGCGTTATACTAAAGGAATTCAGATAGCCGGCATACTGAATTATACCGGTTGCAGCTGCAATGCTATACAGATAAGCAGCTTCGCCAATATTGCTGCATCAGGCAACTCTCCGTTGCAGTTTGCCGGACTGTTGAATATCGGCCAACATATCAGCGGACTGCAGATTTCTGCTCTGGCAAACGTTGCCAAAACGGTAACGGGTGTGCAATTAGGACTTATAAATTATATGGAATACGGAGATAAAGGTGTTTTCCATCGGTCTGATCAACATTGCAAAATATAGAGGAAAATATGAATTTGAAGTCTCATTTTCCGAATCAATCAATACTGCGATATCCTTCAAAATAGGCACAGACAAATTCTATACCATATTCTCAGGCGGGATAAATTACTTTCTTTCTACAATAGAATATGCAGCCGGATTAGGATTCGGCACAAACATAAATTGGAAGAAACGCTGGAGTAACCAGATCGAGATTCAGGCATTCGGCATCAGTTCCGGAAAGAAATTCACCGACAATTCAGCAAACAGCATAATTCAGCTGATGGATCGGCTTGTCGGCCGGTTGCAGATTTTAAAAATCTTTCCACCGTAGCTATTACGAAAAAAACGTAATAGCTACGGTGGAAACGTATAATAATCAGGGGCTTTAAGCAACAAGCCTACTAAATCGGAAACTGATGGCGTATGGGATCATCATACTGCTCCTGCGCTCGACGCAGACGCTCCATCATTTCGGCTGTAATGGTCTCCGTTCCGGGTTTACCGTAAATATTATTCATTTCCGACGGATCTTCCTGCAGGTCATACAATTCCCATTCATCTATATCATTATAGAAATGAATAAGTTTATAGCGGTCTGTGCTTACTCCATAATGGCGCTTCACTGCATGCTCTGCCGGATATTCATGATAGTGATAATACAACTGGTCGCGCCACTTTTCCGGTTTTTCCCCGCGCAACAGCGGCACCAGCGACTCTCCCTGTATGTCCGACGGCACGTCCACACCGGCCAACTGCATGAACGTAGGTGCATAGTCAATGTTCTGCACCATTTCATCGACATCACCACGGCGTTCATAACCTTTGGGCAGACGCATCACCAAAGGCGTGTGATACGACTCATTATACATAAACCGCTTGTCAAACCACCCGTGTTCGCCCATATAAAACCCTTGGTCAGAAGTATAGACCACCAGCGTATTATCAAGCAGATCATGCTCTTCAAGATAATCCAGCACTCGGCCCACATTATCATCCAGACTTTTCAGCACTTTCATATAGTCTCGCATATAGCGCTGATACTTCCACTCAGCAAGTTCTCGGCCTTGAAGATTACGAGCAAAGAAGTCCTTTCTGATAGGTTCGTAAAAAGCCTCGAACTTAGCCCTCTGTGCCGAATCCATCCTGTTCACAAAGCTCAGATAAGTCGACTTCAGATTCGACGTAAGATCCTGTCGATCCATCTTGAGATCATATATCAGATCCATGTGGTCCGCAATGCGCATTTCTGCCGTAGCAGCTGCCTTGCGGCCCTCATAGCCGTCAAAGAAATTATCCGGCAGAGGAAATGTCCTATCCTCATAAAGGCCAAGATGGCATGTGTCCGGCAACCAGTTGCGGTGCTGCGCCTTATGGTGTATCAATATACAGAACGGCTTCGACTTGTCCCGCTCGTTCTCCATCCAGTTGATACTTTTGTCCGTGATCACATTGGTCAGATAGCCATGCTCCACCACTGTATCGTTCTGCATATTAATAAAGCGTGGATTATAGTAATCACCCTGACCGGGCACGATTTCCCATTTGTCAAATCCCTGTGGAGTGCTTTCCAGATGCCATTTACCGAAAATAGCTGTCTCATAGCCTGCCTTCTGCAAATACTTGGGAAATGTGGGCTGATCACCGTTAAACACACAATGCTCATTGTCCGTAAATCCGTTCGCATGGCTATGTTTGCCGGTAAGCATACATGCTCTCGACGGACCGGACAATGAATTTGCTACAAAACTATTGGTAAAACGCACTCCGTCCTTTGCTATACGGTCAAGATTCGGAGTCTCGGCATAACGGGTGTCATAACAACTCATCATCTGTGCTGTATGATCATCGGTCATGATATACACGATATTCGGCTGCTTGGGCACGGTATCCGATTTAGCTTTCACACACGAACCCATAAGATACGGCAATGCCGCACATGCTGTCACGGCCGCAACCATCGAAAAGGCGGCAGGAAGTTGTTTTGTCATGGCTATATTATTTCAGAAATGTGATATATAATGTTTTTTGTACTATCAGCGTATCTCATAATCGCCTTCCGCCGACAGATCAGAAGACGAAAAACGCAATGAAGCCGATGATATATCAAACGGCCAGAAGAAAGTGCCGCATAACTTGCCGTCTTCTACGGAATAAACACCGGTGGTCGTATCATGCGACACGGCAATTCCGTCAAAGCCGACAAATCTCATCTTGCCAGCCACGTCGGCTACATCATTCTTCTCCCCGCCAGCCAGCAGAGTGCCGTCATTAAGTGTAAGCGCACCGGCAATCCTCAACCCATACGAAGAGCCGAAAGAATAGATTATGCTGCCGTTGAGAGCTGCTGCTCCCACACAGTCCACACCTATGGATCCCCCACCGATAGCCGATATGTTCATCACACCTCCCAATCCGTTTATATTGCCGTTGGTCTTTACGCCTTTAGAGGTGGAAGTATCCGTGTCGCCTGACAGATGTTCGCCACTCAATGCTATCGTGGTCACACCGCCGCGAAGCGTTAACGAACCGTCTGAATTTATGCCCTTGCCGCCGTCGCCGGTAGCTGTCAGCGTTATTTTTCCGGCATTGATGTCTATATCGCCGTCGGCTTTCATACATGCGGCTGAGCTCAGTGTATTGTCTTCCAGATCCATAGCCGGATCACCCGAACAGTTAAGGTCCAGCTGTCCGCCATAAACCATGATCCGCATATCCGATTTCAAAGCCTTGCCTGCAGGAGCGGAAGTATTGGCATATACATATCCGCCGATCATTCGCACGCCATATCCCGCTGAAGCTCCGCCTTTGACATGAATGGCGTTTTTAGCCGCATCGGTCACAACAAGCGTAGCACCAGGACGTATCGTCAGGAAACCGTCGGTAGCAAATCCGTGTCGCTGACGCCCCTTCACCGAAAGGCTTCCGGAACCGCTGACTATCACATGCCCCTCGGAAAAGAAGCATCCCTTGCGGTCTTCCTCAGGATTCGCCGCAGGAGCATATACCGGCGAGTCGGTCAGACGCGAGTCCCCTTCCAGATGCAGGAACACACGCTTTTTGTTCTGATCATTGATCGCAGGACCGCGATCTGATGTGAGATTCAGACTTTCAAGCTGAATCATGTGGCGGTGGATACCGTCTACACGCAATGATCCTGCCGACGAAGCACCAGTCAACACTATCTTTGCGTATTTGTCGGCAATATCAAGACTGACATGAGCGCCGTCAACCTTCACCGACATCGGCGAAACCACTCCGGTCACCGATGCGGAAGTTTCCGTATATGTCACGGTCACCTGCACCTCCCAGTCATTATGTTCATGATACAGGTCCTTGTCATCCGTCACCAGATCGTCAGCCAGATCGTCAGCCATCCGGCCAGAATATGGCTTGATGTCATATACAAACTTCGGAGTCATAGCCGGATTATAGACAGAATCCTCCACCTCTGGAGGAGGTAATATTCCCCCACCTGTCGACGGATTCGGATCATCATTTTTACACGACGACACTGCGCAGCACACTGCCAGTCCCAGAGCTATATATAGCAATCTACTCATTTGATTGGTTGTATTTAGATTATAATCGAAAATTGATCGGCAGCCGATGATGCCGGCATACGCTTCCGCGAGCGTTCAAGCGCATCACGCGACGTCTCGACATAGACCACACGTGTGTCATCGCTGTCAGCCAGTCCTACAGGACGTCCATCCTGGTCAAACACAAAAGTCATGCCGTCATAATCGCCATAATCATCCGCCCCTCCACGGTTGGCACCGACATAATAGGCCTGGTTTTCGATAGCCCGCCCTATGAGCAGATGCTCAAAAGCATATCCCCTGACCGACGGCCAGTTTGACGGCACCAGCATGACATCATAGGCCAGACCGACATTGCGGCACCACACGGGAAACCGAAGGTCATAGCACACGATCATGCCTATGTTCCAGCCGCGGTAACGCACCACCGGAACACGCCCTGTACCGGCACTCATGATCGACGACTCCGGACTCAATGAAAAAAGATGGCGTTTGTCATAAAACGTCGTCTCTCCCGACGGCTCTACAAAAAAGGCCCGGTTGAAAATACGGCCGTCACCGTCACAGGCCAGATAAGATCCGGCGATAGCCATACGGTATCCTGCGGCAAGTTCCTTGAGTTTATCCACGGTCTCTCCGCTATCCGGCTCCGCAAGCCGCATCTGCACATCCGGGTCAGGCACAAAGGCCGTCGAGAAAAGCTCCGGCAACACGACCAGATCCGTATCCTTGCGGATTCCCGCCATAATATCCGACACCGCATCAATGTTGGCCTTTTTGTCAGCCCACACGACAGGCAGAGAAACCGACGCGATTTTCAGAGAACTGTTGATCATCTTATTCCGTTTCTGTCGAGAATTTTTCAGGATATATCGCTGTAAATTGCGAATAATACCGTTTTATAGCCGCCATGTCGGCATCAATATCACCGGAAGGTATGAATTCCTCATTCATCATCACTGTACGCGATCCCCCGTCAATCACAGCAAGAGTAACCGGAACTCCGGCCTCTGTGGCCACACGAAGAAAACCTGTGTGCCAACGCGATGTACGGCTTCTTGTCCCTTCAGGCGCAATGGCTATGTTCAGACGCGGCTCTACGCGAAAACGGTCCACCAGAGCCGAAGTCAGCGAATTACCCTTCGAACGGTCCACCGGCACTCCGCCCATGGCTCTGAATATACTGCCCAACGGCCAGCGAAACCAGCTTTTCTTCATCAGAAAACCGGCCCTGCGCCCCACTGAGCAATATGCGAGTTCGCAAATCACGAAATCGATATTGCTCGTATGAGGAGCCACACATATAATGGACTTGGGATAGTCGGGCACAGACACCTCAACACGCCATCCCGCAATTTTCAGCAGAATGCGGCTGAGCCATAATATGACTGATTGCATCAAGCCTTCTGGGAAAGTCCGGCAAGATCGTTCATACGATGAACGCACTCGTTAAGGCTGGCATTGAATTTTTCATGCAACGCACCGTAAGCCGCACTATAATATGCAGAACGTGCCTTGTGATATTCGTGGACTGACGCGAAGTCGCGCACGCTCTTGTCAAACGCAAATGTCACGTTGCGCAGAGTGCTTTCCTGCAGCACCGCAATGTCGATGATCAGCTGGGCCACATCATCCTGCTTGTCCTCGGTGACTATTTCGCCGATGAGCATGCACTCGCCTACCAGATCTCCACAGATATATTTGATTTGTTTCTTCAGATCACGCTTACTTTTCATAATGGTCACGTTTTTAATTAACTTTTATGTATTTGATAACAAACCGGAAACCGATTCTGCCCCAAAATTACTCAAAATTTCCCAAACGGCAATTCTTTATTCCGTTTTTCACATACACCCGGTCTTACCGCATATCCAGAATCAACAGCGAATCCGCCGGAGTGCTCACAGCGAGAATCAGACGCGAAGCCCCTGCCGCACGCATCATGCCACGCGACAACGACGGCGGCAGCAGCATACACGCCGTAGCAAGAGCGTCAGCCTCCATTGCCGACGGCGCCACCACAGTGGCACTCAACACCAAAGTATCTGCAGGCGCCAGAGTCACAGGCATTCCGGTGACCGGACTGATCGTGTGTGAGGTCTTGCCGCGGTCCGTCATACGGTAATTGCGATAATTTCCTGAAGTAGCTATGCCGCACCCCGTCAGCGACAGGGTCATCATTTCCGAATGGACCACTGCATCGGCATTGTCGACAGGCGCATCAATCATCACATTCCACGCCCCGCCCCTCGGAGACTCGCCCGACAGACATATTTCCCCTCCTATCTCCACAAGAAAATCCTCGCAGCCGTTGCGGCGCAGCATTTCCCCCACAGCATCACAGCCATAACCTTTCGTTATGGCGCTGAAATTAAATTCAGTCCTCGGATGCTTCTTCTCGATCACTCCGTCCGGCCCGATCCGGCACTCAGATATGCCCACCCTGCTCATCACCGAATCCAACGGCTCACCATCCGGACCGGCATAACCGAAGCCCCAGTAATTTACCAGCGGAGCCACCGTCGGATCAAACATTCC
>ERZ778495.2501-NODE-2501-length-10366-cov-3.581612_pt1 | contig 10366 bp, 10 predicted proteins | sample MGYA00433100_ERZ778495 | MGnify/ENA primary metagenome ERZ778495 (study PRJEB29527, sample SAMN07138962) | mouse gut metagenome | material: feces | host: mouse | place: China:Nanjing | collected 2016-01-25 ...
CCAATTGCGTTTCCTCAAGAAATTGATAATAAACCAGCGCCGTCTGGCCGGGCAAAATGCCACGCCCGACGGCAATAGAAATTAAAATAACTATGCACGTTGTCATAATTGTATTGACCGTAATCGTTGCCATCTTACTCATCGGCATCGTACTGATTCAGAAGTCTAAAGGCGGCGGCCTTTCCTCGCAGTTCGGCGGTGCCGGCGCAGTGATGGGCGTACGCCAGACCAATAGCTTCCTCGAGAAATCGACCTGGACCCTCGTAGGCTGCCTTGTAGTCCTCTCTATCCTCTCGGCATTCACCATGCCCAAGATGAGCAATGGCACCCAGCTCCGCACCCAGCCTACCGCAGCCCCGACCACTGCCCCCGCTCCCGCCGGCCAGTTCGACACCCCGGCTGCAACCCCGACCCCCACAGTCGAGGCCACCGAGGCTCCTGCAGCCCCCGCCGAGCAGCAATAAGCGCACACATCATACAACGAGTCATCTCCTGTCGTCACAGGAGATGATTTGTCGTATCTACTACTAAATCAAATTCTCATAGGAGTGCGGCGTGCCGCAATCTCGCTGACTTAACGGATAAAAATCATTTTATCAAACCACCTTCCAGTAGGGACGCGGCATGCCGCGTCCGGGCGTCAAAAGCATTTATCCATGATTGTCAAGGAAATGTATTCGCCTACCCGGTCGAGGCGTGCCGCGACCCTACAGGATGATATGGGAATAACCATTTAGTATACGGCTTTAAAAACTCAACTCATTAGTTGTCTTTATGCAAAGGAAAGATTTTGAAATAATGGCCCCGGTGGGGAGCTATGAGTCTCTGGCAGCGGCTATCGAGGCCGGCGCCGACGCAGTATACTTCGGCGTAGAGGGCCTGAACATGCGCTCGCGGTCGAGCGCGAACTTCACCCTCGACGACCTCGCCGAAATCGTGCGCCGATGCCACCAGGAACAGGTCAAGACATACCTGACGGTCAACACCGTAATCTACGATACCGACCTCGACTATCTCGACAAAATCATCGCCGCAGCCAAGACTGCCGGCGTGACAGCGATTATCGCCTCCGACATCGCAGTCTTCAATGCCTGCCGCCGTCATGGTGTAGAGATACATATCTCCACGCAATGCAACATAACCAATATCGAGGCCGTGCGCTTCTATGCCGGCATTGCCGACGTGATGGTGCTTGCACGCGAACTCAACCTCGACCAGGTACGCGCCATCTACGATACCATCGAGGCCGAGGACATACGCGGGCCGCACGGCCAACGAGTGCGCCTCGAGATGTTCTGCCACGGCGCGCTGTGCATGGCCGTGTCGGGCAAATGCTACCTGAGCCTGCACCAGATGAACTCGAGCGCCAACCGTGGGGCATGCACACAAATCTGCCGGCGAGGCTACGAGGTGACCGACCTCGAGACGGGCGACAAACTCAATGTCGACAACAAATATATCATGTCGCCCAAAGACCTAAAGACCATCCATTTCCTCGACCGTCTCGTCGATGCCGGCGTGCGTGTGCTCAAAATCGAAGGCCGCGCCCGTGGCCCCGAATACGTCTACACCGCCGTCAAATGCTACTCCGAGGCCCTCGAAGCCATCTGCGACGGCACATACAATGCCGAGGCCGTGGCACGCTGGGACGAGGAACTTGCCAAAATCTTCAACCGAGGCTTTTGGGACGGCTACTACCTGGGGCAACGTCTTGGCGAGTGGTCGGCAAAATACGGCTCGTCGGCCACAAGGACGAAGCAATATGTGGCCAAGGGCGTGAAATGGTTCTCTAAGCTCGGCGTAGGCGAGTTCCTGATGGAAGGGGCCGAGCTGTGTGTCGGCGACGAAGTCGTAATCACAGGCCCGACCACCGGCGCACTCATCATCACCGTTGAGGATATCCGTGTCGACGGCAAGAGCGTAGACCGCGCCATCAAAGGCGACAGCTTCTCAATCGCAGTCCCGGCCAAAATCCGCCCCGCCGACCGCCTCTACCGTTGGATTAAAAACTAAAAGACACTGAGTATTATGCTTTTTGGGAAAAGCTAATGATAGGAGCATGGCGCTCCGCGACATACCATAACATAGACGATGCTAATATTAAAAACAAGCCGAATAGCACAAATCCTCAAAGAGGAGGTATGAAAAAAGAGTCCTCGAAGAGGACTATGTCGTGGTTAACCCCACGATTATTCGTGGGGGTAGTCATGAAATCAATACAATAATAATCCTCGGAGAGGATGCAATCGGCTTGGAATATACCGTTTGCGACCTCTCCGAGGTCTTTTATCTTAGAGATTTTAGTCAGTCCACACCAATAATGGTGGGGTTAACCACAAAAATGTCGTCTCCGACGACTTCATATTTTACACACCCACTTACTTTTGATTATGCAGGATATTGAGAGTACGATTATCTCGTCGTCCGTTGAAATATTTCTCAAGGACACGAGCGAATACGTCGTTGGGAGACACGGCGTCGAATAGCGTCATTGAAGAGCGGAGTTTCAGACTATCGATACCACCAAATACCTCTATTGCATTATTAGTGGGCAAGTTAAGAATAACTTCCGAAATTTCTCTCAATCGTTGACCCAACGTCGGGTTATCAAGATAAGCTTTGGCTTCCTGGGCGCCAGATATGCCATAGAATTTTGAATTATATGAATGTCCAAGGCACTCTAATTGAGGAAATATATACCATATCCAGTGAGAACGTTTCCGACCTTCCTGTAATTCCCTCAGAGCCATAGCATAGACAAGGCGCTGAGCATCTATAAAACGACTCAAATTATAATTGACATCCATCACTTAGCGGATTTATAATTCCAATTTGTTGCCGTGGCAGATTAGCATAAAGGGCTTGGTGTCCTCGTCGGCGATGTGGCTCTTCATTACGTCGGTAATCCAATCGTGTTCGCCCGAGGGTATTGACTGAAGCTCCTCGACGGCCTCATCGAAACGGCCATTCTCCCTCAACAATTCCACATGAAACAAGGGGTCTATCATATCGACAAGTCGAGGCGACAGAAGTTCGTCTACAATTGAATTGTAAATATCGGTCTGCCCCTGTGTCGGTGTTTGGCCAAAGTATCTTGAGAGGTCGTTGTAAGCCCAAACCAACATCATATCGAGCGTAACCAGTCGCCCTTTATCCAAGCCGGGAACATCGAGTTGATGTTTAGCCTCGCACAGCTCATCGAAGTTCAAATTGCCAAGTTCACCGCTATAGCCATCTTCGGCATATTCCGGTTTAGAATCGTTGAAGAAATAATATTTCCCACAATGGGGGCATTTTTGGATTTGTGACACACGGGGCAACATCGGGTTGTCGACACGCGCATCGCTCCACAGGGTGAGCTGGAAAGTGTTGCCGCTGATAAGGCTCATCACTTCCTTATGTCCACCGCAGAAGGGACAGGTCAAGATTTGAGGAGGTCCGGGTAGCATATTAAACTTTTTCTATTTAAATTTCTAAATTTAATCTCTTCTGCCAAAGACGTTTGCGAAGGCCTGATAGAGGCCGACGGGGTTGCGGGGCGTGGTCTTGCCATTGTCGAGGACGGCAAAGGTGACGAGGCGGAATTTATTCTTAAACTCAGCTTCGTCGAAGACTTGCCGGAAGAGTTGGGCCATCTGCGTGGCCGGGTTGTCATAAACCCCGCAGCCGAAAGCCCCGAGCACGAGCGAGTCGTGACCGGCGCGCAGTGCGAGGCGCAGCACCGTGCGGAGCTTGTTGAGAGTACCCTGCACGCAGTCGGGGGTCATGTGCGTGGGGTCGACGCACTGTGGATGATTGATAGCAGCCACAGTGACGAGTCCGACCTTGAAGGGCTCGGCAAGCAGCCCGTAGCCCTTGGCCTCGTTCTGACGAAAGACAGTGACACCGGGCGTATAAATACCGCCGAAGTCGCGCTCCATAGGGTAACGCTCGGGGCGCGAACCGACTATGCCGTCCTGGCCCGACGGGGCGAGGAGCTGGCGCAGACTGTCGCGGTCGACAAACTGATATAGCGACCTGAACGCATCCGTGCGCCTGAATATGCTCTCCTCCTGAGCCCCGGAACCTTTAGTCACGCCCCCACCGGGGTTCTGACGACTTGCAAAATTGAGCACGGCTGGCAGGTAGCCCTCGCGCACATGACGGGCGGCAACGTCGAGACAGTCCTCGTTGACGACATTGAAACTCGTAGGCATCGACCGCGCGGGCACGGCGGTAACCGAAAAAGGCTTGTCGACAAACACCGTGTCGGCCATCATTGCGGCATCGTCGTCGAGGCGCACCGGGCACGTGTCGGGCAGTTCGCCGCCAACATAGCGGCCCCGGCCGACAATGGCTATAGTATTGACATAAACCTCTTTTCGTAATTCTTTAAGGAAGTCAAAAGCCTCACGCGAGCCTGCCGCCATGCCGTAGCGGCAATGTGCCATACGGTTGCAGAACGACTGCACATCCCACGTCGGCATAGGCGGACACACCGGTCCGAGAATGTCGACAAAGCTTCGCGGGAGCACCACATTGGGCAGCAAACGCGCGTCGCGGAAAAATGGCGCAATATCGGCCGGCCGCCACCCGGCAATACCGCAACCGATGGGCGTAACAAGAAACAGCAACTCGCCGTGGTCACGGGCAAAGTCGGTAAATTTATCGACATAAGGCTTAATGTCTTCTGCCGTGGCAAACATGGTGGGTATGGCATAGCTCTGCCCCCTCAGGCCCTCGCCTACGCCCCACTCGGCTCCGAAATGGCGGTGAGCATAATTGGCGGCACCTCCGCCGTGATGACCGGCAAGATTACTGCCGAAGACAAATACCTCGCCTGGGCCGAGGGTAGTGATATTGTCGGGGGTAAATTGTGGCTTATCAATCATTGTTGTCGACTGTGTACATTTATGTTTTACTAACCTACGCTGTTTCATATAAATTTTCGTTTTACATCAATATTTTTTAACATCTCGTGATATATAATAGTGAATGTTAATCGTTAATTTTGCCAAGCAAATACGAAGCCCTATGACAGAAGCCACACAGCGCAGCGATGCTGCCGTAATCATACCGATGTATAACGAGTGCGAGAACGCGGCCGCAATCATCGATGCCGTCCTCGCGCTTCCGGTTCCTTTCGACGTGCTCGTCATCGACGACAACTCGCCCGACGGCACGGCCGACATCGTAAAAGACAAAATCAAGCAATACCCGGGGCGCGTTGAAATCATCAAACGCGCCGGCAAATTAGGTCTCGGCACTGCCTATATCGAAGGCTTCAAGCACTGTCTTGCAAAGAATTACGAATTTATCTGCGAGATGGATGCCGACTTTTCACACAATCCGCAAGATTTGCTGCGCCTGCGCCAGACGGCCATCGACGACGATGCCGACGTGGTCGTGGGCTCGCGCTACGTGACGGGCGTCAATGTGGTCAACTGGCCCATGGGCCGCGTGCTCATGTCGTTCTACGCTTCGAAATACGTGCGGCTAATCACACGCATGCCCATCCACGACACGACGGCCGGCTTTGTGTGCTACCGTCGCAGGGTACTCGAGACCATGCAACTCGACAAAATCAAGTTCAAGGGCTACGCCTTCCAAATCGAGATGAAGTTTACGGCATACAAGTACGGCTTCAAGGTCGTGGAGGTGCCTATCATCTTCGTCAACCGCGTGCTCGGCACAAGCAAGATGAACAGCGGCATATTCGGCGAGGCAGTCTTCGGAGTAATCCGCCTCAAGTGGAACAGTCTTTTCAAAAACTACAAAAGATAAGCCGACATGCTGATACACAACGCCATATTGGTCGACCGCAAGGGCACTCGCCGTGGATGGCTTAAAACCGACGGAGAAATCATAACTCTCGTGGGCAGCGGCGACCCCACGCCTTTCGACCTGATCGACGACGACGAGATTATCGACGCCGAGGGAGCATACGTATGTCCCGGCCTCATCGACTCGCATGTGCATTTCCGCGAACCGGGGCTCGAGCACAAGGCCACGATTGCCGGCGAGAGCCGCGCCGCCCTGGCCGGCGGTATTACCACCGTCTTCGACATGCCCAACACCATACCGGCCACGACTACGGCCGAGGCCCTGTGGGAAAAGAATAAGCTCGGACAGGCCACAGCGGCCACACACTACCGTGCCTTTTTCGGTGCCACGCCGGGGGCTATGTCGCAATTGGCAAAGCTACGTCCGGGCGACACACCGGGCATTAAAATCTTTCTGGGCACGTCGACCGGCGCCATGTCGTCGCCCTTGCAGAGCGAACTCGAGGACGTGATGCGTTGGTGTGCTGACCACCGCATGCCCGTAGTCGTACATGCCGAAGACAACGACATCATCGCCGCCAACACAGCCGCCGCAGTCAGCCGCTATGGCAGTCGCGAGGCCGTGCCCGTGAGCGAACACCACCGCATACGCAGTGCCGAGGCATGTCTGCGCTCGGCAGCGGCAGCCGTCGAACTGGCACACCGCACCGGCGCGCACCTCCACATAGCGCATATAAGCACCGCATTAGAGGCACGCGAATTGCTCGACAAGGGGCCGACCCTCGGCAAGACCGTCACCGCCGAGACTACGCCCATGTATCTCGACCCGTGGCTGGCCGACGAGGCGCACCGCAACAACCGCCATAAAATCAACCCGGCAATCAAGACCCCGGCCGACGCCGAGGAACTACGCAATGCCCTCGCCGACGGACGCATCGACACCATAGCCACCGACCACGCCCCGCACCTGCTGAGCGAAAAGCAGGGAGGCGCGCTGACCGCCGCGTCAGGGGCTCCGTCGATACAATTCGCCGTACCTATGCTCCTCAACTACCTGCCCGTCGAGTTGGTTGTGTCGAAAATGAGTGCCGGAGTCTCAGACGTCTTCCGTCTCGAAGACTATGGTACCCTCGCTGTCGGACAGCCGGCCGACATCACAGTCATCAGTCCGTCAGAGGAATACACCGTCGATGAGAGCGACATCCTCAGCTCCTGCGGCTGGAGCCCGTTTACAGGCCGCACCCTTGCATACCGCACGAAGGCATACGTCGCCAAGGCCGCCACACGACATTGACATCGCAATTTTTGCCGTCAAAGATTGGGATATACAAAAAAAACTATTAAATTTGCACCAACAAACAACAACGTAAATATTTTTTCCAAACAAAAAATTACAATTATGGCATACGTAATTACCGACGCATGTGTAGCATGCGGCACCTGCCTCCCCGAGTGCCCCGTAGGCGCTATCTCTGAAGGCGAAATCTATCACATCGACCCCGATACCTGCATCGATTGCGGCACTTGCGCAAGCGTTTGCCCCAACGACGCTATCAACCCCGGCGAATAATACGCCACAACCCCATACACCACCAGCCGCCGACACATGTCGGCGGCTGGTGGTGTTTTTGCCCCAAATTTTTGTTAGTTTGGATATAATGAGCCAACTTTGTAAGTATCATTAAAGAGAATATTAAGCCTTAAAAAGACACTTAATTATCAAGATAGTGTTACTTACAACTAAGTCCTTACCTACAGTTGATATAAGGGTCCTCAGGTCAATCAGCTTGTAGAATTAGTGTTTACTTGCGACTGAGACATCGCATAGATGGTTCACAAACTCACTATTCGCTGCGCTATAATCACAAGAGTGGTGGCGGAGGCGGCGATGATGGCTACGAGCAGATATTTCTCGCGGTGGGTAAACATGTGGTGCCGGTCAAAGCCGTCGTCGCGACGGGCCTTTAAATAAAAACCGATACCGGCAAGATAAAATATCGAGGTCATAAACATCTCGAGCAGGCCGCCGGCATAAGCCATCCACAGGCAGAAAAGAGTCGTCACGACGGCTATCGTCCTGACCTTGGCATTGTCGGCCTTCTTCAAAAGGAAGAGGCCGGTAAACAGGTAACACGGTATTATCATAAGGCCGGTTATGTGCAGGGCGGCGAGGTAGACGTCGTCGGCCATCACAACCATGAGCAAGAAAAGCTCCATGACCACGCTCGAGGCAAAGAGCCCGAAGGTGGGCATACCCTTGTCGTTGGTGCGCTTGAACGCCGAGGGCAAAATACCGGCCAATGCCGCTTCGTATGGAACCTGGGCTACGACAAGAGTCCATGCAACCCACCCCCCGACAAGCGAGACCACGACGGCAGCAATCACAAACCAATATGCCCATGCGCCACATGTCTCCTTCAGGATATAGGCTATCGACGGGTCGGGCAATTGCGCCAGCCCGGGCCTGGTGAGCAAACCGTAGCATAGCAACGAGACTGCCATATAGAGCACCAGTGATATGACAAACCCGGCAATGCCGGCACGCCCCACATCGGCGGTTTTTTTGGCACGGGCCGACATCATAACGGCCCCTTCGACCCCGAAGAAGCAGAACAATGTGACCATCATGGTCGACTTTATCTGCGTGGCCGTCGGAGTGGTGAGACCCCAGTTGTCAATCAACCCCGAATTGAACACATCGAGTTTGAACAAGAGGCAGAAAGTGACGATGATAAACACCAGCATCACGACCTTGACCAAGGCCAGAAGCGTATTGACAACCTTGGCAGTGCGTATGCCCCTCGACACTATATAGTACATCAGCCATATCAGCACCGAGCCGAACACGACCGTCTCCCACCCATGGTCTAACAAGGGCGGGAATATGGCACCTACGGCGTCGTTGAGCATCACCCCGTAGGCGACATTAGAAAAGGCCGTACACAGCCAGTAGCCCCACGCGATATTGAAACCGACATAGTTGCCAAAACCGGCCTGTGCATACTGATATATGCCGGCATTATATTGCGGATACTTGTCGCTGAGCCACTTAAAGGCCATGACGAGCGGCAGTATGCCGAGGGCGGTGACAACCCATGCCCAAAACACCGCTCCCGGCGAGGCCACGGCAGCCATATTCTGGGGCAGGTTATAAATCCCCACCCCTACCATAAGGCCGAAGACAAGGGCCGTGAGCCCCCAAAATCCGAGTTTTCCTGTTGTCAGCATATTGTAGTTACGTCGTTTGCAAGTTCCTGAAGTTTTCGAGCTGCAAAATTACGACTCTTATGCTAAACGGCAAACACCAAAATTACTTTGGTGTATACCATTTTAAGAGTTTTTCACCGACGGAACTACAATTTTTCGAAGAGTTTACATTGCAAAAGCGTTGAAGCCGCCATCGACAACGGCGACAGTGCCGGTCACAAACGACGAGGCATCCGAGATAAGGTAGTGGATAGTGCCGCACAACTCCTCGGGCGACCCGAAGCGTTTAAACGGGGTCTGGCGTATTACGTCGGCACCGCGCTCGGTGAGGCTGCCGTCGGGGTTGGTGAGCAACGCACGGTTCTGGTTCGTCAGGAAGAAGCCGGGCGCTATGGCATTGACACGGATTTTAGATGTAAACTTGGTGGCCACTTCGTTGGCGAGGAAGGCCGTGAAGTTCGATATGCCGGCCTTGGCGGCGGCATAGCCCAACACGCGGGTCATGGGGCGGAAGGCGGCCATCGACGAAAAGTTTACAATCGCGCCCTTGCCGGCCTCGACCATGGGTTTGAGGAATACCTGCGTGGGTATGACCGTGCCGGTAAGGTTGAGGTCGAGCACTTTCTGGAAGGCTTCGATTTTGACATCGAAGAAGTTGCCTGTCGGGGCAATCGTGGCACCGGGCATGTTGCCACCGGCAGCGTTGAGCAGCGCGTCGATTTTGCCGTAAGCCGCCATGATTTCATCACAATTGGCCTGTACGGTTTCGGGGTTCATCACATCGGTCACAAGGAACATCGCCTCGCCGCCGCCGGCCTTGATTTCGGCCACGATGCGCTCGCCCTCGTCTTTGCGGCGACCGAGGATTACTACTTTTGCACCTTCGGCGGCAAGGTATTTGGCTATGGCCGTGCCGAGCACTCCCGTGCCGCCGGTGATTACGACCACGTTATCTTTGATAGCAAACAAGTTATTCATAATTTCATGATTTAGGTTTACGAGTTTACAGTCGCCATTATACCCGACACCATGCCCAGGGCAAGCATACGGCCATGGAACGAATAACCGGCATTATAGCCCATCTTTTCATCGCCGAGCATCAGCGGGGCATGGTCTACGCGCATGGGCACGCCGGGGCGTTCGCGCTCGAATGTCACAATAATATCTATCAGACGTGGGTCGAGGTGCGACGACTCCTTGAAGTCGCCGTTGGGCTCTACCCGGCAAATCCGGGCATGCACGAAGTGTGTGCGCGAGGCATATTTCTTTGCCAGCGCCGGCACATCGTTGTGAGCGCCGGCACTGAGCGACCCGGCGCAGAAAGTGAGGCCGTTGTGGCTGTCGGGCACGGCGTTGAGGAACCACTCTATATCCTCGTCGCAGGTCACGATGCGCGG
>ERZ778495.2504-NODE-2504-length-10362-cov-7.499854_pt1 | contig 10362 bp, 8 predicted proteins | sample MGYA00433100_ERZ778495 | MGnify/ENA primary metagenome ERZ778495 (study PRJEB29527, sample SAMN07138962) | mouse gut metagenome | material: feces | host: mouse | place: China:Nanjing | collected 2016-01-25 ...
TTATTTCCATAGGACTGTCAATCTATTTTCAATAAAGCACGAATACAGTAATTAAGTAACCCTATTCAACAAATCCTTGCAAGGATTTCCTTGATGTATTATACTGCTATTATATTTTAAAATTTTAAGATTTTCTTGCAATATTCTTTCACTTTATAACACAATACTGCTCTTTTTTATAATAGTAGCAAGATTCTCCCATTTATGTACAGCTACGATATCCACAAACCTCTACAATACGTGCTGTACAAAAAGGAACATCTAATCGCTTGTTTCTATTCGCTATATACTGGCAGTATCCCCATATTTTTCGAGGAGGATTGGAATGAATAAGCCACATATACTTGCTCTCGATCAGAAAGAAAATGCCAAACACGGCGAAACGCTTTTTCCAATGCAGAAATATATCACCCGACTTGCCGCAGATTATCCCGTGGTATCCATGCACTGGCACGAGGAAGCAGAACTCACTTTGATTACAAAGGGCGACTGCACCTACCAGATTGATTTTGTTACTTATGATGCGAAAAAAGGTGATATCTTATTTGTCCCGCCGCTTCTGCTGCATTCCATTTCACGCAGAACCAGCGACGAATTTTTCTCTGAAACCTATGTATTTCATATGAATTTTTTGGGTGGAAACACTGCGGATATCTGCTCCACACGTTATCTGATTCCGCTAATGAATCAAGAGCTTTCTCTTCCCTGCCTGATAACGCCAGAGCATTCTGCTTATGTTTCGCTGCGGAAAATTTTCCGTCAAATAACTTCATTGTACAATGAATCTGTTATTGGTTACGAACTGGCACTAAAATCCTTATTTTTACAGTCAATTTTTCTATTGCTGCAATACCGTACCGAACGTACCTCGCCAGAAAACCGTATTTCCTCCGACAAACTCAAGCAAGTGCTTGATTATATTGAACTTCATTACGCAGAAGCAATCACAATTTCCGAACTTGCCAAGCTGTGCTATTTCAGCGACTATTATTTTATGCGCTTTTTTAAAAAACATATGCATATGACCTGCATGGAATATATTAACAGCCTGCGACTGGAAAAATCCGTGGAACTATTTGAGAAAGGCGCTTCGTCTATCCTAGATGTTTCCCTGTCTGTAGGCTTCCGCAACCTTTCATATTTCCACCGCGCATTTAAGAAAAAATATCAAATGACACCACTGTCATTTATAAAGGAATTAAAGAAAAATGACACCACTGACATACCATAAAAAGTTAAAATAAAATCTATATTTGAAATGTTCACCATTTCGCGCTATAATATATATTACTTAGGCGGTTATAAATCGCATTAATTTCTTAGAAAAAATCTGATAAATACAGAAAATCAGCAAGGCTGTTCGTGTGATCTTTAATAGCCGGAGTAATAGTAAACGTTCATACAATAAAATCCATATACAGGATTCTCTTATCCAGAATTATTAATTGATACACGTGTAGAACACGCGAGGAGGATAACAATGGAAAACCTAGATGAAAAAATCAAAGATGCTGTTGCCAGCTTATTAGATGAAGGCAATGCCCATTATTGCGCAGAACTGCTATTTCGCCAGTATCAAGATATAATACCAGAAATCAGGGATAGTATTATTGCCTTGTTAGAGCATGACGACACCCAGCAGCTAAAAGCCAACAACTGTCTTGTCGTACTTGCTATTATCGGAGATGACACAGTCGCAGAATACTTTCAGAAATGGGAGGCACATCCCAAACCTTGGCGTGAAAAACTATATGTCAGCCCATTAAAATACGCCGAAGAAGGCGGCTGGTGCATAGAAGACGGAAAGCGAAAAAAACGATACTATGACACTTGCTATGCCTTAGAAGAAAATCCGTCTGCCTCTATGAAAGAATCCGTCTTTGGTGGAGCATCCACCGATAAATGCCCTTACTGCGGTTCAAGCTATGAAAACCGACTTATTATCGACGGCAGTGACAAGCGGCTGTCTTTCTTAGGATTAAACGGAAAAATTAAAATAAAATACTGCAGCGGCTGTCTGCCTTGGGCTGGAACAATTTTCTGCAAATACACAGAAAACGGAGAAAGTGAAGTTATCCTCCACGAAGATGGCGAGGAATACTTCTGCGAAGACGAGGATATCAATAATCATCCTGTATATACCCTTTCCCAAAATCCTGTTTCTCCTCGATACTGCAACCCCTTTGAAGGCTGCGCAATTGGCGGCGCTCCTGCATTTATTGATGACGCACAATATGCCGTCTGTCCAGAATGCGGCAAAAAAATGATGCATATTGCCCAGATTGGCGAAAACTATACCACCTGCGGCACCGAATATATTCAAATCTGCACAGACTGCCATATTGCGGCAGCCTTTTATCAGCAGACGTAAGGAACTGTTCAGAAATTACTCATGACAATTACTTGTCTAAATGTCCATCTGCGTCATCAGAAAATCTTGACATAGCCCGCTATGCCTGCGATTTTCTTCTTTGCAGCTGAACATTTATACGGCGTACTTGTCACAAGTAATTTCTTCACAGTTCCTAAGGAACTAAGATTCTTATGTTATTTCTTCACAGTACCTAAAATTTTATACAAGGAGCATCTATAATATATGATAGGACTATATTTCAGCGGCACCGGAAACACAAAATACTGCGTAGAACGCTTTACCAAACAATGCAGCACCTCTGCACAGTCATTTTCTATTGAAAATCCTGCCGCCCTCCCTCAAATACAAAAGCACAAGGCACTCGTTATTGGATACCCTGTGCAATTTAGCAATATTCCCAAAATATTGCAAGATTACATTACCACACACTCCGATCTTTGGAGAGGGAAAAAAATTTTTATCATTGCCACTATGGGGTTATTTAGCGGCGACGGCGCAGGAATATTAGCGCGCCTGCTGCACCAATACGGCGCTAAAATTATCGGCGGACTTCACCTGAAAATGCCCGATTCCATCAGTGACGAAAAAGCCTTAAAACGTTCTTTCCCCAAAAATCAACAGCTTATCCGTTTGGCAGATTTAAAAATACAAACCGCTGTCCAAAATCTAAAAAACGGCGCCCCTACACAGGAAGGACTTGGCTTTTTCCCACATCTGGCAGGGTTATTCGGTCAGCGACTATACTTTTATAATAAGACAAAGCATTACTCCAATAAACTTAAAATTAACGCCAGCAAATGTATTCGCTGCGGAAAGTGTGTAAAACTATGCCCTATGCAGAATATCCATTTTGATTCTACACAAAAGCAGGTAGCCGCAGACGCACAATGTACAATGTGTTACCGTTGTGTCAGCCAATGCCCCACACAGGCAATCACCTTGCTTGGCAAACGCGTTGTTGAACAATGTTATCTTGAAAAATACCTAAGGAACTATTAATAAATAGTTCGCATACTGCAAACACAAAACACGTTTCCTTATAGGACTGTCGCATTAAGAACTGCATATACAAGAGTGTTTTATACGATATCTTGTATAATCAAAGTCTATTGCGACAGCCCCATTTCTTTCTTGAATACTTCTATCTTACAGCTGTGTTTTTTGTCCTTTCCCTTATTATAAGCAATGCCAACTAACAAAATCCGCCCCGTAAACTGCGGCTTTTCTCCAAGCTTTCCTTGAAATTTCATTGCATACCCACGGTCTTTTATCTGCTTTAATGCATCTTGCGCCGTATGCCCCGCTTTCAGTTCCAAAATAATGCAGTCATCTCCTGCCCTATACGGATAAAAAATAAAATCCACAAAACCAACGCCAGCTTTATCCTCCCGTTCTATCCGATAACTGTCCCTTGCAGACAAATATACCATATTAACAATCATCGTAAGTTCCGTTTCATTATTATAATTTAATATCGGACTTTCACTGTTATGTGCAAACTCCAAAATTGAAACCATTGTATCTGTATCCAAAGCCTTTGTTGCTGCCAGCATTCTTTCTGATTCCTTTGCAAGACGGTAAACATACCCCAAGGAAGGCTCTTTGCAAAGCATATCCGCAAATTGGTTCATTAACTCCTTATTAGGAATCGACACAAATCCATCCTTATAATTTAAAAAACCATACACCACCATAGCCGAAAAAATCTCGTCCTTTGTTGTTAAATTCATAGATGTTGCCGCATATTCCCTAACTTTTGCAGATACCGGCGTACCAGAAACGAGCATCGCCAACTCGTCTCGTACAGCATCTGTATTTTTTTCTATATAATATTTAATCTCATCATACGGACCTGAACTCGTCCAATAATTTCCCAAATTATTATTGGTCAGCGCCAACACCACAGAGCGTGGATTATAGACCCGCTCGCCTGATTTTGTATGGTAGCCATTATACCAGTCGCGCAGCCCTTCTCTTGTAACTTTCTGCGTGATTTTTTCACCCTCTTTTATACATTTTTGGTACTGTTCAAAAAGCTTATCCACTTCTGTTTCTATAAATCCAAAATATTGTGTAAACCGTTCCTCCGTTGTCATTGTATACTCGCAAAACATATTCAATTCCGATCCACTTGAATATTTTGCAATTGGCAGGATTCCAGTCATATAAACAAGTTCAACATAGGGCTGATCTTTAAAAAGATTACTTAAAAATGTAATATAAGCCGCTTTGTCCTTCTCTGTAACAAAATCCCTATGAAAAATAAAATCCCATTCATCCAATATAAAAATAAACTTATCACCTGTACCAAATTCAATAATACTATTAAATGCATCCCACAAGGCGCAGTCCTCATCAATTTGCGCCTCAGGAAACGCACGCATTAAATCAGCCAAAAGCCGTTTCTTAAATCGGGTAATATATTGCATATAAGTAGTGCATTCATCTGGAATTTCATTAAACATTATATGTATTACATGATGCTGATTTAAGTGCTTTGTAAACCAAGGATAGGACGCCGCTTCCAACCCTCGAAATATATCACCACTATCCGCACCCTTTCCAAAATACGCCGAAATCATATTTGCCGCCATTGTCTTTCCAAACCGTCTTGGACGTGTAATACAAATATATTTCAGCTCCTTTCCCAAAGCGCTATTGCTTTTTATTGCGACATTATCAATCCACTCCACTACTGGAATCAAATCGTTCAATAATTTTGACTTATCAACAAAATATCTAGCCAAACGATCCTCGCGAAACAATAAATATGGCTTTTTACTATTCAAATAAAACCCCATTTATGAATCCCTTCTATAAATAAATGATCCTACCAAAATCCTTCTACGCACGGCTTATTACATCCTCCACGTCCTCACGTTCTGGCATCACCCTAAGCGCGCCTTTTCGTGTGGTAATCACAGACGCTGCGGCATTGGCAAATACCAGCATTTCCTTTAAGCCGCTCTCCGTCAGCCCCTCCAAACCATGCTCGCAGATATAATGCAGCACACAGCCGCAGAACGTATCGCCGGCACCCGTTGTTTCAATTGTATTTTCCTGTAAAAACGGTGCTACTTCCACCATATTTCCCTGATAATAAGCACGGCTTCCCTCTTTCCCCATAGAAACCAGCACTAGCGGAATATGATATCTGCTGTTAATCCACGCAACACCAGCAGAATAATCCTCCTCGCCGGTCAGCCATGTTATCTCATTGTCTGAAATTTTTAAAATATCACAATATTCCAGTCCATACAAAACCTGCTCTTTCGCCTCGTCCAACGATTTCCACAACGGCGGTCTTAAATTGGGATCAAAGGATATCCATGCACCTGCTGCCTTCGCCGTCTGTACAGCCTTTTTCGTCGCAGCACGCACGCCCTCATGTGTCATAGACAGCGTGCCGAAATGGAATATCTTTGTATCCTGCAGCACGTCCAGTGGCAGCTCTGCTTCTGTCAGCATCATATCTGCACCCGGATTACGATAAAAGGAAAAGTCCCTGTCCCCATCCGGATAGGTATGCACTAAGGCAAGTGTTGTATGCACCTCCTCGTCCATAAAAAGATAGTCTGCGCAAATACCAACTTCCGAAATAGCCTCCTTTAATTGCTGCCCGAAGAAATCCTTCCCTACTTTTCCAATAAATGTCGTTTTATGCCCTAATTTAGACAACATTGCCAGTACATTACAAGGTGCTCCACCCGGATTCGCCTCAAACAAGGGATTTCCCTGACCACTTTTCCCATTTTCTGTAAAGTCAATCAACAACTCACCTAACGCCGTTACATCATATTTTTTCATAATGTAAACCCTGCTCCTTTCAAAACGTTACAATTTTCGTAACAGTTCAGATAACCCATTGAACTGTTACGTATCCAGCCATTGGAAATCGCTTCGCGATGGGCTGGATACCTCCAACCACTACATTTTATTACGGTCAGCGCAGTAAATGCACAGACCTACCTGAACTGTTACCAATTTTCCTATATGTACCCATATGTTGAAAAAACTGCCGCATTATATGGAATTATTTCGTTCCTTTTATGCGACAGTCCTTTTCTTACGGCAGTTCTTGCCTTGTCTAAGAAACAGATACACTATCCCGAATCTAATTCCTAAACACTTTTATTTTGACATATTATTCAGAATCTCGCGAATACTTTCTACTTTCGCCTCATCATTTATCGTGCTGTTTATAATACTATCCGTCAGCTTTTGAATTGCCTCTGTCCTGGAGCGAAACGCCGCTTCCTTTTGCATTTCAGTCAACAGCCCTATCACGCACCGATTGGTCTGCTCCCGCTGCTCAATGCTATTTAGAACCGCTTGGCATCCCGCTTCATCCAAATGTTCCAACTGCTGTATGCCACTGGTCACATAGGAGGCTTCCTTTATAATCTGGTCAATCTTCTCCAAAATGCAGATATCCTGCTGTTCGCCTGTCTCCTGCTCTACGTTATCTGTTCTTATATCTGTTATATCCATGCAAATTTCCTCCTTTTTGCAAGGCGGCAGCAGCATCAGGATGATATTCTTTCCCACAAACCGCGCCCGTCCCTTTTTTACGAGTCCCCTTGCCCTTTTTGGGTAGGTGTTTCCATATACATTCTGCATTGCATCGACTACGGTAATATTTTTCGCCAAGGTTTTTCCCCTTCCCTATTCATTTTTCAATGAAGTGCTGATATTACACATCTCTCGTTTTTAATTATGGGTGTCTTCCCCGATTCAGATATAACAGAAACGCACTGTAAATACGATTACTTTATTATACCACAGCCGCCCACGGATTGTCTATATGAAATTATAGGCGAAAACCTATTCCATAATATCATATTTCACAACATCTATTGTAACAGTCCCATCTGCATAAAAAGAAATACCATCTGCTGCCTGTTTGGTGTATACAATTGCACTCATTACTTGCTCCCCATCATTCACAAAAGTTTCTACACTGGAACAGTCAAGAATTATCCTTAATTTCAACACGCCGCCCTCACTGTTTACTTTACTGCGTCGCTGATGAATAATCGCCTTTCTGGAACCAGAAAATTTCCTATCTATCTTTAATATTGATTCTCTTGGACGAAAGCTTAACGAAGTCTGATACTGCTCATTCTGCGCAAAACGGATTGCAAATTTTTGGTACAATTCCCTCCCGTCTGCTGGACGAATATTTAGTTCCATGTCAACCCGCCGCCCTTTAATCCCTTCTAACTGGATTGTATCCGAAAATGTAATATTATAATGCGCAACCTTTCCACACCGCAGCGCATTAAATTCTCTAATTGGCATCTGATAAAGTCTGCCATTTTTTATGGAAAGTTCTCGCGGAAGACTCATTTGGCCAAACCACAATATGTTGGCAGTTCTATGCCCGCAAGTATCCCAATTCTGCATCCACCCTATCATAATCCGGCGACCGTCTGGTGTAAGTACTGTCTGAGGAGCATAAAAATCAATACCATAATCAATTGACTGGTTATGCCGTTCCGTAAATGTATCTGTTTGTTCATCAAAATTCCCAATTAAGCAAAGTGTTCCATTCCCATTATGGTACTCAAACTGATGCGGCAGCATATCTTGGGGACTGACTAACAACACCCATTCCCCGTCCAACGAAAAGAAATCCGGACATTCCCACATTTTTCCAAAACGGTCATTATTGGCAGCAAGTACCTTTTTATAATGCCACTCCCAACCATCCTGACTGGTAAAAAGAAGCACCTGTCCACTTCCATCTGCTGGACGATTTCCCACTACACAGCAATAGGTTCCATCTTCTTTCCGCCATATTTTAGGGTCACGGAAATCATAACGGCTGGCACCTTCCGGAAGATCTTTTTCATCCAGCACAGGATTGTTATGATACTTTTCATAATCTATCCCATCTCCAACTGCAAGGCATTGTGTCTGCACCTCTCGGATTTCCCCATCACTTTGCCGCTCCTTGCACACTCCTGTATACATTAACAACTGTTTGCCGTCAGGAAGCTCTATCGCACTGCCCGAAAAACATCCATCCTTATCATATCGTTCATCTGGAACCAATGCTGCCGGAAGATACTCCCAATGCAAAAGATCATCACTCACTGCGTGCCCCCAATGCATAGGCCCCCAATTCGCGTCATAAGGATGATATTGATAAAACATATGATACTTTCCATTATAATACGAAAAACCGTTTGGATCATTCATCCAGCCTGTGCGTGCCGACAAATGAAATGCTGGTCTGTCTTCCTTTCTAATTATTTTTTCAGAAGACTCCTCATACTTGCGTGCTTCCCGTAATGTCTGACTTGTCATAGCAAACCTCCTCGTTTTTTCATCTTTTTAACCCCCATACTGACTGCAACATTTTCTGCTTCACGACTCTGGCTTTGCTTCCACGCCTGCATAGCGATTATATGCTGCTTGATATACATTCAAAAGCTTATCCATGCCGCATTTCTTTCGCAAAATTTCAATATAATTTTCCCACTCCGTATCTGTCGGCCCGCCATTTTTTAGCCAAAGCCCCTCTTGTTCTCTCACAGTCAATTCAAAATCAGATTTATACCAGTCAATATCGTCTAATTCTCTCCCCGTAAATACACAGTCTACAGGATAAGCAGTTGTACTGTCAACATATGGCATCCAAAATTCGCTTAAATCTGTCAACCGTTCAATTGCACGATCTTCCATTTTAAATGTAGTCAAATAGTAGTCACTTAAAATCAGCTTTGGACCATAAACTTCTTGCTCGCCTCTTAGTTCTCCGCTGCCCTTTCCATAGATCTCACGACTTTGTTCATCACTAACGCTTAACCACACACCATTTTCATCCTGCTCAGTAAAGAAAACACCAATCGGCCCATAATGAAGCTGCATTACAATTTCCGGATTATACCACAAATCATAAAATTTCAACAAATTTGCCGGACTTTTACACGCCTTTGTAATGCATAGCTGCCCGCTGGTAATCGGACTTCCCGCACGAACCGTTACGTTATGTGTTCCATCTGGTCCATCTAAAATAGGCAGAAATACATAATCTTTCGCATATTCCCCCATTAGTTCCTCAATATACCACCATGTAGAAACCCCAACATAACCTTGAGAACACTTTGCAATTAACTGTGTATCATCCTGACTAAACATCTCAACATCCATTAAGCCTTCTGCATACCAATTATGAAAATACGTGATCGCATCGCGATATTGGTCTGTTACACAGATAAATTCAACACTTCCATCATCACGCAATACCAAATCATTGCAAACATCATTAGACCAATTTGTAAAACCGAATCCCGCATAAAATATATTCTGTCCCCAGCACCACTGATCAAATCCCGTGCTCATAGGAATTGTACTTCCCTGCGCATTCCCATAATATTTTGCACTCATATCATTGTCCTTAAATGCCTTGAGCGCGGTATGCAGTTCTTCCAACGTTGTCGGCACCTCCAGTCCCAAATCGTCCAGCCATGCTTTATTGATCATAGAGAACTGCGGGATCGTATAAATACTATAATCCTCATCTTTTCCAATACCCGCGGTACCCATACGCTCCCCTGACGGAAGCCCATAAATATACCCATCATCCATTGTAATCGCACTGCGGATATCCGGATTTTCTTCAAGGATTTTACTTAAATTTGGCATATATTCTTCTGTTAAATATGGTGTTAAATCAATGAAAGTTCCTTCATCTCCATAACGGGAAAGGTCATAATTGCTAAACCCGACACCCATAAACGCATCCGGAAGCTCCCCACCTGCAATGCGGATATTAACCTGCTCCGCCAGGGATTCGCTCATACAATTCCAATTAATATGAATCCCCGCCTCCTCCTGCAGTTGGTTTAAAACAGGCTTATCACTATAATTTGTACTAAGTGCACCCATGCCCCCCATTACAGAAAACTCTGTCTGGGAAGTATCTGTATTCGCTACACCGCGTACTTCGTTCGTGGAATTGTATCCGCCGCACGCTGTCA
>ERZ778495.2512-NODE-2512-length-10338-cov-4.248955_pt1 | contig 10338 bp, 10 predicted proteins | sample MGYA00433100_ERZ778495 | MGnify/ENA primary metagenome ERZ778495 (study PRJEB29527, sample SAMN07138962) | mouse gut metagenome | material: feces | host: mouse | place: China:Nanjing | collected 2016-01-25 ...
CTGGAACAGATGCAGCGCATGCAGGAACAACGCATGAGAGAACAACAGAGAAAAAAATAAACAACCGATAAATAAAAAGCCGTTTCGCAACAAAAAGTGAAACGGCTTTTTTGAAACCTTTTGCGCCCCAAAGCGTTCAATCCGGTAAATCACTCAAAACTGCATCACAATGGAAATCACAATGCACGGAAACCGCTTTGAACTGGCAGGCACTCCTATCCAAACCGACAAACAAGCACCGGATTTCACGGCTGTTTCCCCGGATCTGAAACCCGTAAAACTAAGCGATTACCGGAACAAGATTATTGTCATCTCTTCTTTTCCCTCCATCGACACCCCCGTCTGTTCGGCACAGATGCACCATTTCAATCAGATGGCCACCCGCCTTGGAGCGGACGTTGTGATTCTTGCCATCTCCTGCGACCTTCCCTTTGCCCTCCACCGCTACTGTGCAGCCGAAGGCATTGACAACGTCATCACCCTCTCCGACCACAAAGACGTTGAATTCGGGACCCGCTATGGCTTCTTGATTCCCGCCCTCCGACTACTTACCCGGGGAATCGTCATTATCGGAAAAGACAACAATATAAAATACGTGGAATACGTTCCGGATATTACCCTCGAACCTGACTACGAAAAAGCACTGGAAACAATAAAAAAACTCACAGACTGAAACTTTCCGTTTTTCCTCCTATCTTTATGCCGTCAAAAAAAACAAAGATATGAGGAATTACATACTGGCTATATTACTGTTACTTTTCTGCCTCCACACGGCAGCCAAAAACAGAGTTTATGATATGTCCCGCTTCGGCATCCTTCCCGATAACGGCATAAACTGCTCTCCCTTGTGGCAGCAAGCACTTGACGCCATTCAATCGGAATGTGCTCCGGGAGAGGCTATCGTACTCCGATTCTCTCCCGGCCAATATAATTTTCACGAAGAAGGAGCCACTACCCGCGAATACTACATTTCCAACCACGATCAGACAAACCCGAAAAAAGTCGGGCTTGTCCTTGAAAACTTCCGCAACCTCACCCTCGACGGCCAGGGAGCCTCTTTCATCTTTCACGGTCGCATGTTACCGCTGGCACTGCTGCAATCCGAAAACTGCACGCTCCGGAATTTCAGCATCGATTTTGCAAACCCGCACATCGCCCAAATCACGATCATCGCCAACTCTCCGGAAGAAGGGCTAACGTTTGAAGTTGCCCCTTGGGTTCACTACCGCATTAACAACAAAGGGCGCTTTGAATCCTATGGCGAAGGTTGGACGGCTTCCCAAAGCACGGGCATCGCCTTTGAAGGTGATACACGACATGTAGTGTACCGCACCAGTGACCTGATGTTCAACACACAAGGCCTAAAAGAAATAGCCCCAAGACAATTGCAGGCCCCCCAATGGAAAGACAAACGCCTCATTCCCGGAACGGTCATTGCCATGCGCAGCTGGGGACGTCCGGCCCCGGGAATCTTTCTGTCCCACAACCGCAATACCCGACTGCAAAACGTAAAAGTACACTACGCCGAAGGCATGGGACTACTGGCACAACTATGCGAAAACATCACCCTTGACGGTTTCGGCGTATGCCTTAAAGGCGATGAGGATCCCCGCTACTTCACTACCCAGGCGGATGCCACCCATTTCTCCAGCTGCAAAGGAAAAATCATCTCCCGCAACGGATTGTACGAAAACATGATGGACGACGCCATCAACATCCACGGCACCTACCTCAAAATCGTGGAACGCATCGACGACAAAACGGTTGTGGGACGCTACATGCACGGCCAATCCTACGGCTTCGAATGGGGACGTCCCGGCGATGCAGTACAATTTGTCCGCAGCGCCACTATGGAACTGACCGGAACACCAGCCAAAATCGCTTCCATTCGTCCTCACAAGCAAGAACAACCGAAAGGCGCTAAAGAATTCATCCTCACCTTCGACCAACCCATCGCCTCAACAATCACTGCCAAAGAAGGATTCGGCATAGAAAACCTGACCTGGACCCCCGAAGTCATTTTCAGCAACAACCTCATTCGTAACAACCGTGCCCGCGGCGCCCTGTTCAGCACTCCCCGGAAGACCGTTATCGAAAACAACACATTCGACCACACTTCCGGCACTGCCATCCTCCTCTGCGGCGACTGCAACGGCTGGTATGAAACCGGAGCCTGCCGGGAAGTCATCATTCGCAAGAACAAATTTATCAACGCCCTCACCAACCTGTTCCAATTCACCAATGCCGTTATCTCCATCTATCCCGAAATCCCCGACCTGCAAAACCAGCAGACATATTTTCACGGCGCAACAGGCAAAGGCATCATCATTGAAAATAACCTGTTCGAAACCTTCGACCAGCCCATAGTTTATGCCAAATCACTGGACGGTCTCACATTCCGCAAAAACACCGTACGACAAAACCACGCCTACCCGGCTTTCCATTGGAACCAAAAACGCTTCCTGCTGGAACGGGTGAAAAACGTTACCATCCGCAACAACACCTTTGAAGGCGGCTTCAACCCCGCCACCGACATGGAAAACAAATAACAAACACAAAAACATCTCTGTTCTTCGGGAAACAACACGAAGACAATCATTGGATTTTGTATAATATTTTCCTACATAACCTTTTCTCTCATCCATAAAAAATGGCGAAGAATCATATGATTCTTCGCCATTAAAATATACCTCCTTACCGAAATCCCAGCCTTAAATCTGCTTCATCAAATTAATCATTTCAATGGCTGTCGTAACAGCTTCAAACCCCTTGTTTCCGGCCTTTGTCCCAGCCCTTTCCACCGCCTGTTCGATAGAATCAGTGGTCAGGATTCCGAAAATCACCGGAACTCCCGTACGCAATCCCACTTGTGCCACGCCTTTGGTCGCTTCGTTGGCAACCATGTCAAAATGGGGAGTAGCCCCTCGAATCACAGCACCCAGACAAACCACAGCATCATATTTGCCACTCTCCACCATCTTCTGTGCCGTCAACGGAATCTCAAAAGCTCCCGGTACCCATGCCACGGTGATATTCTGCTCCTCTCCGCCATGACGCACAAAAGCATCCACAGCACCTCCAAGCAATTTACCCGTAATGAACTCATTAAAACGGCCAGCAACAATCCCAATGCGCTGCCCTTCAGCCAACAACTTTCCTTCTAAAACTTTCATGATATAAATGTTTATGTATTTTCGTTACTGTTTCTTCCAATCGTTACGGACATGCAGAATGTGTCCCATCTTCTTATACTTTGTGTACATATAAAACTCATTCTTCTCGTTGCAGGTCATCTCGATGGGTTCGCGTCCCACCACTTCCAGACCGTATCCGTCCAGCCCTTTTATCTTCAACGGGTTATTGGTCATCAAGACCATCTTTTTCACCCCCAAGTCAGCCAGAATCTCCGCACCCGTACCATACTCCCGCAAATCGGCCTTAAACCCCAGCGCCAGATTGGCTTCCACCGTATCCATGCCTCCATCCTGCAAATGATATGCCCTCAACTTATTAATCAGCCCGATGCCCCTGCCCTCCTGGCGCAGATAAAGCAACACGCCTTTTCCATTCTTTTCGATACGCCGCAGAGCTTCCGCCAACTGCTCGCCGCAATCGCAGCGTAAAGACCCGAAGGCATCACCCGTAAGACACTCCGAATGCACCCGACACAACACCGGTTCTCCGTCCGCCACATCTCCTTTCACCAAAGCGACATGATGCTCGCCCGTAATCTTATTCACATATCCGTAAGCCTTAAAAATACCATACTTCGTAGGCATCTCTGCTTCGGTCACCCGCTCCACCAAAATTTCCGTACGACGACGATAGGCTATCAAATCCGCCACCGTAATGATTTTCAACTGATGCTGTCGCGCGAACTCCAGCAACTCCGTCGTACGCATCATGGTACCGTCCTCCCGCATAATCTCGCAACACAATCCGCACTCCTTCAACCCGGCAATCCGCATCAAATCCACTGTCGCCTCCGTGTGTCCCATCCTTTCCAAAACACCACCAGCCTTAGCCTCCAACGGGAACATATGTCCCGGACGACGAAAATCGGCTGGCTTGGCATCCTCCGCCACACACTTCATCGCCGTTACCGAACGTTCCAGCGCCGAAATACCGGTCGTTGTCGACACATGGTCAATTGACACGGTAAAAGCCGTGGCGTGATTGTCCGTATTGTTGGCCACCATCTGCTGCAAATTCAACTTCTCCGTCAAGTCACGGCTCATCGGCATACAAATTAGCCCCTTGGCATACGACGCCATAAAATTCACATTCTCCAATGTGGCAAACTCAGCGGCACAAACCAAGTCTCCTTCATTTTCGCGGTCGGGGTCGTCCACCGTCACAATAATCTTACCCGCCTGCAAATCCGCCAATGCTTCCTCTATCGTATTAAACTTCGTCTCTTCCATATCTGTTCTATTAAAATATTTTCTTCCTTAAAATCCGTTTTCCATCAAGAAACCGACGGATAGTCCTTTGTCCTTTTTCCCTATGAATTTCTCCACATAACGGGCTACCATATCATTCTCCAAATTCACGACCTCACCCGTTCTCTTTTTCATCAGCGTGGTTTCCTCCTGCGTGTGGGGAATCACCGACACCTTAAACACCTCCTCATCCACATAGGCCACCGTCAGGCTCACCCCGTCGATGGCGATAGAGCCTTTCTCGATAATATAACGCAAAATCCGTCCCGGAGCACTAACCGTAATCCATATTGCCGTATCATCCCGCTCCATAGCCACAATTCGTCCCGTGCCGTCTACATGTCCGGCAACCAGATGCCCGCCCAATCGACTGTTCAGACAAAGCGCCCTTTCCAGATTCACCCAATCGCCCGGACGCAAAAGCCCTAAATTGCTCCTGTCCATCGTTTCAGGCATCACATCAGCACGAAACCCGATCGGGGTGATAGCCGTCACCGTCAGACACACGCCGTTAGTCGCTATGCTGTCACCAATCTTCGTTCCCTCCATGACTACAGTCGCTTCCACATCCACGACTACGCTCCGAGCGCCCCGGACAATAGCTTTTACTTTCCCTATTTCTTCAACAATCCCGGTAAACATATCCACTCTGAAATTAAACATTTCCTTCATTTGCCTGCAACACAACCCGTGCACGCAGCAGCATATCTTTTCCGAAGCTCTCCACCCGAAACGCCCCCAACTCCACCGCTTCGCCCATACACTCTACACCCACACCCTCCACCGGAGTTTTCGCCTCCCTACCTCCTACCAGCTTCGGAGCAACAAACGCATAAACTTCGTCCACCACCCCCTGCAACACCAAGCTGCCATTCAACTCTCCTCCCCCTTCCACCAACACTCCATCAATCCCCATCTCTCCCAACACTCCCATCAATTCCTCCAAATCCACCTTTCCTTCCTTCTCCCCACACACCACAACCCCGACTCCCGCTTTCCGGAGCTGTTCCCGCTTCTCTTGGCTCCCGGATGCAGTACAAGCCACCAAAGTACGGTATGCCATTGCCGTCCGCACCAATTGACACTCCAGCGGAATACGCAAACCGGAATCCACCACTATCCGTACGGGCTGACGCACCTCCCCCGCCAAACGGCAATTTAACATCGGGTCATCCGCCAGCACCGTACCTATCCCCACCATAATCCCCCTATACTCTTCCCGCAACCGCTGCACATACTCCCTCGCAGCCTCCCCTGTCACCCACTTGGAGTCACCCGTATGAGTAGCAATCTTCCCATCCAGAGTCATAGCTGTCTTCAAGGCGACCCAAGGCTTACGACAAGTGATGTATTTCAGAAATACCCGGTTCTGCTCCTGCAAAGCCTCTTCCTCCACGCCGCATACAACCTCTATCCCCGCCTCCTGCAACAACTGTATCCCCTTTCCTGCCACCAACGGATTCGGGTCTGGCAATCCGACAACTACCCTGCCGATCCCCCGCTCAATAATAATATCCGTACAAGGCGGCGTTTTCCCATAATGGCAGCAAGGTTCCAACGTAACATACAGTGTCGCCCCGGCAGCTGATTCCACACAATTCCTGAAAGCATTACGCTCTGCATGCAATCCCCCGTAACATTCGTGCCATCCTTCCCCGATAACTCTCCCGTCCTTCACAATCACCGCCCCCACCAACGGATTCGGATTCACCTTTCCCCGGCCTCTTTCAGCCAACTTCATCGCCCGAAGCATATACCCGCGGTCCGTATCTGTCACTTTTTCCATCATATCATCCCATAAAATCCTATCGTACTATACAAAAAATACCCCGGAACAATCGTCCGGGGTACTCTGAATGCCTTACACAGGAGGGCTTGCACCGCTCCACTCTTTCTTCTGTCATCCGGACTTTCACCGTCGGTACCGGATTTCCACCGGTTCAGTCCCTCAAAAGGGAGTCGCGGACTATCACCGCCGGTAGGGGATTGCACCCTGCCCCGAAGAAATTGAACAGGACAAAAATAAATATATTCCCATCCAAAACAAAGAAAAACACCTAAAATCCGGAAGTGCTCCGACGGATAACTACAGAATCCAAGGGAAACGGAAACAAGACTCATCATACAGGCAATAATCCGCCTTGCCGTTTACAGCAAATGTCCGGACTAATTTCGCCCCCGACAGTAATTGCCTGGCATAATTCAACGTCGCACCGGTCTTAACACGGTCTTCCACCAACAAAATCGTCCTGCCCTCCACCTCAAACTTCACCCCTTCCACCAACTGCGGCACGTCATACAACGGCTTCTGGTTCGTATCCCGCAAATGAAGTTTCAGCAACTGGAACTCCACATTCAACCGCTGATTCAGCAAGGCGGCAGGGATAATGCCCCCGTTGGCAATGGCCACAATCATGTCAAATTCTTCCCGGAACTTTACGGTGCGGATACGCTCCGCCACCGCTTCAAAAGATTTATCGTTCATCTCATACGTAAATTAAACCCAGCCCAAAGATATTTCATTTCACACAGATTCCCTCTCTCCGACCTGTTTTATCTGCTGCATTTTTCAAATCCCACCGCAAAGTTCCGAATTTTAAATAAAAGATGCTGTTTTGATTAAAAATTATCTAATTTTGTCTTTCAGTAAAACATAAAATACGACAAGATATGTACGGAAAATTTCAAGATTTCTTAAAGACTGAAATCCAGTCTATAAAAGATGCCGGCCTGTACAAAACAGAACGGCTGATCGCCACCCCGCAGGGTGCTGAAATCAAACTGACCACCGGCGAAACGGTATTGAACTTTTGTGCCAACAACTACCTCGGATTATCATCCGATCCCCGTGTAATCGAAGGAGCCAAAAAAGGACTCGACGCCCGCGGATACGGTATGTCATCAGTACGCTTCATCTGTGGGACCCAGGACATCCACAAAGAGCTCGAAGCTAAAATTTCCAAATTCTTCGGCACGGAAGACACCATTCTCTATGCCGCTTGTTTCGACGCTAACGGCGGTGTTTTCGAACCGTTATTCAGCCAGGAAGATGCCATCATCTCCGACGAACTGAACCACGCTTCCATCATTGATGGGGTGCGTCTCTGTAAAGCCGTTCGCTACCGCTACAAACACGCCAATATGGAAGACCTTGAAGAGCAGTTGAAAATCTCCCAGGCACAGCGTTTCCGCATCATCGTGACCGACGGTGTATTCTCTATGGACGGCGACATCGCCCGGTTGAAAGAGATATGCGACCTGGCAGACAAATACAATGCCTTGGTAATGGTTGACGACAGCCACGCCGCCGGATTCATCGGCAAGACAGGCCGCGGTTCAGCTGAATACAACGGTGTAATGGACCGCGTTGACATCTTCACCGGAACCCTCGGAAAAGCATTGGGCGGCGCCATGGGCGGTTACACCACCGGTAAAAAAGAAATCATCGACATGCTTCGCCAGCGTTCCAGACCTTATCTGTTCTCCAACTCTTTGTCTCCGGCCATCTGCGGAGCCTCCATCGCCGTTTTCGACATGCTGAGCGCCAGCACGGAACTGCGTGACAAAGTGATGGAAAATGCAGAATACTTCCGGGCTAAACTAACGGAAGCCGGATTCGACCTGAAACCATCCGAATCGGCCATCTGCGCATTGATGCTGTACGATGCAGTGCTTTCACAGGAATTTGCAGCAGAATTGCAAAAAGAACACATCTACGTGACCGGTTTCTACTACCCGGTAGTACCCAAAGGCCAGGCACGTATCCGCATCCAATTGTCCGCAGCCCACACCCGCGAACAGCTTGACCGCGCCATTGCCGCATTCATCAAAATCGGTAAAAAACTGAACGTGATCAAATAACTGCATTAAAAACACACATAAAGGCTGTGTCATTCACCGATACAGCCTTTTTTTATCAATAATCATTATGAAAAACTACCTGCTCATCAGTATTTTTGCATCGCTGTGCAGCCTTCTGCTCTGCTGCCAATCCTCCCCGAAAGATCAATGGGAACTGGTATGGGAAGACACCTTCGGCAAAGAAGGAGTAATCGATACCGCCACCTGGAGCAAAATCCCCAGGGGACGCCCCGACTGGAACAACTACATGAGTTCTTTCGATTCCTGCTACGCAGTAAAAAACAGCAACCTTATCCTGTACGGAATAAGAAACACCACACAACACCAGGACACAGCCCCCTATCTGACCGGAGGCGTTTATACCAAAGGGAAAAAAACATTTACAGATGGCAAAGTGGAAATCCGGGCAAAACTGGGCTCTGCCACAGGAGCATGGCCTGCAATCTGGATGCTGCCCGAGAACGCCCCCTGGCCGACAGGAGGAGAGATTGACATCATGGAACGTCTTAACTCCGACACCCTTGTATACCAAACGGTACACTCTCATTACACTTATACTTTAGGCATCCAAAACAATCCCCGAAGCGGTGCAACCGCCCCCATAAATCCGGAAGACTACAACATATACGGAGTGGAATTATATACGGATAGCCTGGTGTTTTACGTCAACCGGCAACCTGTTTTTACCTATCCCCGCATTCAAACGGAGCACCCCGGACAATATCCGTTCGACCAGCCCTTTTATCTTCTCATCGACATGCAACTCGGCGGGAAATGGGTAGGAAAAGTCAATCCCGACGAACTCCCGGTAAAAATGGAAATCGATTGGGTACGGTTCTATAAAAAACGATAAACCGGTATTACCGGATTAATTCATCCACCAATTTTTCAAAGAATCCCTTATAAGAAGTGAGATTGACTTTACCGGTCAGTCTCTCTCTTTTTTCCATCTCTGCAACCGCCAGGGCAAACCACCGCGCCGCCTTGAAGCGGATGGACTTATCACGGCAATTTTCATTGATTTTTACCCCCCAGCTATACAACTCGGCTTCGGATACTTCCTCCTCATTCCACCGTTCCTCCGCCAATTCCGTATACACATGCCAATCTCCCGTTTTCTCCGCCATCTCCATCCGGGCATTTCTGACCAAGCTCCGCCATCCGTCCACTTTCTCCTTTTTCAGCCTTTTCACATACTCCTTAAAACCGGATTCGTCAAACCAGCTCCCTTGTTCCGTTTCTTTCACAAACCTCCCCGCTCCAACACACCACACCTCCTGTATTTTCCGGTCAACAGCCTCCTGACCATAAAGCGTCGCCAACTCCCCGCAGTGCTCCCTTACATAACGGAATAGCCCCGAATCAGCATCGATCACGTAAGCAGCATATATCGTCCAATATTTCCGTTGTTTCAAACACTCCGCTCCTTTCCCCGTCAGGTAGACAGAAGCTACTTCACCAGCCTCCACCACCTTCCCGGCACGTCCCAATACGTCAATATACTCCTCCACAAAATCCGACGCTCGCTCCCCATTCAGGAATCGGGCCTGCATAACTGCCGAACCTCTTCCATCCACCACCCGCTGCGCCTCCGCAATCAACTCTTCCGCCGAATGCACCTTCCCAACTTCATGCAAAAGATTTCCATTAGCATCCGTGAAACAAAAAAATTGCGGAAAAGTGACGGCATATTTCTCTTTCATCCTTTTTCCCTCCTCCCGGGTCATATCATAACTCCCACACACAAAATGAGCCTCCAGAAAAGTCGCTACTTCCGGATCGCGGAAAACCTCCTTTTCCAACTGACGCCGCTCATTTCCTCCGGGCAAATACAAATCCAACATCACCCCCTTCGCCTCCTTTCCTGCACGTACCCCCAAGTCCTCCAGAGTCCCCGACTCAAAAACAATGCCCTCCGCTTTTTTTAATACCTGCCGCCCCAGCTCCAGGAATTCCTTTTTATCCAATGCCCCCTCAGCCCGGTAAACCACTTTTCCCTTGCCATTCAGAAAAATCCAGCAAGGATAATGAGTTG
>ERZ778495.2522-NODE-2522-length-10317-cov-5.164490_pt1 | contig 10317 bp, 4 predicted proteins | sample MGYA00433100_ERZ778495 | MGnify/ENA primary metagenome ERZ778495 (study PRJEB29527, sample SAMN07138962) | mouse gut metagenome | material: feces | host: mouse | place: China:Nanjing | collected 2016-01-25 ...
GCCCCGCAAAAGTTTCACGATCTCTTTAGCATAAATAAGCGAATCATTCACCCCTTTGAACACGATATATTCAAAAGATAAACGACGCTGTTTGCTGAAATCATAACGATGTAATATATCAATAATTTCCGTAATGGAAAAAGCTTTCTCGGCAGGCATTAAATCCCTTCGCTGCGAAGGAATCGGAGTATGCATACTGATGGCGAGATGGCAGTCGCTTTCATTCAAAAAACGTTCCAGCCCTTTCTTTAAGCCCACAGAAGAAACAGTGATGCGTTTCGGACTCCAGCCGTAACCGTATTCTGAAGTCAGGATCTCAAGCACTTTCAACACCTCGTCCAAGTTATCAAAAGGCTCTCCCATCCCCATGAAAACAATATTAGTCAACTTATCCCTTTCGGGGATAGAATAGATCTGGTTTAATATTTGACCGGCAGTCAGGTTAGCTGTAAAGCCCTGCTTTCCGGTCATACAAAATTTGCAATTCATCTTGCATCCCACTTGCGAGGAAACGCAAAGTGTGGCACGGTCTTCATCGGGTATATAAACAGCCTCAATAAAGTGAGAGGCCGGTGTGCGGAAAAGATATTTCACCGTGCCGTCTACAGAACGCATTTCTTCCACCGGAGCAGACGCACCTACCTCATATCCACTTTTCAAAGCCTCGCGATGCTTTAATGACAAATTGGTCATCTCGTCTATCGTTGCCACTTTTTTATCATACAACCAAGACGTTATCTGCTTTGCGGCAAATTTAGGCATTCCCAGGTTCTTTACAATCTGTTGAACCTCATTCAATGTCCTGCCAAGTAATGCTGTTTTCGGAGTTTCCATTTATATTTAAAAGACAATTAGCATACAAAGGTAGAGAAAAAATAAGATATATTACCTATCTTTGCCGTGAGAAATACTTTTTAACAATGAGAAAAACAATTAATTGCTTTATACCTTATATGGAAGGCACAGCGGCAGAGCAGACAATCCATGCTTTAAAAGAAAGTGGCATAGTCAGCAAAATCTATCTGCTGGCCATCGAACCCGACAAGACATTATCCGCCCCCGAAGGATGCGAAATATTGCCCGTTGATACATTAACCAGTTCCAAAACAATGAAGGTGATTGCCGAAAAAGCAGACACGCCTTATCTCTTGCTCTACACCAAGACCTCAGCCTTGGAACTGGCTTACAGGGCACTGGAACGCATGACCGACTTCCTGCAGGACAGAGAATGCGGTATGGTCTATGCCGACCATTATGAATGGAAAAACGGAGAAAAGAAGAAACATCCCGTCAACGACTACCAGGCCGGCAGTGTGCGCGATGATTTCGACTTCGGTCCGCTGCTGATATTCAACAGAACAGAATTCATCCTCGCCAGCCTCCTGATAACTGGAGAAAGAAAGTATGCCGCCCTTTATGAGCTGCGCCTGCTCCTTACCCTCCATTCTCAGCTGGTACATATCAACGAATATCTCTATACGGAAACAGAAAGTGACAACCGCCTGTCCGGCGAAAAGCAGTTCGACTACGTAAATCCCCGCAACAGGGAGGTACAGATAGAAATGGAAGAAGTGTTCACACTGTACTTGAAATCCATCAATGCCCTCCTTGAACCCGTGTGTGTGGAAACGGATGTAAAGAAAGGAAAATTCGAGTATGAAGCCTCTGTCATCATCCCCGTGCGCAACCGCGCCCATACCATTGACGATGCCATCCGGTCGGCACTCGCACAAGAAACACGCTTTCCATTCAACATCATCATCGTGGACAATCACTCGACAGACGGAACCACAGAAATCATCGGTCAATACAAGGACAACAAAGCGGTAATCCACCTTCAGCCCCAACGTACCGATCTGGGCATAGGGGGATGCTGGAACCTGGCTATCAACCACCCCCAGTGCGGACGCTTCGCCATACAGCTTGACAGCGATGACCTGTACAGCGACACCCATACCCTGCAAACCATCGTAGACACGTTCTACAAAGAGCAGTGCGCCATGGTGATAGGAACTTACCGCATGACGGACTTCCAGCTGAACACCATCGCCCCGGGAGTGATAGACCATAGCGAGTGGACGAAAGAGAACGGACACAACAACGCATTGCGCATCAACGGTCTGGGAGCTCCGCGCGCATTCTTCACCCCTATCCTGCGCGAAACAGGCGTGCCCAATGTCAGCTACGGAGAAGATTACGCACTGGGACTCATTTTCTCGCGCCAATATAAGATAGGAAGAATCTATGATGTACTCTATCTGTGCCGCCGCTGGGAAGGAAACTCGGATGCCGCCCTGAGCATAGAGCAGACCAATGCCAACAATCACTACAAAGACAGCCTGCGCACCCGTGAACTGGGAATCCGCAAAAAATATACAGAAGAGCTGAAGAACCGGAATGAAATCAAGCGATTTATAGACAGCCAACTGGCGTGCTGGCCACTGGCACACCACAACCACGAGGCATTACAGACTGTACAGACCAAGGAACTGTCCATAAACGGCTACACATTTGTGGTACAGTGCAATGCACAGCGTGCGGTTTCGACTACCGCCAAAGTGGATAAGGACAGCATCCAAGCACGCCCCTGTTTCCTGTGCAAGGAAAACCAACCCAAGGAGCAGAAAGCACTGGAAACCATCACTGCAAACAGAATATGCGTTAACCCTTATCCCATATTGCCGGATCACCTCACTATCGCCCATAAAGATCACATCCCCCAACTCATGGATGAGAATATTTTCAGTTACGATGACGTCCGTGCATTCGTACAGAAATATCCGGACTACGCCCTATTCTATAATGGAGCACATTGCGGAGCCTCTGCACCGGACCATCTCCATCTGCAAGGAGTCAGAAAAACAGATGTTCCCATCATCCCGAACGTACAACAGCTGATAACCCACGCACAGACAATCGATATACGCAGCACATATTTTTCCTACCTAGAAGAAGAGGAAGATTATCCACTATATTGTAGCCGAATTTACCTCAACACCAAGGACTATTTCTGTCCTTTGGTGATCCTCTCAAGCAACACGCATTATGACGACTCCCTGTTATACAGCGCCCTCGCCGCTTTCCCACCGGATGAAGACGGAAAAGAAGCGAAGTTCAACCTGCTGTTATGGAAGGAAGGCCATCTATACTATACGGTGATTTTTCCCCGCAGCAAGCACCGTCCCGACTGCTACTTTGCAGAAGGCAGTGAACAGATGCTCATCAGTCCGGGAGCTTTGGACATGGCTGGCGTAATCGTCACCACCCGTCAGGAAGATTTCGACAAAATAACAGAAGAAAAAGTGGCATCCATCATAAAAGAAGTGGGAATAACGGTAGAAGAAGCTGAAAAGATACCCGGACGTTATTTTGACGAGAAAGCAAAAAGAAAGAGAAAATACGAAGAGATGAAGGAATTACGGCAAGCCCAAAAACAAGACGAATAACAATGAAAGAACCCGAAATAAGCGTAGGAATAGTAAACGCACAAGAAATTCATTTTTCACTGAACGGCAATTTTTTCGCCAAAGGAGAAACGGTCTGCGGCGAGCAGCAAGTAGCCTTCAGCGAAGGAGGCATCCTGTGGAATGGTAATCTTTACCGCGAACTGACCTTCACTCCACAAGACGAGCACGCCTCTTTTTCACTATATGACGTAACCATCGGAATTAATTTTCACTGGGAACGGCAAGAAACCCAAAGTTTTATGGGAACACTGAAACTAGTGGTGGACGAAGGCAAAATCACCGCTATCAACATTCTTCCCGCCGAAGATTATCTGATAAGTGTCATCTCCTCGGAGATGAACGCCACTTCCTCTTTGGAGTTTCTGAAAGCCCATGCCGTAGTTTCACGGAGCTGGCTGTTTGCCCAAATAGAAAAGCGCAAGGCCTTGAGTGACAAAAACGAAGGCTTTTTCTCCTTTATCAAGACCGATAGCGAATACATCCGCTGGTATGACCGCGAAGACCATACCATATTCGATGTTTGCGCCGATGACCATTGCCAGCGCTACCAAGGAATAACCAAAGCATCCAGCGCCGCCGTGACCGAAGCGGTAAGAGCCACCCGCGGACAATTACTGATGTATGGACGCGGCATCTGCGACGCCCGTTTCTCCAAATGTTGCGGAGGGGCAAGCGAGGAATTCGGATGCTGCTGGGAAGACAAGAATTACCCCTACCTGTCTACAATCCGCGATGCGGAAGAGGAGGAAAACCGCCCGCTGCCCGATCTGACCCAAGAGAAAGAGGCAGAGCGTTGGATACGCACCTCTCCTGTTTCGTTCTGTGACACCCACGATAAAAAAGTAATCTCACAAATACTGAACAACTACGATCAGGAAACAACAGATTTCTATCGTTGGAAAGTACGTTATTCACAAGCAGAACTAGCCGAGCTGATCCGTCAAAACACAAAATCGGATTATGGAGACATCATCGACCTGGTTCCCGTCCAACGCGGCAAATCCGGACGTATCTGCAAACTGAAAATTGTAGGTTCACTGAAAACATTGACTATCGGAAAGGAACTGGAGATACGCCGCACCTTGTCTTCGTCCCATCTGTTCAGCTCAGCTTTTGTGGTAGATAAAGGAGAATTGAAAAATGGCGTTCCCGAATGGTTCCTGCTGACCGGCGCCGGCTGGGGACACGGAGTAGGGCTCTGCCAAATCGGAGCCGCCGTAATGGGAGAACGGGGATACACCTACGACGAAATCCTGTTGCATTACTATAAAGGTGCGGACATCCGCCGTTTTTATTAACCGGTCTTCCCCGCCCACATACCGGGCGGGGATTCCATCCGGAGTCTTTAAAATGAAAGGAATGATGAAAAACAAACAGACGTCACCGTGGGCATGGATCCCCACCTTATACTTTGCACAAGGACTGCCCTACGTAGCAGTAATGACCATTTCAGTCATTATGTATAAAAGGCTGGGGATCAGCAATACCGAACTGGCTTTTTATACCGGTTGGCTCAGCCTTCCCTGGGTCATCAAGCCTTTGTGGAGTCCTTTCATTGATCTTATCAAGACCAAACGCCGGTGGATTGTCGCCATGCAACTTTTAATCGGTTCAGGACTGGCAGGCATCGCTTTCACCATCCCTACCGAGCATTTTTTCCAACTCACCCTGGCAGTTTTCTGGTTACTGGCATTTAGTTCCGCCACGCACGACATTGCCGCCGACGGCTTTTACATGCTGGCACTGGACTCGCATCAGCAAGCCCTGTTTGTAGGAATCCGCAGCACCTTCTACCGCATCGCCACCATTGCGGGACAAGGGCTGCTTATCATGCTGGCGGGGAGGCTGGAAATAGTAACAGGAAATATACCCTACGCATGGTCCGTCACCTTTTTAGTATTGGCCGGACTTTTCCTTGGGATATGGATTTATCATAAGTTTATTCTTCCCCGTCCGGATTCGGATCATGCAGCCCAAAAAGCTTCCGCTTCTACCCTTCTCAAAGAATTCTTTGGCACTTTTGCCAGCTTCTTTCAAAAAAAGCAGGCAGGTGTAGCCATCCTCTTCATGTTGCTCTACCGGTTGCCGGAAGCACAACTGGCAAAGATGTGCATTCCTTTCCTTATAGACCCCGTCGAGAAAGGCGGCCTGGGGCTGACTACCGAGGAGATAGGCTTCGTACAAGGAACCGTCGGCATCATCGGCCTCACCCTCGGAGGCATTTTAGGAGGGATAGCCGTAGCCCGTGGCGGACTGAGACGATGGTTGTGGCCGATGGTATGGGCCATTTCCCTGCCCGATTTAGTCTATGTTTACCTCAGTTATGCCCAGCCCGATTCCTTATATCTTATTAATGTTTGCATTTTCATAGAGCAGTTCGGTTACGGGTTCGGCTTCACAGCCTATATGCTTTACCTTATTTATTTTGCGGACGGAGAGCACAAAACGGCACATTACGCCATCTGTACCGCATTTATGGCATTAGGCATGATGCTTCCGGGAATGGCTGCCGGCTGGCTTCAGGAACAGATGGGATACAACCATTTCTTTATCTGGATTATGATATGTTGCGCTGTAACCTTTGGGGTGACGGCACTATTAAAGATTGACCCGGAATTCGGCAAGAAAAAAGATTGATGCCAATGATGAAGAATACACCTACAGACAGAGGCTTTACCCTCTTTCTCCAACAGAGTTTTTCATTTCTGCTACCACTACTGAGCTTTTACCAGAGGTAACAATCTAAATATAAGCACCTCTTATAATACTTTTCTCATCACGACTTGAATTATTCCCACAAAAAGGAACATATATTTAAGAGGAATTCTTCCGCTCCTTTTGAAAAAAGATAAGGAACTTCCGAACAATACATGCTTATTTTTTGCTACATTCAGCCGCATGATGTTTCGGTTTCAACAGGATAAACCAAAGTTTCAGTTTAAAAGAAAAAAAATCTTTTTTAAGACAGAAAAACAGAAAATAATGTTATACTTGCACTCTCAAACCAAAAAACTGCCTAGAAAGAGTATGTCATTGAATCTAACAGAAGAACAAATCATACAATTAGCTCCGGATACAGCTTCCGTCAAAGCAGGAAAAGGACTGGCCACCAAAGCTAAATGGATTTTACTGGAATACAACAACCGTGCCATTTGGGGACATTGCCAAGGAAGTGGGAAAACACCCTATCAAACTGTAATCGACACCCAGAATATCGCATTCAAGTGTTCCTGCCCGAGTCGAAAATTCCCATGCAAACACGGATTAGGACTATTGCTATTGTATGCTGCACAGCCTGGGCTCTTTAAAACAGCGGATGAACCTGACTGGGTAACCACATGGCTTGCCAAACGGGAAGAAAAAGCCGAAAAAAAAGAGCAAAAGGCCAAAAGTAATACCCCCATAGACGAAGCGGCACAAGCCAAACGACAAGCCATGCGTCACCAAAAGGTACTTAATGGCATGGACGATCTTGAAACATGGATGAAAGACTTACTGCGAAACGGCTTAATCAATGTACCTGAACGAGCTTATACTTTATTTGATAACATGGCTCGCCGCATGGTAGACGCCCAGGCTCCCGGATTGGCCAACCGACTGAAAGCCATGCAGGAAATAAATTTCTATGATGAAAGTTGGAAATACAATCTGACTGACCAACTAGGGAAATTATACCTGCTGATAAAAAGCTACAGAAATCTGGACAGCCTGACACAGGAATGGCAGGATGAAATTCGTACACAAACAGGTTATCCGCAACCCAAAGAAGAAGTATTGGCCGGAGAAGCGATAACAGATCATTGGATGGTGCTTCACAAAAGGAGTCAGAAAATCAACGAACTGAATACCGAAACCTACTGGATGTATGGACAAAGAAGCGGACGATTTGCAATCTTCCTCAGTTTTACAACACCCGGAACATTACCGGAACTGAATCTAGTGCCTGGCAGCATATACAAAGGCAGCCTCTGCTTCTATAAAGGCGTAGGGACTCTGCGAGCCTTATTTAAGGAATGTACACTATCTCAGGAAACATTCATTCCTCTTTTCTGTCATGATCTGAAAGAAGCTACTGCCCTCTATCGGAATACAATGAAATTAAATCCATTCTCCGAAAATGTACCCATATTGGCAGAGAACCTACGATTAACCACAAACAGTAAACAACTCTATGTACAGGATGCCAATAAGGAACTGATTCCTGTGCAAATGCAGGACACCGTTAAAATAGATATTCTATCCATCACTGGCGGAAAACCTTTTGCCGCTTTCTTTCTGGCAAATGCCAATCACTGGGAATTAAACACAATATGGTATCAATCTAATTATTACCTTTGGAGAGATGAACGTAACTGAACCTATCATTCATGCAGTATTGCTGGGAACAGCAACTAAAGAATTCACGTCCAACGGTTTCCCTCCATCATTGGAAGAAACTTTCCGCGCTGTACAAAAAAAAGCCGAAGACCCGGAAGCAGCCCTTTATCAGATGACTGCATTCACCTTTGCGCACCATCGGGCAGGGATTACCCCCTTGGCTGCCGGAAATATAACAGAAATAAAGGAAGCGACGGAAGACATAATGCCCTATTTTAGCCGGGAAGTGGGTGAGCTTCTTACACAACTAAAGGCAAACCGCAACCGTTATTTTCTATTGTATGCTTACCGAAAAGCTACAGCCTGCCGGAAGCTTATTCCACCATTCTATCTGCGACCACTGATATCACATGCGTTTGACCGTAACAATCCAGACAAACAGGAAGAACAGGCACTCCTTTCCGCCCTGGCCGGAAACAGAGGCAGATGGCTTCTTACCCACATGGAACTGCCCGACTGGCAAGCGGCCGGAAACGAAACTTGGGAAACAGCTTCCCACGAAGAAAGAAAACGCATGTTGCGTCAACGGAGAAAAGAAAATCCGGAACAAGGGATCGCCCTATTACAAACCGAACTGAAAAACGAATCGGCTGCCCATCGGGACGAACTGATACAGTGCCTGCAAATCGGCCTGAGTAAGTCCGATGAGCCTTTCTTGCAAGAAATAATATCAACCGACCGAAGTAGCAACGTAAAACAGACTGCCAAAAATCTGCTGTATCGCATTCCCGACTCGGAAATAGTACAGAAATGCTGCGATTTGCTGCGCGGAAAGCTTCATTATAAGATGCTGTTGGGATGGTCATACGAGAAACTGGAATACACTCCTGAAATGAAGAGAATGGGACTGGAAGAAGTGAGCTACAATAAAAAAGAAAAGGATGACGAATTTTTGTTGCGCCAACTTGCAGAACGTGTACCACTCAGTTTCTGGATGGAATTGTTTGACTGTTCACCGGAAAAAGCGGCAAGCAAATTAGCCAAGAGACCTCCTTTCGGTTCCTTTTTCAACATTGGGGTTCCCATAGAAAACTTTAACGACAACTTATGGGCTTACCATACTTTGAAAGAAAATCCGAATGAAGGCAACAATATCCACTTGATAAAACTCTTGACGCCGGAACAACGGGAAGATATCAATTTCCAGAGAACCAACAAAAACTTCTACATTCCCGACTCATGGTTCAATACCGACGGACGAGAATGGGGGGTCAAATTCTCCATGCGGATCTTGCAACTACTGATCCAAAGCGACTACTATTATTATTCCAAGGAGCTGGCAGAACAACTGGCAATCTACCTTCCCCTAGAACTATCCCCCCAACTATATAAATATACGATAGGTTGTAAAGCGGACCATTCGGCAAGCAAGCTATACGAGTCGCTAGATGAATATATGAGACTAAAAGAGAGAATAAATACCCTGTTTAATGACAATAAATAACGTAAAACAATATGAGCAATCTACTAAGACAACATGCCGAACAACAATTCGCAGAAGAGTTGCACGAACTAAAAAAAAATGAAACCAACACCGTTCCTGAAAACTGGGAAATGTCCCCACAGTCAGTAGTCACTTACCTAATGGGTGGCAAACTGAAAAACGGATTCGAGGTTTCACCCAAATACATAGGTAACCGCCGCCTGATGGAAATTGCTGTCGCCACATTGGTAACAGACCGCGCCCTGCTTCTCTACGGTCTTCCAGGCACAGCCAAGAGTTGGGTTAGCGAACATATAGCCGCAGCTATTTCGGGCAATTCCACTTTAATAGTACAAGGTACGGCGGGAACCGGAGAGGAAGCCATTCGTTACGGTTGGAACTATGCCAGACTATTGGCCGAAGGCCCCAGTGAAGGAGCATTGGTACAAACTCCGGTCATGAAAGCCATGCAGGAAGGTAAAATAGGACGTATAGAAGAACTAACCCGTATCGGTTCCGACGTACAGGATACTTTGATTACCATCCTTTCGGAGAAGACCCTCCCCATTCCCGAACTGAACAAAGAAGTACAAGCTATACATGGATTCAACATTATCGCCACTGCCAATAACCGCGACAAAGGGGTCAATGATCTGTCCAGTGCCTTGAAGCGCCGCTTCAATACGGTCATTCTTCCCTTGCCCAACAACATTGACGAAGAGATAGACATTGTACGCCGCCGGGTTGAAAGTTTTGAGAAAGTGATGAAACTGCCCGCTGAAAGCCCGGCACTGGAAGAAATACGCCGCGTGGTGACCATCTTCCGCGAACTTCGTCAGGGAGCCACCGGCGATGGAAAGACCAAACTAAAAACGCCAAGCGGTACACTGAGCACGGCCGAAGCCATCTCTGTAGTAAATAACGGACTAGCTATGGCAGGATACTTTGGTGACGGCCAACTTCATGCAGAAGATCTGGTTTCAGGCATTTTGGGAGCAGTGGTGAAAGATCCCGTACAAGACAAAGTGGTATGGCAAGAATATATGGAGA
>ERZ778495.2523-NODE-2523-length-10315-cov-5.401657_pt1 | contig 10315 bp, 8 predicted proteins | sample MGYA00433100_ERZ778495 | MGnify/ENA primary metagenome ERZ778495 (study PRJEB29527, sample SAMN07138962) | mouse gut metagenome | material: feces | host: mouse | place: China:Nanjing | collected 2016-01-25 ...
TTACCTGATATTTAACTTAATTAATTCATACCTTTTTATTAACTTTTTTATTAACCAATTAACTTTTTTATCACAATGAAAAAACAAGTTCTTTTTGCAGCAGCTGCTGCCGTTTTGATGCTCAGCTCTTGCTCTACAATCACACACACTGCAACTACCGAAAGTGTCGACACCGAGATGTTCAACCGCTCTAACGCCGACCTCAACGTGTCATCTCAGAAAATCTCGTTCACTTACAACCCCGACGCATCTCATCGTCGTGCCGGCAAGAAAGCCGTTATCCGCGCAGCCGTAGCCAAAGCCCTCGAAGCCAACGGCAACGCCGATGTTCTCGTAGCTCCCCAGTATGAGGTGAAAGAGACACGCGGCCTCTTCACAACCAAAATCAAATACGTCACCGTCAAAGGCTATCCCGCAACTTACAAGAACGTTCACCCCACCACTACACAGGAGGCTCAGATTGTCAACATACTCGACGGCGGACAAGTGATCATCAACAAGTAAAACAGTTACTTATGATGACACGCAAGATACTGGCAGCCGGCATAGCCGCGCTGGCATTAAGCTCGTGTTCGACCATAACCCACACATCGCAGACAGCTTCTGTCGACACCCGGCTCTACAACCTCACGGTGGCCGACATGAAAGTGGCCAATGCCAAAGACTCCGTCACAGTCGACTGGAAATGGAACCCGCTGTCGACCATTTCGCTAAAGGCTCAGAAGGAATCAGCCACCCACGCCCTTCTCAACCGCAACGACGCCGATGTGCTGGTCGAACCCCAATATATTGTAACCCGTCGCGGCATATTCCGCGGAGGCTCGGTGACAGTGACAGGCTATCCCGCCACCTACACCGATTTCCGCCCCATGAGCAGCGAGGACGCCGAGAAGATTGCCACCGTCAACGGCGACGGCAGCACTGTGGTTGTCAATCCCGTGATTTCAACCACAGCAGGCAAAGTCGTCAAAAACCGCAAGCCGACATTCATTCCGTCACGCAAACGCGTGGAGGCACACCATCAGTTTGTCAACCTTATCGGCGGCGCCGTAATAGACATAGATGCAAGTATTGATGATGGTTATCAACTGGGCGCGATGTACGGCTCCTACGGCAAAAGCTGGGGGTGGTACGGAAAGTTCGTACTTAACAGTGGAATCTGCTATGACGGACGAGAAAGCGATGAAAGCCGAAAATGGACACCGTCACTCACCGTAGGAGGAATCAAGACTATCTACGGAGGTTTGAGCGCATTCGGCGGCTTAGGCATAGGCGGCTATTTCGTCAACGACGGGGAATACGGCTACAACGCCTACGGTTACGAAACTTATTTCAGCATCGACAAAGCTAAATTCACCATTCCGGTGGAACTCGGACTGATGATGCGTATAAGCAAAGTGAACATATCTGTCGGAGCCACCTACACCACCCCTCTATGCGGAGGATACGGCAACGTCAATCCATTTGCCGGCATCGGTTATTCTTTCTGATACGACATAAACCACAACATGAAACGACAGGTGAGATTTTAACGGCTCACCTGTCGTTTTTATCAATAGGGGTTATCAATAATAATAATAATAAATCACACTAAGCGAAATCAATACTTATATTGAGTTTACCGCCAAGACCTCGTTCCACTATATCAAACAATGTACGGAGTGTAATATTCTCACCATCAGTTTCAACTTTCGAAATGAAAGTTCGTTTTTTATTCACTTTCTCAGCAAGTTGAGATTGTGTAAGATGCTGTGACTCTCTTGCCGCACGGATTTTCAAACCGATACGTAGCGCTTCAAGTTCATTTTCAAGTCTGTCGCGCTCAGGCATACCTACTTCTCCATAAAAGCGGGTCTTAATCACATCAAGTGTCTTTATGTTATCTGCTGCTTGGTTTTTCTTCATAATATTCATTCATTAGTTTTACTGCCCGCTCTATCTCACCTGCCGGCGTTTTTTGCGTTTTCTTTTGAAATCCAGAAAGTAAATCTTCAAAGTAATGCTTATATACTATAACTTCCCGAACTTTCATAGCACAAATGTAACTTAAAAATTACATTATACAATAATATCAACGAATAATTTAAATAAAAGTTTTTAGCATATATACAACAGAACAGGAGAACAGTCGCGTTAATGATTTTGCGATGCTCTTCTCCTGTCAAATATTATCATGGAAGCGTAATCACGCCTTGTTGCGGCGGTTGCGCCAGTAGCCGGTCATCTGCTCGAGCGTCTTGCCTTTGGTTTCGGGCACCAGGCGGAGCACAAACCATGCGGCGAGGATACATATCACGCCATAGAGCGCGTATGTGAACACGTGGCCGAAACCATCGCCCATCGAGCCGAGTTTCATATTATACATCGGAATGAATGTCGACGACACGATGAAGTTGAATATCCACTGGAAGGCCACCGCGATGGCAATAGCCGCGCTGCGGATGGTGTTGGGGAAAATCTCGGCGATGAGCACCCAGCAGATCGGGCCCCACGAGAACATGAAGCATGCCGAATAAATCATGATGGCCGCCACTGACACAACGGGAGGCAACGCCACCACATTGGGCAGTGCCACACCAAACGCTCCCGCCGCCATGCCTATCGAGCCGGCGATGAGCAGCGGCTTGCGACCCCACCGCGCCACTGTGAAGATGGCGAGCACAGTAAACGCTATGTTGATCACTCCCATGATCACGGTCTGCACCATCGGATTGCCCATGCCCATCGACTCGAAGATACGCGGCGCGTAATAGAGCACCGCATTGATGCCGATAGCCTGCTGGAACACCGACAGCATGATGCCGACAAACACCACCATCATGCCGAACGAGAACAGCCGCTCGTTTTTCACGCTTGTCGTGGCCTTGATGTCGGCAAGTATCTCGCGCGCTTTTGCCACTCCGTTGATGCGGGCAAGCACATAGAGCGCCCTGTCGTCGCGGCCTTTCATGGCAAGGTAGCGCGGCGACATCGGCACGAAGCACACCAGAATGATGAACGCACCGGCCACAAACGCCTCGCTGCCAAACATATACCGCCATCCGGTCTCGACAGTCCACTGCGCCTCGGCCGGATAGATATGCTGTGCGATCTGTTCGACGGTGGGCTGCAGATGGTCGCCAAGTATGATGGTGTTGACGACGTATACAACAAGCTGGCCGAAAATGATGGCAAACTGGTTCCACGACACCAGAGCGCCGCGTTTGTTGGCGGGAGATACCTCAGCGATATACATCGGACACACGGCCGACGCCAGACCCACACCCACACCGCCTATTATACGGTAAAGATTAAACATGTAGAGAAGGCTCAGCGACGGCTTGCCATGCTCGAAGAACAGGAATTCCGGACAATAGCTTCCCAATGCGGAAATAAAAAAGAACACTCCGGCTATCAGCAGCAAGCACTTGCGTCCGAAACGCGAGGCAAACAACCCCGAAAGCGCCGAACCGAGTATACACCCTATCAGCGCGCTCGACGAGGTGATGCCGTGCATGGTGTCGGTGTATGTGAAATCGCTTGCGCCCGAAAAGAATGCCTGCAATCCTTTCTCCGCACCCGATATCACGGCGGTGTCGTAGCCGAAAAGCAGACCGCCCAGCACCGCCACGGCCACAATGCTGTAGAGATAGCCCGTCGATCCCTTCTGCGGTAAATTCATATAGTTGCTCATGGTATTGATATGAGGGCGTTGCAGAACGCCATATTGTAGGGACGCACGGCGCTCTACAACGCCCTCTGCTTTGTTAATCGGTTACACATACATATTGACGATAGCCTCGTAAAGCTCCTGCTTGCCTGATGTCTGGGCGGGTTCGCCGTTCTTTCTTGCGTAGGCCACGACATCCTCAAGCGACAGCTTGCCCTCTTCAAACGCTTTGCCTTCGCCGGCGTCGAACGACGCATAGCGGTCGGCAAGCATCTTCTTATAGGGTGATTTCTCAAGCACGTCGGCAGCCGAGAGGAGCGCGCGCGCCATAGCGTCCATACCGGCGATATGCGCGATGAAGATATCCTCGAGGTCGGTAGAATTACGACGTGTCTTGGCGTCGAAGTTTGTGCCGCCGTTGCCGAGTCCGCCGTTACGGATAATCTGCATCATGGCCTGGGTCAGCTCATAATTGTCGATGGGGAACTGGTCGGTGTCCCAGCCGTTCTGATAGTCGCCGCGGTTGGCGTCGATCGAACCGAGCATGCCGTTGTCGACAGCCACTGCGAGCTCATGCTCGAAAGTGTGGCCGGCGAGGGTGGCATGGTTCACCTCGATATTAACCTTGAAATCCTTGTCGAGACCGTGGGCTTTGAGGAAACCGATCACCGTTTCGGTGTCGACGTCATATTGATGTTTCGACGGCTCCATCGGCTTGGGCTCGATCAGGAATGTGCCTTTGAACCCTTTGGTACGGGCATAGTCGCGCGCCATAGTGAGCATTGTGGCGAGATGCTCTTTCTCACGCTTCTGGTCGGTGTTGAGAAGGCTCATGTAGCCCTCACGGCCGCCCCAGAACACATAGTTGGTGCCTCCGAGCTCGATGGTGGCGTCGATGGCGTTCTTGATCTGCACGCATGCGCGGGCCACGACGTCGAAGTCGGGATTGGTGGCGGCGCCGTTCATATAGCGGGCGTGACTGAACACGTTGGCCGTGCCCCAGAGGTTCTTGATGCCCGTCTCGGCCATCTTCTCCTTGATATATGCCACCACGGCCTTGAGGTTGGCCTCATACTCCTCTATAGAGCCGCCCTCGCTCACAAGGTCGACATCATGGAAACAGAAATATTCAATTCCCATCTTTGTCATGAACTCGAAACCTGCGTCGACTTTCTGCTTCGCAAGCTCCACGGCGTCGGTCGAGCCTTCATTCCAGGGGAATTTATTTGTGCCGCCGCCAAACTGGTCACCACCCTCGGCACACAGCGTGTGCCACCATGCCATCGCGAATTTAAGCCATTCTTTCATCGGCTTGCCGAGCACCACGCGTTCTGCATCGTAATAGCGGAAAGCCATCGGGTTATATGACTCTGTTCCTTCAAACTTGATTTTTCCAATACCGGGAAAATATTCTTTCGTTTCCATAATATAAATGTTTATGTTAGTGATTTATTGTCGGTTGATTGTGTTTTCGAGAATTGATTTCCAGCGCGCGTATGCCTCGAGATAGGGGGAGCGGTCGGCCGCCGGCTCTATCTCTCCGATAAGCTCGAGCGAGGCGAACGCCTCGGCCGCATCGCGATATATTCCCGCGCCGATACCCGCGCCGCGGGCTGCTCCGACCGAGCCGTCGGTCTCGTAAAGACGGATTGTGGCGCCCGAAACCGAGGCCAGCGTGTCGCGAAACAAAGGAGATAGAAACATATTTGCCCGACCGGCCGATATACAGTCGATTTTCATGCCGAGACCTTTCATTATCTCCATGCCATACATGAACGAGAACACTATGCTCTCTTGCGCGGCGCGCATGATGTGACGGCGGTCGTGTATATTGAAGCTGATGCCGTGGATAGAGCAGCCGGTGTCTTTATTCTGAAGCACACGCTCTGCGCCGTTGCCGAACGGCAGTATCGTCACCCCGTCGCTTCCCACAGGCACCTCGGCGGCCAGTGCGTTCATCTCCGCATAGCCGCACCCCTGCGGCGCCACGTTGCGCTTTATCCATGAATTGAGTATGCCGGTGCCGTTGATGCATGTCATCACACCGATGCGGGTGTTGCCTGCGCTATGGTTGACATGGGCGAAATTATTGACACGCGACAGCGGGTCGTAGTCGACAGTGCCGTTGATGCCGTAGACCACTCCCGACGTACCGGCGGTTGATGCCACCTGCCCCGGCTCAAGCACACCGAGCGACAGGGCGTTGTTTGGCTGGTCGCCGGCGCGGTATGTCACCGGAGTGCCCTCCGCGAGGCCGAGTTCCGCCGCCACTGCCGCGGTGACAGCGCCCTGCGGACCGAACGTGGCCTTTACCTCTGGCAATATGTCGCTGCTGTAGCCGTAATGGTCAAGCAGAAACTGTGCGGGAGCGTTATCCTTGAAATCCCACAGCATGTATTCCGAGAGCCCCTCGGGATTGGTGCATATCTCGCCGGTCAGACGATAGGCGATATAGTCGCCCGGAAGCATCACCTTATATATCTTTTCAAAAATTTCAGGCTCATTGTCTTTCACCCATTGCAGCTTGGCTGCGGTGAAATTGCCCGGCGAGTTGAGCAGCCGGCCCAGACATTTTTCCGCCCCGATTGCCTCGAAAGCGCTCTCGCCGTATGGCACACCGCGTGAGTCGCACCAGATTATGGCGTCGCGCAGCGGCTCTCCGTCGCGGCCTATCGCCACCAGACCGTGCATCTGATATGATATGCCTATGGCCTTGATGTCGGTGGGACTGACCTTCGACTGCGCCAGCACCGAGGCTGTCACCTCCTTCAGGTAGAGCCACCAGTCGGCGGGGCTCTGCTCGGCCCAGCCCTGACGCAATGCCTTTATGGGTGCTTCGGCGCGGGGATAGAAATCGCCGGCGACCGCGCGCCCTGTGTTCACTTCAATTAACGATGCTTTGACTGACGACGACCCTACGTCGTAACCGAGAAGATACATGGTGATATCAAGGATTTGATGTTAGGTAAAATCAATATTTCAACGGCATCTGCCGACACCTTTCTATAATAACAACCAAAGCGGCAAATTGTCAGAGACCCGTTGAGTCTAAAAGCAAATTTACTGATATTTACCTGTCACAAATACTATTAATACACCTATTTATGGTAGGTTTGACACCTTTCTTGCCCCAAAAAAGCGCATTTGTGTCAAAAAAGTGCCGAATTGACGCATTACGACGTATCACCACTCTATCACCACCGCCGCAGAGTCCATCTCGGAGCCCGCCACCGGAGGTGTGAGTTTCGCAACTCTGACACGTCCTCCCTCAATCTCGCCGAAGCGGCCGAGCAACGCCTGACGCAGACGCAGAGCCAGATGCTCGAGCAGCCGCGACGGCTCGGCATTGACCTCGCGCACCACATCCACGATGTCGGCATAGCTCACCGTAAGGCTGATGTCATCGCTGCCGGCGGCATCAAGCCATGGCACTATCACCTCGACATCATAACTGAACAGATTGCCCACACGCGTCTCCTGTGCGAACACTCCGTGATAACCCTGCATGCGCAGTCCGTTGACCTCTATCTTTGTTGTCATTGCCATAAGTGTAATTTTATATCTTATTCAACATCGACCTTGCCGCGGCGTCGGCCTGCAATCATCGTGCGCAACACTCTGAACGCCATCACCGACGACACCGCCGCCACTGCCGCCGGAACAAAGCGCAGACCCTCGACCCGCGCCCACGCACAGCCCGCTGTAACAACCACCGCAGCAGCCGACAGCAATGCCACCCTGCGGCTGATGCGCATGCGGTAGCGCCGGAAATAGACTATGCCGATTATTATGACATAAAGACCGTACCACGCGCTGTAGGCGATGCCGAGACCGTCGAGACCGCCCGCACGGTAGCCGATGAAGCTGAAAAGCAGAAACGCTGCCCCGCTGGCGCTCTCGGTCATGAGATACACCCGGCCGTCGCCTCTGGCAAGAAGCGTGTAGGCCATGCACCACGACACGGCACGCAGAGCCGTTCCGGCAAGCGCAAGATTGACATATCCAACGGCCGGCATGAACTCGCTGCTATACAGAAGCCTGATTATCACATCGTCAAATGTCATCATGAGTGTCGCTCCGGGGAGCACCACCAGCACTGCCACCATCACTTCATGGCTCATGAATGCCGACACCCTCGACACCGAAGCCTGCACTTTGCTTATCCGTGGAAAAAACTCAAGGCCGATGGCGGTGAAAAGCAGCCCAAGATACTTGTTGACTATCGTGTAGCCCGCCTGATAACGGCCCACCTCGTCAATGCCCCCCTCATGATTGAGGTAAGCCATGAAAACATAGTTGACCGCCATCGCTATAAACACCGACAGTGTCATGTAAATGCCGAGCGTCACAAAGCCTTTCCCTTCGGCAAGCAACTCCCTGCCGGTGAGCCTGACGCAGGGCTGCGCGGCCTCTTTCCTGACGCGCATAGCCATCACCGCCGCAGCCTGGCATGCGAAATATGCCACTATCGACCACACGATGCTCCGTTCGCCAAACCAATAATAGAGCGGCACCGACACGGCAAGACCGCCGAGCGTGCCCCACACCGTGGCCCGCGCCAGACGGTTCAGGCGCTCCATGCCCTGCATTATGGCAAGCTCTCCGTTGGTGACCGCCGACAGCATCACCGCCGCCGAGAGAATTATAAACCCGAGGGTGTAGTCACCGCTGCCAAACGTGAGACGGCTCAGCAGCGGCGAGAAAACAAGCGTAAGGAAAGCTCCGGCTATGCCGAGCAGCCAAGACCAGCGCCTGACCGCCGCCACTATGCGCCACAGCGCGTTGCGGTCGGCAGCCGCCGCGATGTCACGCACCGGACTTTGCCTGATGCCGAGCTGCGTGAGGGTGGTGATAGTGTCGAGAGCGGTGTTGAAAAGGCCGAACAGTCCGATGCCGAGCGTGCCGATCCACAGGGCTACCAGTTTAGTGCGCACGATGCTGCACGCTATTCCCGCGAGCTGCACCCACGAGAAGAGCCACATCGTCTTCACCACCTTGCCCGACACATTGCCACGGGCACTTTTCACCGCAGCCATACCTCAGGATTTTCCTTGGTTACGGATTTGGCATTGACGGCATTGCGTATTTCAAAGTGGAGTATCGAGCGGCCGTTGTCACTCTGGTCGACATAGACTGTGCCGAGGCTCTGGCCGGCTTTCACCTTGTCGCCGGTGCGCACTGCGAGCGTGCCCAGATTGGCATAGACGGTAAGATATTGACCGTGGCGCACGAGCACCACATTGTTGTAGCCGGCGGGGCAGAATATCGCCGACACTTCGCCGTCAAAGACGCTCATCACGGTGGCTCCGCTCGAGGTCTCCATGTCGATGCCGGCATTGTCGGTCATCACCTGCTTGTGGACAGGGTGTTGCTGACGGCCGAAACGACGCACGATATTGTGGGGGTTGACCGGATAGCGCAGACGACCTTTGTTGGCGGCGAAATCTGACGAACTGACCGGCGACGGCGACGTCTTGCGCTCTTCGGCTTTCGGCTGCAGAGCCGGCTTCGGCGCAGGCTGCATCGGTTTGGCCGGGGTCGTTTTCGGGGCATTGGATGATGGTTTTCCGGCTGCGTCAGCTTTTTTCTGCTCTTCAGCCTTGCGACGCTCCTCGGCTTTGCGTTGTTCCTCAGCACGCCGCTGCTCCTCTTCGCGCTGCTTGCGCTTCTGCTCTTCAATCAACGCCTTGCGCTGCTCTTCCTTGATGATTTTGTCGAGCTCGCGGTCAAGAGCCGTGGCCTGACGCTGCTGTTCGCGCAGCATTTTTCGCAGGTCGCTCTCCTTGCCTTTGAGCGAGGTCACTATTTTATCGGTTTCGGCAGCCCGTTTGCCAAGCTCGGCATGGCGTGCCGACATGCTTGCCACGAGCTGACGGTTTTGCGTCATCAGAGTGTCGATATAGCGGCGGCGCTCGTCGAGCGAGGCCTTTACCGATTTGATCTGGCCTACCTTACGCTCACGCCATCGCGAAAACTGCTTCAGCGCGTTTGCACGGCGGAATGCCTGCGCGAATGATTTCGATGAGAATATAAATGCGAGATTGCTCATAGCCATGCGCGAATGACGGCTGTCGCGCAATATGGCGGCGTAGGCCTTCTGCAGGTCGGCGAGCTTGCGGTCGAGAGTCTCTACAGAGTCGCGGGCGGCCTGCTCGACAGAAGCAAGCGAGTCAATCGACGACTGAATTCCGGCGATGGCGGCATTGATGCTCTGCGACTCGGCCTGTAGCCTGTTAAGGTCGTTGAGCTTTGATTTGAGCTGACGGGCGTTCTCCTTGATCCGGCTGTCGGTCTGCTTTATCTTCTGCTCAGTCAGGCGCTGCTGTTGCCTGACACTCTTTGAAGTGCGCTGTTTCGCTCCGGTCCCCGTCACCGAGACCAGACACAGCACAACAAAGCCTATTACGATAAAAAATTTCCTCATCCCTTTATTTCATTCTGACAGAACATCTACGCCGGATATAACACAAAGATAATGAAAAAATATTCATGGCTACCGAATTTTTTTAATTATTTTTTTAACCGACAGTTAAAAAGCCGGACTTCTTCAACTTCAAATTGAAACAATCACACACGTTTTTCAAACAAAATGAAATATAAAATATTGGTATATTTTAAGTAGATGACAAAAATTTGAAAACATCGAATTTTGGGGTATAAGTCGGA
>ERZ778495.2526-NODE-2526-length-10290-cov-2.610161_pt1 | contig 10290 bp, 7 predicted proteins | sample MGYA00433100_ERZ778495 | MGnify/ENA primary metagenome ERZ778495 (study PRJEB29527, sample SAMN07138962) | mouse gut metagenome | material: feces | host: mouse | place: China:Nanjing | collected 2016-01-25 ...
AGTTCAATCTTGAAATAGAAGGGTATGAGGTAGACACGGCTTCCAGTGCCGAAGAAGCGCTGAAGACGGATATTACCTCTTACCAACTGTTACTTTTAGATGTCATGATGGGTGAAACATCAGGATTCAAGATGGCCAGTATCCTCAAGAAAGAAGAGAAGACGGCCGATATCCCCATCATCTTCCTGACAGCCAAAGACACCGAAAACGACATGCTGACAGGCTTCAACTTAGGAGCCGACGACTATATATCCAAGCCTTTCTCCCTCCGCCAGGTAGTAGCACGTGTGAAAGCCGTACTGCGCCGTACATCGGACAAGGAGAAAGTGCAAGAAGACGAATGCCTCAGATACGAGACCCTATCACTTGACACGAAGCGCATCAAAGCATCTGTCGACGGACAGGAAATCCCACTCACTAAAAAGGAGTTCGAAATACTGAAGCTCCTCCTCGAAAACAAAGGGAACGTGTTCTCACGTGAGGAAATCCTTTCCCGGATATGGAAAGACGAAGTATATGTACTCGACCGCACCATCGATGTAAACATCACCCGCCTGCGCAAAAAGATCGGACCATACGGAAAGAACATTGTGACACGCCTCGGTTTCGGATACTGTTTCGAAAATTAAAAATCCAAAATAATTTCTTATTTTTTTAGAGCCTGTTTAAATTTTCAATCTAAATAAGTATATGGTCAAGATAGAATCAACGACAAACAGCAGGATACCTTTCAGCCAACGGCTTTTCTGGTCGATATTCGCCATGTTCCTAGGGTTCACGGTTTGCTTCTTATTGTTCCAGTACCAGCGGGAACGAGAATTTACTCAGGAGAAGTTGAATAACGTGTTGGGGAATTACAACTACCAATTGTTCCGCCGTACGCAACAGGCCGAGAATATCAACAAGGTGGTCCACCAGTTTATCAACGACATCCCTCAAAAAGAACTTCGCGTGACCATTATCGATCCGGCGGGAAAAGTACTGTTCGACAATAGCGGGGCCGAAGAGTTCAACAACCATAACGACCGCAGCGAGGTGCGCAAGGCACGCCTCTACAATGAAGGGTTTGCCATCCGCTCGTCCAACTCGACCGGGAAACGCTATTTCTACACGGCAACAAATATCGACGGATACACCTACCGCTCCGCCCTACCCTGGGCCCCCTACACACAACAAGCGTTGACTATCGACAAAGATTTCATTTACTTCATGGCGTTAATGACACTGATATTCTTTTTCGTCCTCTCCCGATTCACGCTCAGCATCGGGCGGACGATCTCGAAACTACGCGATTTCGCCCTGAATATGGAAAAAGACCGCATGCCGGAAAACAAATATGTCTTTCCAAACGATGAACTCGGAGACATTTCGAAAAATATCGTCGGACTTTACCACCGCCAGCAAAATGCCAAAAACGAACTTTCGATGGAACGTGAAAAACTGATCAAGCATTTCCAGTACGCGAAAGAGGGCTTCGCCATGTTCACACCGGAAGGGAGAGAAATATTGTCCAATATCCAGTTCGTACAGTTCGCAAACCTAATTTCCGACATGCAGATACGACAGTCGGAAGACACGATCGACATCCCGGAACTGGAACCGATCCATCAGTTCCTCTCCAAAAACATTCCGGACACGAACTATAAACGGAAAGTGTTACGCGAATCGGTCACAGTGGACAAGAACGGCAAGATTTTCCTGATCGAATGTATCCTATTCCTTGACAACAGCTACGAAATCTCCATCAACGACATATCCCGCCAAGAAGAAGAGAGCCGGATGAAACGACAACTGACGCAAAACGTAGCACACGAACTGAAAACGCCTCTCAGCAGCATTCAAGGCTACCTCGAGACGATCATCAATAACCCGCAGTTACCAGACGATAAACGCCAGTTCTTCCTCGAACGCTGCTACTCGCAGAGTACGAGACTCACGGGACTGCTACGCGACATTTCGGTGTTGAACCGCTTGGACGAGGCTTCCGAAATGTTCGAACTGTCAGATGTGAACATCCGGAAACTGGTCAACGAAATCGAAAAAGAATGTTCGAAGGAAATGGAGGAAAAAAAGATCACGACAGAAGTGATCCTGCCGGATAACCCGACGATCCATGGTAATTATTCACTGCTTTATTCAATCTTCCGCAACCTCTACGACAATGCGATCGCGTATGCGGGCGAAGGTATCCATATCACGGTCAACTGCTACAAGGAGGACCCTAAGTTCTACTATTTCAGCTTCTCGGACAATGGCTCCGGTGTATCGGAAGAGCACGTGAACCGCATCTTTGAACGCTTCTACCGCATTGACAAAGGCCGCAGCCGCAAGATAGGCGGAACCGGCCTGGGACTCTCCATCGTCAAAAACGGCGTGAACTTCCACAAAGGCCAAATCTCCGCCAAGAGCGGGCTGGGGAAAGGAATGATGTTTTTCTTTACATTAAAGAAAAATGTTTAACCCATTATTTTAAACAGGCTCCTCCATAGTAAGAGCCTGTTTAAATTTTGTTCAGCAACAACAATCATTTAGCATGACCATATCGTCCATATTTCATCCTCATTGATCACCCTTTTTTAATTATTCTTTACGCTCCCTACCGGATTCGCATTTGCGGCCTTCCAGCTTTGGTAGAAAACAGCAAGAAAGGAAATGATGAGACAAAATAGGCCTGCAACAAAGAAAATCAACGGACTGAGCGTGATCCGGTAGCTGTAATCCGACAGCCATTGACGCATGAAATACCAGCTCAGTGGAGTCGCAATCACAAACGCAATTCCAACATAGACAAGAAACGTACTGACGAGGCGGAGCAGGATTCCCTGATTGTCCGATCCGAACACTTTGCGGATCGCTACCTCTTGTGAACGTTGTTGAATGAAATAGGTTGACATCGCCAATAGCCCCAACAACGAAATCAAGATCGCGATGCAAGCGAAGATCACCACGATCTTAGCCAAACGAATCTGCGAATCAAAATGCATCTGGATGTTTTGGTCGATAAACTGTCCTTCGAAAGGAACACCCGACACCTCCTCGAAGACCTTACGCACAGACTCGTATGCCTCGACAAGATCACCCTGTACCTCGATCACGTAGTTCCACGGCCACCAGTCAGATTCCGTCTTCCGGAAACGAAACATCACCGGCGAATTTTCCTGCGTGATATTCCGAAGCTGAAAATCGCGAATCACTCCTAAGAGCGGAACCGCTTCTTCGCCCCATTTAAAAGAAGGAGCATCTTCCAACAATCCCATCTGTTTGAAAGCCAACTCGCTCAAATACCAGCCACCACCGGAGTTGGCCACCCGGTTATCCGACTTGATCTTAAAACCAAAAATATGGTAAGCGGCACTATCTACCTGTATCTGCTGGAGACTGAGTGATTTTCCCTCAAAAGTCCCGCTCATGTTGTTCGTCCCGCTCGAAGGTGTTCCGTTACTATGACCAACAGCCTTGACCAGCGGCAGTTGCCGTAAGAGATTTTCCGCTCGTTCCATCTCGCTCTTCGACCGGAAAACATTAATTGCGTTGATGATATTCGTTGTGTTATAGCCCAAAGGTGCATGAATCAGATGGTCTATCTGAAGATACATCGTCAGTGAAGCGGCAATCATAGTGATCGTTATCACATTCTGGAAAGTAATAAAGATCTTGCTGAACACCATCTTCGTCTGTCGACGGAACGTCCCACGCACCACGTCGATTGGCTTCGATGATGAGATCAGGATGGCCGGAAGCAACCCCGACAAAACGCCGGTCAGCAAAATTACAACCAGGATCATCCCGCCCCAAAGCGGAGTTGCCAACACATCGAGCGTCAGCGGAACCTGCAACAGATCGTTGGCAAACGGAAGGGCCGCCTTCGCCAATAGCAGGCCGATCACAAAGGAAACAATCGTCAGAAATGTCGCCTCCATCATCAGTCGAAGAAACAGTTCCATACGCGAGGAACCCAGCAACCGACGTGTAGCCATTTCCTTCGCCCGTTGACCCGCCTGCGCCATAGTCAAGTTAATATAGTTGATGATCGAAAAAATCAAAATCAAGATACCGACCGACATCAACACCAGTGAAAAACGTTTATCTCCCCGGCCCAAACTATGGACATTCACTTCTCCGAAATAAATATCCGAAAACGGGACGACACGTACCTCTTTCATGAACTCGTACTTGTAAAGCCAATAACGTTCCTTGAAAAATGCCAGAATATCATCCGTCCTGCTCTTCAAGTCTGTCCCCGGCTTCAACAGCAGGAAACCGACACAGGAACCGGCGTTTCCCGGATTGTTTTTCGCCAAAGAATCATTGAACTCCGCCATCCGCTCAATACGCACCACTATATCACACGAGCGGATTACCGAACGATTAATATCTTCCATGACACCGGTCACCGTCACACTTGTCGAATCGCTGATACGGAAGCTCTTCCCGACAGGATTCTCTCCATCGAACACCTTCCGGGCAAAACTTTCCGAAACGACCACGCCATAAGGATCTTCCAACAACCGGTCGCGGTCACCGTCAAGCACTTTGAATGAAAAAACATCGAAAAACGTCGAATCCGCATACACAAGATCGGCAGTCAACTTCTTGTCCTCATAAAAAATTTGTCTGCTCTTTCCCTGATCCGTAATGACCGGACAGACTTTCTCTATCTCCGGATAACGTTCTTCCAGCCAATAAGAAACCGGAACAGCCGATTCCAAAAACTCTTCATTACCGACCACCACGATCCGGTCATAATTTACCTGTTGCTTGTCGATATTCAATTCCCGTTCCACATATACCGCAATCAGAATTACGAACATCAATGAAACGGACAGCCCGAAAACATCAATTATAGTGTACCCTTTATTCTGACCCAAAAATTTCAAAAAAGATTTTATGTTTAACAGATTATTCATCAGAAAATTATGATTTATACGGCTCTCACAAACCAAATTAGGCTTAAAAAATTAAATAAATTCATTTACAGACGATACGATACTACCATCAAACAAGTTGATCACGCGGTGAGCGAAACTCGCATCATGCTTGGAGTGCGTCACCATGACAATAGTAGTCCCTTCTTTGTTCAGTTCGGTCAGAAGTTGCATCACTTCGGCACCGTTCTTGGAATCCAGGTTACCGGTCGGCTCATCAGCGAGAATGATCTTCGGGTTCGAAACTACAGCACGAGCGATAGCTACACGCTGCTGCTGACCTCCGGAAAGTTGCTGCGGGAAATGACCAGCACGATGACTGATATTCATACGTTTCAATATTTCATTCACCATCTGCTTACGTTCGCTTGCCTTCACATTCAGATAAGTAAGCGGCAACTCCACATTCTCAAATACATTCAGTTCGTCTATCAGGTTAAAACTCTGGAATACGAAACCGATATTCCCTTTACGCACCTGTGTACGTTCTTTCTCTTTCAAATGTCCGACTTCCTGGCCTGCAAGATAATAGTTTCCCGATGTCGGGTTATCCAATAACCCCAGGATGTTCAACACAGTAGACTTGCCACAGCCTGAGGGTCCCATGATTGCCACAAACTCACCATCCTTTACTTCCAGCGACACACCGTTCAATGCGATCGTTTCCACCTCTTCTGTACGAAAAAATTTACTTAATCCTTCAATTTTAATCATGACTGTATCTGTTTTTATTGTTATTACTTCTTCTTGCCGATAAATAGGCAAACAGCGTGCCAAAGTAAATAAATCATTAATTTACAACATCATAAAGATTTTGAAATTTTCCGGGAGTGTCTAATTTTTAGACAGTAGTGTAAAAATATTAGACACTCTTTTATCAGCTTACAAGATTTTTCATCCCCATTCGCTCTCCTCTTTGAAGTCAAAACGTTCGATTTTCGTGACTTGTATCTCTCCGTTCCGAAGCATATACTCGTTTCCTTTGTATTTTTTATTCAAATCCTCCAATGAAAAAGAGATATCCGAAGTTCCGACTGCAAAACGGTAGAAAGACGGCATAACCTTATCGTCGATTTTCGACTCCATCACTTTATAAGCAGCTTCCTTGTCCTTTCTGAAGGCATTGAGAAACTCATCCAGCAATTTCGGATTATCCTTTCTCGAAAATGTAATCGTGATCACCTCTTTTACCGGTTTCTTCGTTTTCCGATCCTTGTCGTAGATCACATCCACATTAACCTTTGTCATCGACTCGCATTTTTTCATCAATGCATTCAGATTCGCCTGTGCCAACAGATCGCCAGACCAGCTCCCTGCCATCAGCAAGGCGGCTGTTAAAATAAGATTTCTTGTTTTCATACTTTTATTATTAATGATTTATGAATTATTTATCCTTATATTCCCTTTCCAATTTCTCTACATCCGATTCGAACCGTTCGACCTCCCGCTCCTTCGTTTTCAGCTCATGCAGGGTTTGCCTGTACTGCCGCAAAGAACGCAATGCCAACCGTTCTTTTTCGTACTGTTTCTTTTCCGCCTGCCGGATCACCTCATCCAACTCACGCGCCACCGCTTCGGGTATCTCCGTCTTCACGCCGTTACGGATAATGTAGCTGCCGGCATAGGGGTTAAACTCATCTTCCTTGCCACTGTCTCCCTTGTTCAAGAATAAAAACAACAACAAAGAAGCGGCCACGGCAGTACCTATCCAGAACCACCTTTTGAAGAAAGGGAATTTGCGAACCGGCATGGCGGCCTCCTCCCCCTTTTCCACCTCACGGGCGATGCCGGTCTCAAAATAACCGAACACCGGTTTATAGTCATTCAGATGCTCCGGCAAATCCGGGCGGGCGAAGAAGGCATACAGCTCCTGCTCCTCGGTATTGGTTGTTTCCCCTTCGAAGAAACGTTCCAACAGGTTTTCGATATAGGTATATTCGTCTGCTTTCATCTTGTTACATTTTTAAGAATAGGTCCCTGACTTTTTTACGTGCACGCGAGAGATTCACTCGGACAGCTTCAGGCGTACTGCCGGTCAATTCTGCAATCTCCTTCACTTCGAAGCCATCAATATGTTTCATCCGAAGTATCGTCTGCTGGAGGCCGGGAAGCTGTTCCATGATATGCATCACCTGGCTGACACTGTCTTTCTGCTCCAACATGACATACGGATCACCGTCTGCCGCAAGCATCGCCGGGCCGGGCAACTGTTCCGGTCTGTACTGGAACGCCCGGAGACGGTTCAGGCAAAGATGTTTCGTGATCTGTACGGCAAGTGCCTCCACGCTGTCGTAGCGTTCCAGTTCATCGCGGATATACCACATCTTCAGGAAAACCTCCTGTACGACATCCTCCACATCCTGCGGGTCATCCAACAAGCGGCGGGCACATCCCGACAACTTTCCCCTGAGCGGTACGACTTCTATTTTAAACTGTTCTTGTTCCATTCTATTTAAAGAGACACGCCACGCAAACAAACGTAACATGATTTATTGAAAAAAATACCCGGCAGGCATTTCGATTCACCTGCCGGGAAAACGACATCCCGGATTATTCCGATTTAATATTTTTCACCGGATTCTCGTTCGCCACATACCAGGAACAAAGCACGACGCAGAAGCCGATCACAGCCAGCAACGCCAAGCCGCCCAGGATAAAGATGAAGACGTTCAACGATATCTTTTTTCCTTTATCTTATTCCGCCTTAAGGCTGTTTACCGGATCATCATTTACTGCCCTGCAAACGCGATAAACAACACAAACAATTATAACCAAGACTACTAATGCTGCTCCTGATAAGAACAACCACCACGATAACGGAATCTTGGCTGCAAACTGCTGTTGCCAATGTTCAGCCACGAAATAAGAACCGACACTTCCTATCAGGATTGCGGGGATAGCGATCTTCATGATATCACCAAGGAAAAGCGACAAGATATCCTTCAATATTGCTCCGTTCACTTTACGGATTGCCAGTTCTTTACGCCGGCGGTTTATCTCGTCGTTGGTATAACCGATCAAACCGATAAGGGCAATAATCAAAGTAATAGAACCTCCAATCATCACTTGGTCACGAAATTTCCGCGCATCACTGTAAACATCTTCAATCAATGCCGAATAAACATCAAGCTGCAAATCCTGATCCGGCACTAATGTATTCAATGTGCTACGAACTTCCATCAGAGTTTCAGGCGTCAATGTTTTAAACTTAACAGCTAATATGGAACTCGGACGTTTCCGGTAGAACAAAACCGTAGGGCGCTCATCCAAATCGACCAGCGAGCCAATACGATAATTTTCGAACACTCCACAGATACGAAAATACTCCACCGAACCATTCCCGCTATGCTCGGACACCCATATATATTTACCGACCGCACCATCGGACCAGTCTGCAAACTGCTGCATTTTTTCAACAAAAGCACGATTCACCATTATTTCTTCCGAGTTATCGACATTCTCCGTAAAAGAACGGCCTTCAATAACCGGGACTTCCAGCATTTCCAGATAACCATTGCCACAGTAATATTGATCGATAATATTGAACAAATTACGGTTATCATTCGGCAACTGGATATTATTACCTGAAAAATTCGGTCCTATCGGTAACATATAGGAGGTCGTTACCATTTCCACCGGAGCCAAACGTTGAATTTCTTCTACCAATTTATAGCGTCTTGTCGAATCGACAGCCGAAATATCCGAATAAGCCAACCGCTCATAAGCATATCCCGGATTATCATTCATCATAAAATGGTATTGACGCCCCACAACAAGCAACAAGCATACCAGCAATCCGACCGCGACGAATTGCAAAAACAGCAATCCCAACTTCCAAATGCGACGGCTTTCTCTGAAATTACGGAATACCGATGCAACCGGAATGCGGGCAAACAACAAGCCGGGGACATAAGCCGTTACCCCAAAAACAAGGACACAAATTATCAATAACAACAAAGCACCTTCCGAAAATAACAAAGTACCGGCCGAGACATCCAATAATTGCCGGATCAAATCACGTCCGAGGAAAACCAGAAAAACAGCCAATAAGAGTGCCAAAAACATGTGTACCAATGTTTCTGAAACAACAATACTATGGATATTCCTTTCAGATGCACCATAGGATTTGTGCACCGCCACTTCCTTTGCCCGATTGACAATAGAAGAAATCGAAATCAAAATATAGTTCATGACTGCCGTAAACAATAAAGCAAACGCTAATATGGCAAGCATTTTCACCAGATTTCCAACGTTTTCATCTTTTGCATGCATCTCCAACAAAGGCTTCATTCCGTATTCAAGTTCAATACCGGCCTTCTTCAGTTCCTCCATATCCACATGTCGCTCAAACATATCCCGTATAGCCGGCTTCAAACTTTCGGGTGTAACGCCGGGAGCCAAACGAACATACGTCAAATAGCGGTCGTTGCCCACCCATCTTTCACGGCTCCACTTAGGAAGCCCTTCTATTGATACCAATATATCATACCGTAAATGAGAATTCTCAGGGATATCTTCGAATACACCTTCAACATTGATTTCCGCCCATGAATTTTTGTCCAAAACAAGCTTCAGACCGTTTACCTGATCGATGCCCCCTAATTTTTCAGCTAACGAACGAGAAATCATGGCTCCTCCCGAATGGGACAACACGTTCTCCGGAACCCCGAATAAAACCGGCCGGGACAGGACTTTGAACACATTTGCATCTCCAAACATCACGTTACCAGCCGTATAACGAATTTTATCCGGAGTAGTAAAGGTAACATCCCCACCCTCCAAATAAGTCAATCGTGTCGCCACTTCCACTCCCGGCACTTCAGCCTGCATGCCAGGTGCAACCCCACCTGAAACTGCCCCATGTTCATGCGTTTCACCATCATTCATATTAAAATTTTCCACCAACCGGTAAATCCGATCCACATCCGGATAAAAACGATCGTAAGATTGTTCGAAATAAATCTTTGCAACCAAAATCAACGCAACCGCTAAACCTACACCCAACGAAAGAATCCTCATCCCATTGTGCCGCCCTTTTCTAAAAAGCGAGCGGAAAGCAATCTTCAAGTTTTTCATATCTATATTCTTTATTGATTTAACTACACTATTACAGCAAGATATATTCAAAAAGTATGCCAGTCCTATTAATTATTTAGTAATCAGACATATAAATATTTAAACCAACTATCAGAGTGTCCAATTATTTGACAATGATGTACAAATATTGGACAATGTGTAAATGAGCCAAGGTTTCATATATTTTGTGTATTTTTGATACAGTCTGAGGTTATTTATTTGACTGTAAACAGATTAAAAAGAATCCGCGTGAGGTGTGGGCAACAGATAAGAAATCAGTAAGCCTCTG
>ERZ778495.2529-NODE-2529-length-10276-cov-9.064964_pt1 | contig 10276 bp, 18 predicted proteins | sample MGYA00433100_ERZ778495 | MGnify/ENA primary metagenome ERZ778495 (study PRJEB29527, sample SAMN07138962) | mouse gut metagenome | material: feces | host: mouse | place: China:Nanjing | collected 2016-01-25 ...
AGAATGGTTTCGGTTGTATGAAACTGATTGAATTTCTCACAAAGGACGGAGTTGCCGACTGGGACGAGTGGCATTATCGACACAATCAGGCATCACGGGGAGAGTGCCACTATTCAGACCGTTGCCCCATATATGCCAAAACAGCAAATAAGTTTTTACCGACAACAAAGGACAAATGAAGAAAACTCTCAAACTGACGCTATTGGCGTTCACGCTTCTTTGCTCTGCCTGTTCAACATCAAAGCAGTTGCAGACCAAGAATACGGACACAGTGCAATACCAGCTCCCGGCTTGCCACCAAGCAATCCACCAGCAAATGCTCTATCAGCAGAAACGATATAACAATCTCTTCTGACTATGGCAACGTATAAAGATTGGACGCGAGGCGATGAACAGTGTTTCACGTCAGATGTAGGCTTCGGACCTCGTGGAGATTATTACCATTATGTAATGGTAAAAGGCGGAAAGATTGTAGGATTTGGCGAAGAGCAAGGCAATTACGCCGGCGGCATATACTCCTCTCCTGAATTTAATACCGAGTGCTTTAAGCACGAGAAAGAACGGCTCAAAACTCAATATCCTGAACTCTATGAGAAGATAAAGGATATTCCGTTGGCAAAGATATATAAGCCGGCGGATAAGGCAATATACCAGCCTAAAGGTAAGGCAGGAGAATATGCTGCGTGGGCGTGTAATTTCTATACCGGCTGCTCCAACGATTGCCAATACTGCTACTGCAAGCGCGGAGTATTGAGCCATGTTTGGTCGACAACTCCACAACTCAAAAAGTGCTTCAAAGATACAGATGACGCGATAGCGACATTCCGCAAGGAGTTGGATTACTACATCGCAAATAGTAGTATTAAAAGCAGAGGGCTATTCTTCAGTTTTACTACTGACCCCCTCCTTGATGAAACTGGAGGTTTAACCGTGGAGGCCGCAGAATACGCCATACGAAAACGTGTTCCTGTTCAAATCCTAACAAAGAGAGCAGACGGCGCTTTGCGGTTTGTCGAATGTCTTTCTCAAATGTTGGGAGGTATCCGGCCATTTCATAAGATAGCAATAGGCTTCACACTGACCGGCTTTGATGAACTGGAAACAAATGCCAGCCTCACGGAGTCAAGAATACACGCTATGCGAACAATCCATGCCCTCGGCCTGCGGACATTCGCAAGTATAGAGCCTATGCTTGACCTCTCAACTACCGAGGATATTATAAATTGTACCCTCGGCTTCTGCGACCTCTACAAGATAGGGCTGTTGAGTGGAGGCAAGCAACCAATCGACCCCAAGAACCTGTTCTCGTTCATTCCTAACATTACTTATAAAATCGGTAATGCAGGAGCAAAGGTTTACTGGAAGAAAAGCATATCAGATTTGCTCGACGGTGCAGTATATTCACACCCGGCGGCAGTAGATGATGACTATGACATATTCAGTATCAATAGGCAATGGCCGCATAACAGCCAGCAACCCTTTAACCCTTTTATGCTATGAGCCATCTCGGAATACCTACTTTCAGATACATTATGCAACGAAGCGGGCGAAAGCCGACAGCGTGTAGTTGCGACCGTTGCAAATCTCAATGCCATACTCCATGCCTCGGCACCCCAGAGGACATCGAGAAACTTATCGACGCTGGCTATCGTGATAGACTTGCTCCGACGTCATGGTTCGCCGGTATGCTTATGGGAGTAATCAACAGGCCCATAGAAATGGTGCAGCCCAAAGTAGAGAATGGCTGGTGTACGTTCTATCACGACGGGTTGTGCGAACTCCATGACAAAGGACTGAAACCGACAGAGGGGCGCCTTAGTCATCACTCAATCAGTGTTGATAATTTCAATCCGAAGAAAAGCCTCGCGTGGCTCGTGGCCAAAGAATGGCTCCCTCTCCAAAACGAACTGATACGAAAATGATTATTGTATCGCTACTCGGAGTAATTACGTTGTGTCTATTCATTTACACTGTTAGATGCAAGGAAAGAACTCGCAAAGAGTCAAATATCATTCTTGACAGTCCCGAACCTAAGATAGAATATGATTATAGTGTCGACTTTGACGAGTGGGATAATATAACCCCGTTTAGACTTACTAATCAAGGTTTAGAAGATTATGCAGATAACTGGTAAAGTTCATTGCCTGTTTGAACAATCAGGCACTTTCAAAAACGAGTTCAAGAAACTCGGATTTGAGGCTTTTGATTATGACATTCAAAATAATTTTGGCGAAACAGACTATGTTATAGACTTATTTGCCGAGATTGATAATGCGTATCTGGGGGGGGTAAGTGTCTTTGATACAATGAGTTGTGAAGATTTGATAATAGCATTCTACCCTTGCATATACTTTAGCTGTATGAGCCAAATGAGTATGTCATGGACTGCAAAGAACTATCGTAATCTATCGGGCCGTCAAGCTACTGAAAAGATATTAGAACGCGCCCATAATAGAGAAATATTTTTTGCACGGCTCGTAAAGATGCTGCAAGTTGTGAGAGAACGTGGACTAAGGCTAATACTCGAAAACCCTTATAGTTTGCAGACATTCCTTAAAAGCGGTTTTGTTCAGCCTCCTTCAATAGTAGATACCGATAGAACAAGGCGTGGAGATTACTTTGTTAAGCCAACCGCGTATTGGTTTATAAATTGCGAACCCACTCATGGCTTTACTCCGACTACGCCCAAATTTAGAAAAAATATCATGTCGGCAAATCCAAGTAAAGAAGCTGGGTTATGTAGTGAAGAGAGGTCTATGATTTCTTCTGAATACGCGAAAAATTTCATTTGCGACTTCGTGTTAGGCATGGAGCAGCCGTCAACTCAAAAAACATTATTCGATTTATAAGAGAGTATATAAAGCAAACGACATAAATTACAAACAAAGCCTTGGGCGGCTTAGTAAAACCCACCAGTAACAACATGAAAAAGTACATCGGTACTAAACAAGTTATGGCTGCTCCCATGACCTATGGCCAGGCCTACAAAGAAGGACTTATCCGTGAAAACGCTTACGTCGAAGAATACGACGAACGCCCCGGTTATCTCGTAGAATACGCAGATGGCTACAAATCATGGTCGCCGGCCGACGTGTTCGAGGCAGCCTACAAGGTTGCAGAAACACCACTTGACCGAGTGAACATCGAAATTGCAGACGTCATGTCACGCGCAAACAAACTCGGCGATTTCATCTACAATCGCAATGAAGGCAAGGACTTTCAGGCTATGCCTCTCGGCACTCGCGCATTCCTCGTGGCACAGCATCAGACGATGGGCGCATATCTGACCCTGCTGTGCCTGCGTCAGTCCTGCATGGAAGGAGGCGAAGAATGCCGCCCGTGGGGGCTGTCCTTTGAGCAAGTGCTTCCTATGATACGAGAGGGCTATGCCGTGCGCCGCGAAATCTGGGGCGAGAACGGCAAAATGGTGTTCAAGCAAGTGCCGGCCCATATCACGGCTGACATTATCCCAAAAATGCAGTCGCTCCCAGATGAGGCCAAGCGTCTCGTGTTGGCCGCTGGCGATCACATAGACTATGTTTCGCAGTGCCTCATATTCGACCCCGGAAGCAGCACCGCAAATTCGTGGTGTCCGTCAGTAGATGACCTCTTCGCTCACGACTGGCAACTCGTATTCTAACATTCAGAGGTGGAGGCATGGCTATACTCTGTGCTTCCACCTCATCGTAAAAACGCAGCTTATGGAAATACTTGATTTAGTCCTAAAGGGCAAATGGTATGACATGATAAAGGCTTTGGAAAAGCCGGAAGAATACCGCGACACATACTTTTGGAGTGCAAGGCTCCTGAATGTCGACAGAGAGGGCTACGGCTACTTCTGCAAAGCCTGTCATGGCGATTTTGAGGATTTGGCTAATAAATGTAATGACTCGCTCAAAGAGTTTACCCAGTTGCTCAAACAGGCAATCGCAGACGGATATTTTGAATATCGACATTACGACGCTGTGCGCTTCCACCGTGGCTATACCAATATCACAATGCTATTTGAGTTTAAGGGAGTAAGTATAGGTACCGGTAATCCTCTCTGGGGAGCAGAACCCGACAAAGAGTATTTCGTAATCAAGTTAGGGAATAGGATACAATGAGAGTTACAAGGTTTTGCTCGCTCAATGAGTATCATAAGTTCATATCAGGGGAAACTCTGATTAACACTACTGACCATTACAACGGCGGCAAAGGAGGTTCTATCTCTGTTGGCTTCTGTTTTACTGAAGATGAACCCCATACAGCGTGGAGATACCTCAAGGGCATAGTATATCCTGAAATCTGCATGGTACTCGATATCGACAACTCTCTACTAACTCCGTCGTTTGGCAAGTATGGCGATTACTCCAATGGACAGGACGGCACTCACGCTTGCCTCAAGATGGAGTATTGCCTAACTCAATACTCCAATAAAACGGCAAAACTCGTTCAGACCTTGACACAGGAACAGTTTGCTACAAGTCCTGAAGAATTGCTCGCCATTCGACTGCTGATGTTGACAAACTATGAATTAGGAAAAGATTAAAACTTATGGAAGAACCCCAAAAAAATCCAGTCCTCGGAATGAGGTGCGCAAAATGCGGTGCTGTCTATATGGCGCAGGCGCTCGCATATCCCATATCTCCAGACGTAGCTGAAATGATAGCGGAGTATGTTCGGAAAGGTGATGAACCTTTCATCTCTTACGAGGGAGTACGGCTCGGTCAATGCACCTGTGATGATGAAACAGCAGACCCTGAAACGCAGGGCTAATCTGCTCTACCGGCTACGAAAACACGGCATCACAGCCGACACTAAACAGAGAGTAATCTTTATTCCCTATGGAGAGTCGCCGTGGAAATTTCCGCAGGTAGGTCGACTTAGCAGGGAGTTTTATTTCAACATTCAATTCATCATAACGTAATGAAGAATACCCCCAAACACATGAACAGCGAGGACGTGGCGGTGCTGGCTTTCCACCACTTGCGCGGTACTCGCAATCTAAGCAATCGAAATGTAGACTGCTTCATAGAGGGCTATAAGGCTTGCAATGACCCTCTCGTGCATGACTTTGCCAAGTTCCTTGAACGAGAAGGCAACTACTATCTGAAAGAGTATGCTGACCGGCGCAGAGAGTCCTGCGGCTATTCCGGTCAACCTTTGACACGCAAGCATACTGAAGAATTTGTCGCTGCGGAGCAACTTGGAACACTCCTGTTGAAAGCAGCCAAGTTAATCCGTGAATATAAAATCCTGAACTGACCGCCATGCAGTATCTCCAGCCATACGTTTATCAGGTTATCAGAGAGGTAATCGAACAACGAAAGAAAGATAAGAAGGCGCCGTATGTGGCGATCAGGAATGATGTTCACAGTAAAATTATTTCTGAAATCATGGAAACCATAGGAGAATTGGAGTCTGCCGGTCTGGTAGCCCATAGCCACAATGTCAATGGGATAGAGTTATATCGTGATGTAGCCGAAGATGATAATTCCACACTCCAAAACTTGTAAATACGATAACGATAATAAAAGTTAAAATTGAGTTAAGTTGCGGATTTTCAAGTAGTTATATTTGTGTATATGATAATTTTTTGTTAGTTTTGTACTATCAAAATAAAACATAACATCAACAAATAAACGACATGAAAAAGTTTTACGTCATCAAAAAATCTGCCGGATATGCTGTTAAATCATTCCGCGAGGTAACCTCGGCCATTAGTTATGCTGCTCAATGCTGCAAGGCTAACAAGAACAACAACTATATGGTGTGCGTATATCAGAGTGGTGTACTTGTCGAAATCTAATCATTATGGCACGTTCAAGTAAAAACAAACCGGTTCCAGCAAAAGCCCGTGTGAAAGTCTTTACCGAAATGGGTAAGTGGTGCCTGTTTGAAATCAAAGGACTCAAGGAGGGGACGGTTCTCTCCGGCATATTCAATCCAATTAACAAAGCATTCGATTTCAAGTGGAAGGGTGAAGATGCAATGTTGTGGATTGGCGAGAATGCAGAATTGGTAGAAATTCAAAAACCTGTGTCTGACAAATGAAAAAGACAATATATATCATAATCCAAGACTGCTCCGATGATTATGACCGCAGTGTGGAGGTAAAACCTTACGGCTCGCTTGATGAGGCCAGAGCAGAGTTCAAAACTCTTACTGACAATCGGCGAGTCGATGCAACTAATTTGGGTTGGAAAATCGAGGAAGATACTCCAAATTGCTTTTCAGCATACGAGGACGGTTGTGAGTGCATCAATCATTGCCACATAATATTTCAGAGTTCAGAAATCAATATCTAAGATATGTTACCAAAAACGAAACAAGAGCCGGAAATGAAAAAGTTCTACTCGCCGGAGTATGGCTTTCTTCATGCCTGCAAAAAGGACGGCTCCCTGTGGTATAATCTGACAGACCTATGCCAGACACTCTCGATGCTGTTGAGAGAGGCCGAGGCTCTTGTCAGAACGACCAGAGGACAAATCAGAGAGTTTAATGTCCGGCGACAAAAAATCACCTCCTGTAATCGTTACATAGATCAGGACGGCCTGTTGACCCTCCTAATCGAATGTCGGAAAAATCAGGCAAACGGATATCGCAAGTGGATAGATGGTGTGGTAACACATTCTCTGAACAATCCGTCGGACTCGCAGGAGTTGGAAGAAATTCCAGTTGACAGCGAAATGACCTCTTACGAGGTGCGACTGGCGTATATCGACCAATACCGCAAGAAGCAGAGAACAGGTAGGTCAAAGTCGGCATCTGCACGGTCGGCCCAGATGCAACCCTCACTATTTCCACAAGGCAGAGTGCGCCGTGAGGACGTGCGACAGATATGCTCTCCGGCGCAATCACAATCTCAATCCTCTAAACCATTCGTGCCGGCCGACGGCCATATGACGGTCGAGGATTTCTTCAGGAAAGAAATGGCTTATCCTGAATTTATCTTTCATTTGGACGGTGCGCTCAAATCAGCCCGTCAATATATCAGAACCCTCTCCAAGAAGCAACAGAAGATTGCACAGCAACACATAAACGTACTGACAGTGTTCCGGGGAATGTTGAAAGGGAACGCTGAAAATCTCCAATACCAACCAAGCGAGGCAGCTTGCTTATAAGCAAATAAGTTTTAAGAATGTGCATGACACATTCAGGCGTACCTCAATGAGTGTGCGCCTTTCCTCCAGCAAGGCTTACGCTTCAAGTTCAGAAATCAACTGCTCCATACTTTTGTCAGAGGCCACGGCGTCGAAAACTCTGCGTATGGCTTTGTCGGCCATTCTCTTGTTGACCCTGACATAAAACGATAAGGCCCTGTTAGAGGGTAACGGCGAGTCGCCAATGCAGTATTCAATTACCGAGTCCTTTATCATAAGTTCATTGGCGATCTGCGAGAATGTCTTACGAGCTGAATAAAATATCAGTTTTTCAAACCCGATTTTCGCCCTAAGTTTTTTCAGGTGGTCTGCATTGATATGTTGGATTGAGCGCTCGGTCGTAAAGTTGTTGAATTGCAGTTTACCCTCGGCGGTCAGGTATTTGTCGAGAATGGCTCTCGCCTCCGGCTGTATGGTGAACTCTGTTGTATCGTTGGCATCGCGTCGCTTGAAAGTCTTTTGTCTGATGAAACTCACGGAGTCTTTCGTTAGGTCGAGCCGCAGAATGTCAGCCAAGTTCATGCCGCATAAATAGAAACTCAACATAAAGAGGTCGCGGGCATAAACCTCCCACTTGTCAGTAAGTTCCATGTCGCGCATTTTGCGGAGTTGGTCAAGAGATAGAGCAATATCCCTGCGGGCCGATTTGACGGTCTTGTAGTCCAAAAAGGGATAAACTTTATACTTGACATATCCATGCCGGATAGCATACTTGACCAATCTCTTCAACGACTCCATGCGCATACCGACAGTGGTCTGTGAATAGCCTAACTTTTCCAAGAACTTATGATAGGCTACCACGTTGTCGTGGGTCAGTGTGCAGAGAACGAAATCTTTTCCGGCGTATTCAATGAACCGCCTTATCCCTTGCTTGAAGCCGGCCACAGTTGATTTAGACCATGCGTGTTCTCGATTGGCAAGCATATCTTCCGAAATCTGCTCGACGGTCTTTAATCCTGTGTTCTGCTCTTGCCGTTTGGTGAGCATATTGACCAGTTGGGCGCAAGTGTAGTAGTCGATGTCCTCCAATTCATCACACGCCTTATAAAAGTCATTCATGCGTGTGCGGAGTTGGAGATTTATGTATTGAGCATTCGGCACTCCCACTACATTACCGTTTTTCAGGTTCTTTGGACTGGGAACCGTGAAGCGGGTAGGTATGTAGCGAGTCTGCGAGTTATGGCTGACGGCAATCCTCAATTTGTGGGAGCCGTCGGCCAGCACTTTTAGTGGTAATATGACTATTCTGATATTCATAATTCCGACAATAAAACGACAATAATAAGCCGTCGGTTTAGTGCCGGACAACAATCTGACAACCGAAAACCCTCCAGATGTAGGGGTGATTTTTGCCTATTACTCTGAATGTCAATATAGTTAGTTGAAATTAAGCCAGTTGCGGAGGCTAACGCAGATACTCGTAGAGTATCTCCATAATGCCGCAAAGTTACGAAAAAATTCTATAATCATTCAGTATGCGCAACCGAAAGGGTGTAATTAGTCTCATAAAACAAACTTTTTATCTAAACATTTTGTTGATAGTACTAAAAATAGTATCTTTGCATATCATTTCAAATTGACTTTAAAATGAGTAAGAAAGAGAAATTGATTGCAAGGCTCCTAAGCCGGCCTAAGGACTTTCTATATGACGAGGCTAAAACACTTCTGCAATATTTTGACTTTATAGAAAATCACAAAGGCAAGACTTCAGGTTCGAGAGTGGAGTTTATAAGAGGCAACGACACAATCTTACTTCACAAACCCCACCCTTCAGGGGAGCTTAAAAGCTACCAAATAAAACAATTAATAGACTTTTTAAAAGAATTAAAATTAATCTGACATGGGAATGTTAAAATACAAAGGATATACAGGCTCAGTAGAGTTTAGCAACGAGGACAATTGTCTTTATGGCAAGGTGCAAGGCCTCCATGGGACCATTATCTCTTACGAGGGTACTACTATTGATGAAATTCGCTCCGATTTCGAAGGTGCAGTAGATGACTATCTTGCAAGTTGCGAAAGCAGAGGCATTACTCCGGCAAAACCATATAGTGGGAAATTGGTACTCCGTATTCCATCAGAACTACACGAAAGAGTGGCAGCTGCAGCAATAGCCGCAGGCACTACTATAAACGATTTCATTAACAAGGCGCTCACCAATGAAGTCGACAATCTAACGATTGTGGGATAACAAACGTCATTAGTTCATCCCAGCCACACCAACCATTGACTCAATGTGACAAATATAGAAAAACGAAGAGCAATATCAGCTGACGCTTAAGCGTGTAGTGGAGGAACTAATAGAAAAGCATCGATACGAAAAAACCTCTATTAAAAATATAATTCAATGTAAGTTTGGTAAAAAAGAGAAAAAATCACTAACTTTGTAACGAGTATGTGCGGAGATGTGTATATCTCTGCCCATTATTCGCACCAACACGTTTTAAATAAACTCATTACATATCTCTGCAGCAATGCTAAAACGATTTTTTATCTCGATGCTCGGCACTATGGCCGGCTTGTGGGTGGCACTATTTCTATTGTTTTTCGCCGGGATGCTCGCCCTGGGCATAGCCATAGGCAAAGGCAGCGGCGACAGCATGGTAAAAGTTGAAAAACACTCGGCCCTATATTTCGACCTGTCCGGCGAAGTTGCCGAGAGGGTGCAGCCTGCCGATTTCATGCAACTGTTGCAACAGGCCGAAAACAACACACCCACACTCGAGGATATGCTCCTGGCACTGAAAGCCGCTGCCGACGACGACAAAATCGAAGGCCTCTATCTCAACTGCTCGGGCGCAGCCATGGGCATGGCCGCCCGCGAGGAACTGCTCGAAGCCATATACGCCTTCCAGGAGTCGGGCAAATGGGTATACGCCTATTCCGACAACTACGGCGAGGGCGACTATATGATTGCCACCACTGCCGACTGCGTAGCCCTCAACCCCGTCGGCTCTATCGACATACACGGTCTTGGCGGCATGTCGCCATTCTTCAAGGGCCTGCTCGACAAAGTCGGCATAAAGATGCAGATTATCAAAGTAGGCACATACAAGAGCGCCGTAGAGCCGTTTATACTCACATCGATGAGCGAACCGGCAAAAGAGCAGATGCAGCAGTACCTCGACTCG
>ERZ778495.2533-NODE-2533-length-10258-cov-4.933549_pt1 | contig 10258 bp, 5 predicted proteins | sample MGYA00433100_ERZ778495 | MGnify/ENA primary metagenome ERZ778495 (study PRJEB29527, sample SAMN07138962) | mouse gut metagenome | material: feces | host: mouse | place: China:Nanjing | collected 2016-01-25 ...
GGTTATTGCCCCGCTTCACCTTAAGCGGCCTGAGAGTCAGCACGGAGTCAAGCCCTGCGCAGCATGCCTCGCTCAGAAATCCGTAATCGTCATAATAATACGCCTTGTCTACCGCGACCCCTGTCATCGACAGGCTGACTCCGTAACCGGCGTGACGGCCGGCAAGCGTCTCGGTGCGTAAGGCGTAAGGACGCTTGCCGCTCACTCCGCTCAACATGGCGGCAGTGGCAACCGCCTCACCTTCGAGCGCCCGGCGCCCATAGATATCGTCTATAGCGAATCCGGCCACTCCGCGGGCCCGCTGCTCACCGTCCTGGGTGAATATCACTCTGCCTGCCGCGTCGTGCCAGTATTTTATCGGCTCGGTGCCGGCCATGCGCTGTTCCACAAGGCGCTGGTGACTGTCATAGCGATAATAGTCGGCATAATCTCGCAGTGTCAGGTTTGTTGAAATGTCATATTCCGCCCCCTCGGTTGACAGCGCCGACGATGCAAGCGGCTGAAGCACCATCGTCAGATTGCCGCCGTCATCATATATGCTGTAGGTGTCGGCAGTCTCCTCTGCGGCAACCGTGCGCGACAATATCGTCTTCCCTGAAAAATCGGTAAATGTCAGCACCTGCCGTCCGTCGCCGTCGGTGGCCTCGGTTATAGCCAGAGAGCCGGCGGGGTAGTGGCCGTCGAGACAGAGACGGTTGCCGTCGATGCGGTAGCGGCGGCAGCATAAAGTCGGCTCTGAGCCCGTTTTGCCGCTGTTAAACCGATAGTCAAATCGCATCGGGTGAGAGGCGAACTCCTCGCCGCCGATGGTGACGCTGCGTCGGCGCCCGTCGTTGCCCGGCATATAGACCGTGTGCTGAAACGCCTCGCTGTCACCGTCGTAGACCGCCGAACCAGATTGCGCTATTGACGTCAGATCTCCATCGGGATTATCACATTCCATCGGAAAATATTCCCTTAGTTTGCGTCCGGCTATGTCATAATCCGTAACATTGACTATTGCCCGGCCATTGCTCCCCGCTGTGCCTTTCAATATCAGGTTGCCGAAAGCGTCCTGACGGGCTATCTCGGTGATGCTGTTTCCATTGACCCCGGTTCTCGTCGTTACTATCTTGTTGACCCTGTCTGTGCCATACTGGCTGTAGCTGTATCGCGCAAGCACGTCGCCGACCGTCGTCACAGAGCTCAGACGCCCCGCGCTGTAGCTGTATAGGGTCGAGGTCGATGCCGGCGATGTCATTGCGGTGTATCCTGTCAGCGGGGCATACTCATATCCCGTGGTCAGATAATTGCCGGTCGACACCTTTTGCAGGTAAGTGCCCCGGTCGCCCCAGCCGTATCCCGTTGTTATGCCGCGGAAGTCGACCGTTGCCAGCGGATTGCCGTAGCGGTCGTAAGATGTGACGCTTATGGAGTCGGTGATGGCCGACCCGTCGGCCGCGCACACTATCGATGATAGCTGAAGATTGCCCGCGCCCGCTCCGAAGTCGGCGTAGCTGTAGCGCTTCTCGAGCATGAAGCCGCCGTGGCGGTAAGTCTCTTTGACCGGAAGTGATATGCGCCCCCTTGCTGTCGCCGTGGCAAGCAGTCCTCTCAGGGCGTTGCATGAATACTGATAATCTGTCGTATATACATCTCCGCCGCATGATTTGCTTATCCTGCTGATCAGATGGTATCTGGCGGGGAATGACGTGATCTCTCCGGGAAACACTACACGCGTGCTGTCTGTTTCAAAGGTATTCCCGTCTCCTTTTGTCGGCCTTGAGTGTACAATGCGGTCATTGTATTCGTAGGCGGTGACGACAGTGCGCGCATTGCCGTAACTGTCATATTCCGTAGTGCGCACGCTGTCGCACCATGTCTTGCATGTGGCAACCGTCACAGGAAAATAGTTGAAATCATCAATCGATTGGTAATCTTCATCAGGTAATCCTAAAAACGAAGAGTCGATGGTGCGTACCAATGGCACGCTGTAATACCCCGTGGTATATGTCTTTTCCTCACCCGACGAATAAACATAATCGGTCACACGCAGCGGTCGCTCCGGCGCTCCACAATTGTCGGCGACCCATTCGGTTTTCTTTACAAGCGGGGCTTTCTCCCTGAATGTCTGCCTGAAATAGCCCCCGATAAATTGTGGTGACAGTATTCTGCTATATGCCGTGGTGAATAAACCGCTGGAATTTATCGTGATATTGGTCCCGCAGTAACGCTTGCTGAAGACTTGGGCTTCCGATAGGTAACGCTTGCCGGCAACCACATATGGCGACTCCGTTTTAGATGTGTCGAACACATAGTCGGTAATGACCGGGCAATCAAGCCCCGTGCCTGTAACAGTCTCGCGTACATTACTGTAATAGACAGTCGCGTCTTCTATTACATCTCCCGGCATGAGGCTCGATGTGGCCAACACCGCTCCGGTTGAGTAATATATAGTTGTCGCTCCTGAAAGGCCTCTGCAGCCGGACAGTCCGATAAAGGCGGACTGGCTGATTTTGCTGAAATCAATTGTCGAGACACCGCCCGTATATGAATATTCCCTGACACGTACGTTGCCTGTGTTATGATCGGTGGTTTGTTCTCTCTTTATCCTGAGGCCGGGGGCTATCGCATATTCATTTCCGTCGATGCTGAATTTCCGGGTCGCCTCGTTCATTTCGTAATCAAATTCGGTGGTCGCTCCGGCGTAGGTGGTAAATGAATGCAGCGACATCGACCGCAATGCATCGAAACATGGCAGCCGTTGCTCGGAAATCACAATGTGTGCCCGCTCGTTGTCCGGTTCGGCCGGCTCCGGGTTTTCAATAAGTTCCCCCGGCTGGATAATGTCACCCGGGCGGACGGTCACAATAGTGTCTCTCGGAGTGGTTGTCGATTTGGGAAATGCAACATCAAGTATGCTTTCTGTCAGAGAATGCTGACTGTTGTTGATTCTGTAGCTGAAATTGTTGTAGCCGAATATATCGCGGCTGCGCAGCCATGCACTCCCATCTATGTAATATTTGAATGTGGCTCCGTCAATCTCCTTCCCGTCCGCGCTGATTGTCACGCTCTTCAGCATTGAGATATCTTTCTTTGTCTTGGTGTCGTATTTCATATATCCGAATACCACCCGCCTCACTTCTTTGCCTGAAGGCGCGTTGACGGTAAATCCGCCGATCGGTTCCTTTTCTGCGTTGATGAAGTTGATTGACCCTGTGCGGCATGTTATGCGGTTGAGACCGTGGCGATTGTCGTAGGTATATTCATGCCGGTTTGTTCCGTTGCGGTCGGTGTGATATGATATGCTTACCGCGCTCGTGTTGCGGTCGTTTGCCGAGATGGTGCTCGCCTGTGACGACGGATCTCGACGGCGAGATGCCATATCGACATACTCAAACATTATCGAGTCGGTTCGTGACGGATTTATGATGCGGCCAAGCCTCCACTGGCATGTGATGTCCGAATAATCCGGACTATATAGTTTTGAATCAAGAATCATCGGCAGAAACCGGTATGACACCGTTTCCGTTACATCATATACATATTCCGTGCCGTCGGGAGTGATGATGCGGAATGTATTGTCATCGGTCAGGGTGATTTTCACATCGGTTTCAGGTAGTTGGATCACTTTCCCTCCCTTGATTATGAACGTGCCGCTATAGCTTCCGGCACGGTAGTTGTAGCGGTCATAGTCGCTGTCGGCGGTATAATGGTCGAGCGCGGTCAGGTATTCCAACGTCGGGGAGCCGGCGGGGATATTTACCGGGCCGTTTACTCCGTCGGGACGCCCGACAATACGGCGTGACACCACACCGCCGCACTGCAGGTCCCAGGTTGCTCCCACAGGGCCGTCCTCGTCGTCGACTTTCACTCCCCCGGTCGCATAGTTCAGCGACAACGGCAGCGACATGTCGCCGCATTTGAGTGTGTACAACGGCATCGCGATCGAAGCCTGACCGGTGGAGTGGTTGACTGAGTGCTCCGTGTGTCGGCACAGTGCGGCGGCTTCCACCGACGGCAATGACACAATGTCGCCTCCCGACCGCGGTGCCCTGAATGTGGCGCCGTCATCGGCAATCGCTGTTATACCCGCCATCATTGTAAGGATAAGCGATGGCAGCGGTCGCGTATGTTTCTGATTTATTGACATGGCCGTTGCGTTTTGATTGGTTTTTATGACTGACTGACGCTCTGTTGCGCTGCGGTTACTTCTGCCCGTCGAAATATTTTTTCTCAGATATGCTTGTGTCGTCGTATTCTTCGGTCACGATATACCATCCGCGAGGCAGCCCGTAGTCTGTTGTGCCTGCTGCCTCCGCGGCGTTGTAGCGTCTGACTGTCTTACCCGAAAGGTCGCTGATTACAAGGCCCTTCAGTTTGCCGGGGCGGTATTCGGCAACGTGTCTGTCGGCAGTGCGTGTTTTCCGGGCCGGCTTCTCTTCGGCAGACAGTGTGACCGACTCGACATTTCCGTTCCAGCCGCTGTATCTCACCCACTCGACAACCGGAAAATCGCGCCCTTCGGCCTCCCAGCGGGTGGCGGTGTAAGTTGCCCGACTGTTGCAGCCGGCTTCGTCCGCAATCCGGAAATTGTAGCCTGCGACATGTATCGTCGTTTCTGCGATGGTGTCACCTTCGGCAGTTATGACAGAGCCGCCCGGCCTGACGGCGTATGTCGTGACGATTGGGATCTGTAGACTCGACCCGTCGGCATGAACTATAGTAAGTGTATCGGTTCCGGAGATTTCTGTCGCAGCGTTTCCCGTGATATTATAAATCAACCCCTCGCTGAAGTTCAGTGAACTTACTCTTGTTACAATCCCTTTCAGCCGTCTGATTCCCTCTGTGTCGGCATACCATGACATTTCGGCCTCACCCTGTCGCACGGCGATGCTGTCGCCATAAACCGAATGGGTGAAACTTATTTTATTACCGTCGCTACACTGCGAGAAATCCAGTGCCGCCTCTGCTGCCGATGCATTGCAATCTGCTCCGGGTGCAGTTGTCAATATCTTGTCGGCGAGCGTTTTGAAAAATTCGGTTACGTCTGTTCTGGTCTCGTTGCAGGCGTCGGCATCGCGGGCTGCAGCCACATTGACGCACGCAGCGCATGTCGCGGCTATGATCCACAACCTGACTGTCGTGCGGAGCAATGACGGTGTGTCATATTTGAAAGCAGGAAACATGAGAGAGTATGTTGGTTAAGTACACAGTTACTTATCTTCAAATATAATAAATTTTTGCGCGAATTGCAAATTTTTTTAACAAATTCTGCTTTTATTGAAGCATTTTATCTCAAATTTTATCTCAAACCCGAGGCGGAGGCATTTTTGATGGTGTTTCTGGGAGAGTGTCAGATGAAATCGTAATATTATCCATCTAATTATGCAAAATATCCATTTTATATGTCAGTTCTGACTGCTAATTTTGCAACAGTTATATTTCGCAAACCTACCATTACCGTATTTCTCATGAAAAAACTATTGTGCATGCTGCCGGCTATGCTGATGCCGTTTATGGCTCTGTCGGCAAAGACCTACGTTGTCAAATCACCCGACAAGGCATATTCGCTTAAAGTGACTGCCGGTGAGGGGGCTACTTCCTATTCGCTCGACTATAAGGGTAAAACCGTGATACATAACTCGCCGATAGGTATTCTTGCCGCTGACGGCCGCAGGATAGGCGAAGGCTCTGTCTCGTCGTCGGAAAAATCGTCGCACAAAGGCTCGGTCGATGTCATTGTGGGCAAAAACAGTCGGCTCGACGACAATTACAATCAGCTGACCCTTGCCTATGACAACGGTGACTACCGCCTGTCGCTGCGGGCCTACAACGAGGGTGTGGCATATCAGTGGACGCTCTGTTATCCCGGTGAAATCACGGTGACTGACGAGATATTCGAAGCTGACTTCGGAAGTCAGCCGGTCAAAGTGCTATTCCCTCAGTGTGAGACCCGCTCCTGGACGGAATGGGATCTGTCACGTCAGCCACATGAAATCAATCAGGCCTACCGCAATTTCGAGCGGGAATATATCCCTTACGACAGCATAGCCGCTATCCCCGGCGTGGCGATAAGCACCTCTCCGGCGCTGTTCACGCTGCCCGACGGTGCTACGCGTGTGGCGATAACAGAGTCAAATGTCTACGATTACCCCGGCCTCTACCTGAAGCCTGCCGGCGGTGAGAAAATACGCGGTCACTGGGCCGCTTTCCCGAAAACGGTGCTTGATGGCGACACGGTCAACGGCAAACAGTTTTACTCTACACATCTTGTCGAGACCCGTGAGGATTTATTATGTCGACTGGGCTTCGCGCAATGGTGTCAGCTACATGACCCTCGATGCCGGCTGGTCGGAAAGTTATCTTGCCGAACTTTGCGCTTATGCCGCTGAAAAAGGTGTGGGCATTTTCGTATGGACATGGGCAAGCTGTCCGCTTGAAGCTCCGTTCGACTGGGTGAAGAAGATGAAAGAATATGGTGTCACGGGTGCAAAAATCGAGTTCTTCGAACGCAACGACCAGGTGGCGATGCGTTGGCAGCGTCAGCTCGCGCGCCGGCTTGCCGACGAGAAGATGCTCGTGCTCTTCCACGGCTGTCCGGTGCCGTCGGGTCTTGGCCGTACATTCCCTAATGTGCTCGGCTACGAGGCCAACCGCGGGCAGGAATGCAACTTCTGGGACCACACTATTTCGCCGCAACACCACTGCACGTTCCCCTTCATACGTCTGCTTGTAGGTCCTACCGATTTCACGCCGGGTTCGCTGCGTCAGGCCACCGTCGCCGACTTCCGTCCCCAGGATATCGACAACACACCTCCGATGTCGCAGGGCACAATCGCTCAGGAAATGGCTCTGTTTGTGGTGCTCGACCAATGGATTGCCACAATCTGCGACTCCCCGACGGAATATGCCAAGTATCCCGAGCTGGAACGTTTTGTGACCCAAGTGCCTGTGACATGGGACGAGACTCTGCCGCTCGACGGCGAAGTCGGCCAACATATCCTCATCGCCAAACGCAAAGGAGACCAATGGTATATGGGCGCCATGACCTCCGACACCCCGCGCGGCTATGACGTGAAGCTTGATTTCCTTCCCCGCAGCGTTGTCTACGATGTTGAAATCATCGCCGACGCCGCCGACTCTGAAGAAAGCCCCCGCCACTACGACTTCATACGACGCTCGGCGCGCCGTGGCGACACACTGCCCCTCTCGCTCGTAAAAGGTGGTGGAGCAACCGTCCGCCTCACTCCCCGCACCCGTCACTGACCCCTCCGAACCACACAAATCAACAGCGACGCGATATTATGCCGAATGACTAAAACGGCATCATATTGCGTCATTGCGTAATAACCTGAATAGCCGTAATAATATAATTGTTAACAGAGGTCTAATCTGCTGAAAATCCAATAAGAATGATTAACTTTGCAGTTGGAATGACGAAAGAAGAACTCGTAGCGAGGCTACACGACATTGAGTGGGATGATTTCGAGGTTAAGGCCGCGAAGTCTGAGTTGCCTAAGAATATTTGGGAAAGTGTCAGCGCATTCTCAAATACCTCTGGCGGATGGATTGTGCTTGGTGTTAAACAATCCGGTAAGGCATTCGAGATTCATGGAATAGATAATATTGAAAAACTTGAGCAGGATTTTCTTGGCACTCTCCGCTCGGAGAAGTTTAACAGGATATTGTCAGTAACCTCTAAACAATACGATATTGACGGCAGGAAACTTCTCGCATTTTATGTGCCCGAAGTTGACATGAAACCTGTATATTTCGGCAATCCCATTAACACGTTCATACGAATGGGTAGCGGAGATCAACGGGCAACCGAAGGAGAGATCAGAGCGATGTTCCGCGATCAATCTTTCGGTAAGAAAACCGAAGAAACCATACCCAATTCAAGTATTGAAATGCTTAATCTCAATACTTTGAAAAGTTATAGGTTTGCTCTTAGTCATACTCAAAATCTTGTAAATCTCCAAGGTGTAGGCGATGTGGAGTTCTGTGAGCAGGTTAATATCACAAGAAACGGGCTACTTACATACGCCGGCCTTTTGATGTTTGGCAAAGCGCCCTACGTCCTTCGCTATGTGCCCACATTCTGCGTTGACTATATCGAGATTCCCGGCCCGACAATTCAGCAGGCAGAGGTGAGATACACTTATCGCATTCCTGAGCAGGATAACATCTGGGAAGCTGTTCAGATTATTCTGCGTCGTTTCCGAACTATTGTTGATGCTCCCATACATATCAAGGACGATGGATTTGCAACAACCGACGAAAGTCAATACAAAGTTCTCCGCGAAGCTCTTGCAAATATGGTAATGCACTGCGATCATTTCGATTCGTTGCGCTCTTGTATCCGAGTCTATACAGATCGTATCGAATTTATGAATGGTGGTGCCTTCCCGCTTCCTGTGAAAGACATACTCGGAAAGGTTTACTCTAAACTCCGCAACCCGACCATCGCCAAACTCTTCCGTTTCGTAGGCATCGCCGAGAACGCCGGATATGGCATGAACAAACTTGCAAGTTGGGAGACACTGACCGGCGCACGCCCCACTATTGAGAGCGACCGTACAATTGCCACTGTATCATTCCCTCTTAAGTCAGCAATTCAGAGAAATGCGGAAAATGGCGATGGTGCTAAAAGTGGTGCTAAAAGTGGTGCTAAAAGTGGTGCTAAAATAACACCTCGTCAAGGTGCTATTTTAGATCTTATGGCAAATAATCCGGAGATAACTTTGGATGAAATTGCAAAAGAGATTGGTGTTGGGACTTCAACGGTTGACCGTGAATTGGTAAAGATGGCTCATTTAGTGCAAAGAGTCGGTTCGAAGAAAGGCGGATATTGGGTAATAATAAAATAAACAAAGAGACACCGACAAGACTCTCAAAGGCAAAGTGATATGAATTTTAAACAGTTTCTTAGAAACTGTTTGCTTTTTACCTAAAAAACAAGGAGACTGCATTGACGCAATCTCCTTGTCGCATATTCGCGCTTTAATATATTAATCAGTCAAGACAGAGGGGTGTGTATGGCAGATTCCATGCCTCGGCCACGGCAGCGTAGGTGATTTTGCCGTCGACGATATTGACACCTTCGGCGAGACCGGGGTCGGCCTTGCATGCGTCGCGCCAGCCTTTGTCGGCAAGCCTGAGGGCGTAGGGGAGTGTGGCGTTGGTGAGCGCCAGCGTTGAGGTGTATGGCACCGCTCCCGGTATGTTGGCCACAGCGTAGTGGATTATGCCGTCGACTTCATACACCGGGTCAGAGTGCGTGGTGGCGTGTGATGTCTCGAAGCAACCTCCCTGGTCGATTGCCACATCGACCACGACCGAACCCTTACGCATAAGCGGGAGCATGTCGGCGGTGACAAGTTTGGGCGCTTTTGCCCCGGGTATCAGTACCGAACCGATCACAAGATCCGTGTCGGCGAGTTCCTGTTCGATATTGTGGCGCGACGAAAACAGAGTTTTGACATTTTTCGGCAGCACATCGGCCAGATGGCGCAGTGTGGGCAGAGAGATGTCGGTAATGGTCACATCTGCACCGAGGCCTGCGGCCATCAGCGCAGCGTTACGGCCTACCACACCGCCTCCGAGCACCAGCACCTTGGCCGGTTTCACTCCCGGGACGCCGGCAAGAAGCACACCGCGGCCACCCTGCGGTTTCTCAAGGAAGCGCGCCCCCTCCTGCATCGACATGCGTCCTGCCACCTCACTCATCGGTATGAGCAGAGGCAATCCGCCCTGACGTCCGGTCACCGTCTCGTAGGCAATGCAGGTGGCGCCCGACTCCATCATGGCGATAGTCAGAGCGCGGTCGCAGGCAAAATGGAAATATGTGAACAGGAGCTGGCCTTTTCTTACCAGTTTATATTCAGGCTCAATCGGTTCCTTCACTTTTACAATCATTTCGGCCGCGGCATACGTATCTTCAATCGTCGGCAAAATCTTCGCGCCCGCCTTCAGATAATCCTCGTCGCTGAAGCCAGAGCCTTCGCCGGCCGTATGCTGCACATAGACCGTATGGCCGTGTTCAACCAGTTCTTTCACACCCGACGGGGTCATGCCCACCCGGTTCTCATTGTTTTTGATCCCTTTTGGAATACCGATAATCATGGGAAAGTTGATTTAAGGTGTTAGACAATAAGCAAGTCATAAAAATTATTACGTATATTATGGATTTAAAAACTTTATATTATCAGCGGCGCTTTTTCGGCGCTTTTCCCTCTCTTCTTCAGTCGTGTGGATTACCACACTCCTTCATCTT
>ERZ778495.2536-NODE-2536-length-10253-cov-3.524122_pt1 | contig 10253 bp, 4 predicted proteins | sample MGYA00433100_ERZ778495 | MGnify/ENA primary metagenome ERZ778495 (study PRJEB29527, sample SAMN07138962) | mouse gut metagenome | material: feces | host: mouse | place: China:Nanjing | collected 2016-01-25 ...
AAACACTTATTCGCAGACGGCGAATGTTAATCTTAATGGAAGTTCGCTCACCTTACAGGAACTTATTTCAGAGATTGAGAATCAGACAGATTATTTGTTTATTTACAGCAAGCATGATGTGGATCTGAATCAGAAACTGAAGGTCAAGGCTGCCGGTAAGACGGTTGCGGATGTTCTGAATAAAGCTTTTGAAGGAACAGGCCTTAATTATAAATTTACAAACAATTATATCTCTGTGTATAAAAAAGGAACGGGCGATCCGGAGGCTGTCCGTCAGGACGGGAAGAAGCGGACTGTGACCGGTCGTGTGACAGACGTTCAAGGCGAGTCCATCATCGGAGCCAATGTGATGGATCTCAAAATTAAAACCGGTACCATAACCGACATTGACGGTAATTTCAGCCTGTCTGTAGGCGAGAATGCTGTATTGGTCGTTTCGTTTATCGGATATATTGAGCAGAGAATTACAGTAAAAGGAAATGCGCCCTTGCATATCAAACTGAAAGAAGATACCCAGAAACTTGATGAAGTAGTGGTAGTAGGCTATGGCAGCATGAAGAAAAGCGACCTTACCGGTTCGGTGGTGTCTTTGAAAGCCGATGATATCAGCAGTCCCACCAACTCCAGTTTCGTGCAGATGATGCAAGGAAGAGCAGCCGGTGTGGTGGTGACTCAAAGCAGCGCGCAGCCGGGTGGGGCGGCAGCCATTAAGATTCGCGGTACTTCTTCTGTCAACGCCGGTAAAACTCCGCTTTACGTTGTGGATGGGTTCCCGATAGACAACACGAACTTCTATCCGGGTTCGGGAGATGTGTTCGATGGCCCCAAGAAAGACCCGCTGAACAGCATCAACCCTTCGGACATTGAAAGCATGGAAGTGCTGAAAGACGCTTCCGCTACCGCTATCTATGGTTCGAGAGCCGCCAATGGCGTTATCTTGATCACGACAAAGAAAGGTAAGGAAGGAAAGGCCAGAATCACATTCAACTCATCCTTTGGTACACAGGTCATAGCCAAGCGTTTTGATGTACTGAACGGAAGTGAATTTGCGCAGGTATATAACGAAATGCAGGTGTTCAACGGCAGAGACCCTTACTACAAAGACGTGGAGTCGTTTGGTAAAGGAACCGACTGGTTCAAGGAAGTTACCCGTACCGGTATGGTGACCAACCACGATGTAACCATGCAAGGTGGAAATGTGAATACCAAATACCTGGCGTCAGGCAGCTACCACCGCAATGATGGTATTGTGAAAGGCAGTTCGTTCGAGCGTTACAGCTTCCGCCTGAATTTGGACCAGAAGATTTCGGAGAAGCTGAACCTTACGATAACCAGCTTGTTGAGCAATACTACGGATAATAACATCATTGCCGGAACACGTGCCGAAGACACCGGTGTGCTGGGTGGTGCTTATGCTTTCCCCTCCAACGTGCCCATTCGCAATGAAGAAGGAAAATTCTCTGATAATCCGCATTATGTGCTGATGTCCAATCCGGTATCCTTGCTCGATATTGATGACAAGACCCGCTCCAGACGCGTTATGCTGAATGCATCGTTGAATTATACGCCTACGGATTACCTCTTCTTCAAGATTCAGGCAGGTACGGACATGCAGAACGCGAAACGCGAGTATTACAATCCTACCACTACACGCAAAGGTGCGGGTGCGGGAGGTATAGCGTCGGTTACCACCACACAAGGTGCCAGCAACTTGCTGGAGGCCACGGCTACTTTCAAGAAAAACTTCGGCAAGCATAAACTCGATGTGCTGGCAGGCTATACTTACCAGGATTTTCTTTTTGAAGACTTGAGTGCCAAGGCTACGAAGTTCTTTACCGACTATTTCGGATATAACAATATCGGTATCGGCGAAGAACGTCCTACCGTGGGTACCACCAAATCAAAGAATGTGCTGATCTCGGGTATCGCCCGTGCCAATTACAACTACGATGACCGTTATTTGTTTACAGCCACCTTCCGTGCGGACGGTTCGTCCAAGTTCGAGAAAAGCAACCGTTTCGGTTATTTCCCCTCTTTCTCGGCGGCATGGCGTATTTCCAACGAGGCGTTCATGAAGGATTTCACGAATTTGTCCAACCTTAAACTCAGAATCGGTTACGGAGAAACCGGTAACCAGGATATCGGTAACAACAGTTATATGACATTGCTGGGAAAAGGTTATGTCTATATCTTTGGAGACCGCGTGGCATCGACACTGGTTCCTAACAATGCCGGCAACCCGTTGCTGATGTGGGAGACAGCCAAGCAGTTCAATGTAGGAGTTGATGCCGGATTCTTTGATAACCGGATTTCCGCTACGTTGGAATACTATCAGACTACGACGGATAACCTGTTGCTTAAATTTGCCACACCCGCCTATTCGGGTTATGCAAGCCAGTGGAGAAATGCAGGTAAGATTCAGAACAAGGGAGTGGAGTTCACGCTCAATACCCGCAATATCAGTACCCGTGACTTCCAGTGGGAGACAACCTTGACAGTTACTCATAACAAAAACTTGTGGAAAGACCGTGCCGGACTGCCTCTGCCCCAACTCGGCGCATCGGAACACGATCCGGTCAATGCCATCTATGGTTATGTGTTCGACGGAATATGGCAGGAAGGAGATGATATCAAGGGCAGTGCGCAGCCTAATTCCGTTCCGGGAAATATCCGTTATGCCGATATAGGCGGACGCGATGAGAACGGTGAGTTCAAGCCGGGACCTGACGGCAAAATCGACGCGGCCGATATCACCTACCTGGGAACTCCCGATCCGAAGGTGGAGTTCGGATTTGGCAATGATCTGACTTACAAGAACTGGAATCTTAATTTCTTCTTCAATGCGCGTGTGGGTGGAAAAACCTTCAATCAGTTCAGGTCTTATTATGAGAATCCTGCCCGTGTGTTCGAAGGGGTGAATGCTTTCAAGAGCGTCATGGACCGCTGGACACCTACCCATACGGATACCCATATCCATTCGGGAAAGAGCAATCCTTATGGCAGCGAATACAATTCACTGTATATAGAGAACACTTCCTTCCTGAGACTGAAATCCGTCCGTCTGACTTACAACACCCGCATTGGAGCTGTTCCTTGCAGTGTATATGTAGATGCGCAGAATGTTTTCACCATCACCGATTATACAGGATACGATCCGGAAGTAGACGGTTCGTACAACGGTTATCCTCCTTGCCGCACATTTATGGCGGGATTAAGAGTTAGTTTCTAATTTAAAAAGAAGAATATCATGAAAAAACTTGGAATATATATTATTGCGGCTGCAAGCTGCCTTTTTTCCTCTTGCTTGGACACTGAGTTATATACCACGATACCGGTGGATGATTTTTTCAAGACAGAATCGGATGCCCAGGCATACCTGAACGGAGTGTACGGAGGGTTCCGTGACCGGAGCGCCCGTTGTTACATACCTGCCGGAGAGTACGCTTACCAGATGTTGAACGAAGTGGCGGGAGCGAATCTTATTTTCGGTCCGGGAGCGCAGAAAGGCAACCAGCTTATGATGGAAAAGGCAGAGTGGGGAGTCGATTTCTATGTCACTTCTTCTTTGTGGATGGACTTGTACATGGGCATCAGCCGCACCAACATCGGTATTGATAACTTGAGGAAGCAGGCGCCGACCCCGGCCATAGAGCGTTTCATCGCAGAAACCCGCGTGATACGCGCCTTTTTCTATGCCGATCTGGTTTACCTGTACGGAGATGTTCCTTTTATCACCACTTCCCACTTCGACTTGATGTCGAAGCCGGGCAGAACCTCCAAGGATGAAGTCATCAAGTTCTGTATTGACGAGATAAAGGATGCCATGGACAAACTGCCGGACAGCTATCCCGCCAAGGATTATGGACGCTTCACCAAATGGGGGGCAAAGGCGAAACTTTGTAAAATATACCTGGAAGCCAAGATGTGGAAGGAGTGTGCCGAGATAGCCAACGAGATTATCACCCAGTCGCCTCATAGGCTGATTGCGGATTACAGCAAGTTGTGGGGAGTGGAGAACGAGAAGAACGCCGAATTCCTTTTTGTCATTCCTAGTCTTCCTCCGCGTTACCAGCATTCCGCATACGCCGCCCATTTCCAGCCGGCCGATTTCCTGAATCCGGACGGAACGGTGATAGGATGGGACTACTACCGCGCCACCTGGGACTTTTATGATTCATTCGATCCGGCGGACAAGCGCAGAGCCGACTTGCTGACATCGTATGGAGCGAAAGTAAAAGGCGAGATTGTAGTGAAAGAAGTGGGGCATGGAGTAGGCGAAGGCCCTATCCCCAATAAATTTCCGATGGACCCCGCCCATATAGACTGGACTGAAGGAACAGATATCGTATTGCTTCGTCTGGCGGATATTATCCTAGCGCGTGCGGAGGCATTGAACGAACTGAACGGTCCTTCTCAGGAGGCTGTCGATTTGATAAACAAAATACGCGAAAGAGCTTTCGGCAATGCGGAGCATAACTTGAAGCTGGCTGATTATCCGTCGAAAGACGCGTTGCGTGCCGCTATCTTGCAGGAGAGAAGCTGGGAGTTGTTCCTCGAAGGCTACAACCGCATGGATTTGATCCGTCACGGAGTGTATATTGAGACCATGAAGAAGAAAGGTTCGACCAACGTTTCGACCAACCATCTTTTGTTGCCTATTCCGCAGTCCGAACTGAACATGAATCCAAATTTGACACAAAATCCTTATTGACGGGAATAAAAGGTTGTTGTTTTTGGGGTGAAAAGATATTTTCAGGATAATACAATAACGTATTAAAAATATAGCTGTGATTATGTGCGGAGGCTGTTTCGGGAGAGGGGAGGAAAAAATATCCGTCTTCTTCTTGAGGCAGCCTCTTCTTTATTTATTCTAGAAAGGAAAAAGATATGTATGCGAAGTTTATTATTTTAGTTTTCTTATGGGGAATAACCCGGTTGGCGGCGGAAGCCCAACCTGCGGGGTGGTCGCTGCCCACTCCTCAAAACCAGCTTTCGACAAGTCTTATCCCTTATCCTGCCGAGGTGACCGGAGGCAAGGGAACCGTCCGCTTCTCTTGCCTGAAGGTGGCGGGAGGCGGAGGCGCTGAACAGTTTCCGCAGCTTCGGGCGGAACTGGAAGAGGTGGCGCTGGACCGGGGGATGGTTGCCGGCGGGAAAGACTGCCTGCCCGTCCGGTTTGTCCTGGGCGGCTCTTCAAAGGCTGCCGGATCGGTAGAGGCGGAAAGCTATACGCTGTCCGTGTCCGATAAAGAGGTGCGGATCACTGCTGCCGGCTTTCAAGGATTTTTCAATGGCTTGCAGACGTTGAGGCAGCTCATCGTAAAGGAAAAGAAAGGTTACGGAATAGCCCGTTGCACCATTAAAGACACGCCGGCATTCTGTGTGAGGGGGGTGATGCTGGATGTGGGGCGCAACTTCGCCTCGGTGGATTTCATCAAGAAGCTGGCCCGCCGCTTGTCTCATTATAAAATAAACATGCTTCATCTGCACCTCACGGACGATCCGGGATGGAGGGTGGAGGTAAAGAGCCACCCCGAACTGACAGATACCGCCACCTTCTGGAAGACCAGGCAGCCCGGAAAGTTCTATACACAACAGGAACTGGCAGATTTGGTGGACTACTGTGCCGGGCTGGGGATGCGTGTCCTGCCCGAGGTGGATATGCCGGGGCATAGTGCCTCCTTCAGAAAGGGAGTGGGAGCCGATATGCAGTCGGCCAAAGGAATGGAAGTGCTGAAAGAGGCGCTGGATGAAATCATTCCCCTTTTTCCCGACCCATGGTTTCATATCGGTTCGGACGAAGTACATTTTAAGATGGAAGCCTTCATGCCTGAAATGATTCGTTACGTGCGCGGCAAGCACAAGGAAGTGGTGGTGTGGTCGCCCGGCTATGTGCCCGATACGGCTGCCGTGAGAATGTGCTGGGGCGAAAACGAGGCGGGGCATGCCTTGGACAAGTCGGCACGCTACATAGACTGTAACGGATTCTATCTGGATTGGATGGACTCTCAGACGGGAGTTCCGCAAGTCTTTTTCCAGCAGCCGTGTGAGGTGCCCCGTGGCGATGACCGGGCGTTGGGAAGCATTTTCTGTGTCTGGACGGATGGGGCGCTTGGTTCGGAGCAACGTTTGCTGGAGCAGTATCCGTTTTATCCCTGCGTGCTCACCTTTGCCGAACGCATCTGGCGGGGAAGCCGTGAAAAGAGGCGCGACTGTATGGCGCGTATTCCTTCCAAGGGAACGGAGGAGTGGAAAGCCTTTGCCGAATTCGAACGCAGGCTGGTCTATCACCGGGACCATTATTTTGCCGGCATTCCTTTCGCCTATGTGGAGCAGGCGGACATGGAGTGGAGGTTGATAGGCCCGTTTGACCACCACGGGCAGAATGATTTTTCGTTTGATCCCGAGCGTATAATGAAAGAGGAGTATGCGGTGAATGACACCGTGTTGGGATGGCAGTCTCGGGAAGCTTGCGGAGGCGCGGTGCAGATCCGTTCATTGTATGATATGTTCAATGCCCACCGCAAAGTCTTTCGTCCGGGGCATTGGCCTACGCTGATGTCTCCTGTGGTGGGGACAGGGCCGGGTACCTGCTATGCCCTTACCTATATTGAAAGTCCGGTTGATCAGGAGGTCTGGTTGATGTTCGGTCTGAACGGCATGTGGGGTCATTCGGGCGGCTACCGTTCGGGCAGAGCTCCCGAGCAGGGCAGCTGGGATTATGAAGGAGGGGATGTGTGGCTCAATGACGAGCGGGTGAATCCTCCTCACTGGCCTTTCCAAAGCCTGCCGTGGACAGGATGGGGGAGAGGGCGCATTGAAATCCCGTTGACACAGGAGGGGTATTTCTTTCGTCCTCCGGTAAAGATACATTTAAAGAAAGGTATGAATAAAATGCTGGTACGTACGGTTTCCGGTCCGTGGAAAGGCGATCCGGGAGACCGGAAATGGCAGTTCTGCTGTATGCCCGTGCAATGGGACGGACTGCATTACACCGAGGTGAAGGGATTGAAATACCACGCCCGGTAAGGCTGTCACATTAAGTTATGGAACATCAGCGTGATGGCGAGTCAGTAGAAGTATTTACAGATCGTCTTTTATGTACAAATTAGTATTTGCGGAGGATGCCAAAAATTTTCGTCTTCTCTTTTGCGTATTCACTATTTTTTCTATAAATTGCCACTGTTTATTAGTGAGGTTGGTTGAATATTGTTCCATAACTTAATGTCTTAGTAATCATAAAGTTATAAATGATGTATTAATTAATATGCTGATATCCAATATGATAAGAACTTACATGGCAATTATTTTAATTTATTTTTAAACAGCTTCTGAATAAATATGATGCTTTATGACTTCTTCTTATTTGTTAAAATTGACAGGGCTATCCATACTGATATTCACGCTTTCAGTCTCGTGTTTGAGAGCGCAAAACATACGTGGAACCGTTTGGGATGAAAATCACAATGGTTTGTCTTATGCCACAGTACGTTTGTTGCATCCTGATTCTACTTTCGTGGCTGGTGTTTGTACGGATAGTGTGGGGTATTATCAGATAAAAGCAAGTTATACAGGTAATTATTTGCTGGGTATTAGCTCCATTGGATTTAAGACGAAATTCATTCCTGTTCATGTTTTGCAGGATGAGGTTCGTTTGGAACCTGTTGTTTTGGATGTTGAAGCTGTAAGACTTGGAGAGGTCATGGTGAATGCTTCTTCTTTTATCCGGCAGAAGGATCATGTTTTGATTATACCGGAAAAAACGCAGGTAAGGCATTCTGCTTCTGGTTACGACTTGCTATATCGATTAATGATTCCGGAAGTGGAAGTAGACCGGATAAATGGGAAGGTGTCGGCTATTGGTGGCGAGACAACTCTCTATATAGACGGACGCAAGGCTGATGCGCGTGAGATACGGAATTTGAATCCGAAGGATGTTGAGAAGATAGAGTATTACGATGTGCCGACAGGGAAATATATGAATGACATTTCCGCCATTAATTTTGTGATGAAACAACATGAAAGTGGGGGCTATGTATCATTTAATGCCGATCAAAAAATAGGATATTTGAGTGGTGATTATAATGTGGTGGCTAAACTGTCTAAAAAGGCTATGGATTATACTTTGTTTGCCGGATATTCTCAAAGGGAATATAGTAAACTGACGGACGACAGGCAAGAGGCATTCGTTTTTACCGATCGTGTCGTTCGCAGACAGTCCACCTTGTTGGACGACCGTGTGAAGAATAATAGCCAGTATGCCCAGTTGAATATCTCCAATAAGCAGGATAAACGGTTGCTCTCGGGAAAATTGTCTTTGGTACATAGCGATTCTCCTGATAATTATAACCGGAGATCGTTGTTGTATGATGGTGACAAGGAAAACATAGAAAGCTTCTCTAATGTAAGCCAATCAGGTTGGAAACCTAATTTGGAACTGTATGGACACTGGGACGTAACAGACAAGCAGTATTTGGAAACGACGGTAGTGGGCAGTTATACGAACAACCAATACCGTTATAGTTATCAAGAGAATGACTACACTGTCCTTACCGACAATCAAGAAGATATGTATGAACTTTATGCTATTCTCAATTATGGCATTCAGTTCAAACATCGAAACGCATTGACCATACAGGGCTTTCATTTTCATACCGTCAGTTCGATCGATTATCGGATTGGTAATATTCCTTGGCAACATTTTTGGGAAGGAGAAAGTATGTTGTTTTTGGATTATACTCAACGATTTGGAAAAAAAATATTCCTTCGGGTTTGTCCCGGATTCTCATATATCCAATATCGTTTACATCACGATGACAGGAAAAGCAAACTTTCTCCTCGTTTGCGTTTCAATGTAACATATACTTTTGCACCACAACAACAAATCAGACTGACTTGTCCTGTCGGCAGTGGTTTCTTGGATATCAGCCAATTGAATACGGTGGAACAACAAATAGATTCGTTGCAAATAAGACGTGGAAACCCTCATCAACGGGTACCTTTCCAAACCACTCCTTCTATTGCTTACAGTGGGCAATTCGGGAAAATTACTGTGGGGGCGAATGTGGCTTATGATATGATCAATTATATGCGATATGAGGATTTCAGTATAGAAAATAATAAATTGGTGCGGAGTTATAACAGTGACCGTAAGTATCGCAATTTTTCTGTCCAATTGTTTGGTACATGGAAGGTAACAGACCATTTACGGATGCGGCTGAATGGGGGCTGGCGATATGTGACTTACCCTTCCACTTCTAAAAGTTTAGATAATTTTTGGGGTAATCTGCAAGTGGATTATTACTGGAAAGACTTTTCGTATGGTTTGTATGCCAAGTCGAAGACCAAGTGGCTTAATTTTAACCTGATGTCTGTTACTATGGCTGCTCAATGTGGAGGGTACGTTAGTTGGAATCCCAAAAACTGGTGAATGGAAGTGGGCGTGACTAATCCTTTTTCCACTAAATTTAAGGAAAAGTCTATGATGGACCGTGAGATATATCGTTGCCAAAACACTATGCTGGCTAAGACGGATCGCTTCGCCGGTTATGTTAAGTTGGCTTATACATTCGACTTCGGCAAGAAGACCTCTCGTGAAAATAACAGTGTGGACAGAAATATCAATAGTGCTATACTGAAAGTGGAATAACTGAACAAGCTGGCGTATTTTAAAACATAAAGTGTGCTTAATAGCCGTGTGAAATGGCTGCAAACCGGACACTTTTCAATGAAACTTAAATAAAAAAATGCTACCTTTGCCGCATGGTAAGACATCAAGTATTATAAAAAGGTAGCTTTATGAAAAATGCATTGTTTGTATATTTGTTGGCCGGATGCATGTGTCTGCTTTCCTGCACCTCGGAGAAAGATTATCCTATAGCCATGAAACAGGCTATGAGCTGCATGAATGCCCGTCCCGACAGCGCTTTGATATGGTTGGCTACTTTGGCAGACAGCATAACCCATGCTCCTCAGAAAACACAAATGTATTATCGTCTGCTTACTATAAAAGCAGAGGACAAACTTTATATGCCGCATACCACGGACTCCGTTATTCTTTCCATCGTTGATTATTATCAGCAAAAGGGTGATAAGGAACGCTTGTTCGAATCCTATTATTATTTGGGAGGAACGTATCGGGACATGAACGATATTCCGAGGGCGCTGAAGGCGTATCATCAAGGCATAGAGGTTGGTGAGGACACGGAGCAAACGCTTTTGCAGGGAATGACTTACGGGCAGATGGGAATCTT
>ERZ778495.2539-NODE-2539-length-10238-cov-3.810272_pt1 | contig 10238 bp, 10 predicted proteins | sample MGYA00433100_ERZ778495 | MGnify/ENA primary metagenome ERZ778495 (study PRJEB29527, sample SAMN07138962) | mouse gut metagenome | material: feces | host: mouse | place: China:Nanjing | collected 2016-01-25 ...
GACAACCGGCATTCAGCCGATTTAGCGACACGGCTTTACATTGGCCGGGACGAATACGCCGAAACGGAACAGCTCTTGACAGATCTTTCGCGCTGCGAACGCGAAGCCATTGCCTACATCGTCAAGGGAAAAACGTTCGGGAATGACATCGCCGTGGCGATCGAGGAAAGTGATATGTGGATGTTTCCGAAACCGGTTGCCGAAACCGGTTGCCGAATGTTAAGCCGCATCCATTTGAACGGCTGTCTCCTGGGAGACCAGGCGGCAGCTTGCCTCATGCGCCTGATGGTGGGTGAGGGCGAGGCACGCGCGTATCGTGAGACCACTCCGTTGGCTGGCGAGTACGGCTATTATTACGAACCGCTCCTACACGAATGGATCGCTTTCGACAACCGGAGCGGGACGTGCTGGGTCGATACCTACAAGAAAGAAAGGGAGGCGAAGGAGGCGCTATGTGATGGAAGCGAACTTCTCATTAATTGAACGGCTGGTATGGAAATATGCCGGGCAGCATGTCGTGGGCGAATACCGTTTTCATCCCGCCCGTGAATGGCGGTTCGACTTTGCCATCCCCGATTGCCGGGTTGCCATCGAGGTCGAGGGAGGTGCGTTCATCGGCGGACGGCATGTGCGGACGGACGGCTATCTGCGCGATCTGGAGAAATACAACGAGGCGGCTTCCTGCGGATGGATTGTCTTGCGTGTCCTGCCGTCCGAACTACTCAGCGCACGCACGATCCGGTTGGTGGTGAGGGCGTGCAGGAACCGGAAAGCAATTGACAATTAGGGAGGGGTAAAAAAACGAAAGGGAGGATCTTCACAGATCCGTCCCTTTCTCACCAAAACCTTAACTATGAAAAAATTTACGTAGCCTTGAAAGGCCCTTGTAAAGATTTTACATGGGCAAAGATACGGCTTTATTTTCAACTTCCAAACGTTTTGGAAGAAAAAAATAAAAAAACAGGAATATTAATTTTTAATTGGTGATTATCATGGCTCGTCCGATCAAAAAAGGGCTGGATTATTTTCCGGTCGATACGAATATATTAAGTGATTTAAAAGTGCGCCGGATCAAGCGGAAATACGGCGCGGAATCATTCTTGCTTTATATGACGTTGCTTTGCGACATCTATGCGAACAGTTTTTATATCTGTGCAGACGATAACTATCTGTTTGATCTTTCAGAAAAAATGCAAATGTCGGAAAGCCAGACCTTGGAAATGGTTTTGGCGATGGTCAAGATCGGGTTGTTCGACTCCCAGCTGTTCCAGAAGAAGCGGATTTTGACTTCGCCCTCTATTCAGAAGCGTTTTTTCTCGGCAAAACGAAGTCGAACAGATCTGTTTGATAATGAAGAGCTTGGTCTTATTTTGATAAAAATAGATTCTGCAAAAACCCCGGTTATTGTAGCAGAAACTCCCCAAAATGAGGGTTTAAGTACACAAAGTAAAGAAGAGAAAAGAAAAGAAAAAATGAGTGTGAGAGAGCGCACACACGCACAATGGGAAGAATGGAAAGCGGAACTTCTCGCCGATAAGGATTGGCGGGCTTCCGCCACCCGGCAGTCTGAGCAAGGGACCGGGTTCAACGATTTGTTGCCCGCCAAGCTGGATGAGTTTTGCGACTTCATCGTTTCTTGCGGTGAAGAGGAAAGTGTCAAGACGCTAAGAGATTTCATCCGCCGGTTTCATTTCTGGTTGTCCTCTTACGGAACGAAGAAAGAGTTGCGGGCGGCGAACAAACGGAAACCACAACTGTCGAGAATCGAGGAACTGAACCGGGTCGGCGACGCGTCCATCGAAATTGCAAAACGAATACTGGCCGGGCAATGCTGTTAGAACGTGCTCGCCAAGTGTTCGAGGAACAGCGGATCGAATCCTACGCAAGCGATGAACTGATAAGGCGGATTTCCGCGTTACTGCGGCAAAGCTATATCATGACAGGATTCAATGTCCCTGGAGAAAACGATTTGGCAATCATCACGGCCAAGTTGGTTTCTGACCTGTTTGAATCGTACCGTTTCCTGACTTACGGCGAAGTATCGCTTTGCTTTGAGTTGGGCATTAAAGGCGAATATGGCGATTTTGCGGGATTGAATCTTCGGACAATCGCCCGTTGGCTTAAAGCCTACAAGACGAGTGATTTCCGCTATCGGCTGGTGGTCGACCGCGAGCGGAAGCGGCAAGCCGCCCTGCCACCGGTCAGCGAGGCGTACAACCGGGAATGCGAGAACCGGATGTTGCAAAACGCTTTCCGCTATTACCGAAATGGCTACCCGATCAATCAGCTATTGCCAGCGCGTGTCTACCGCGCCCTGCAACAGAGAAAGCTGATTGCCGACAGCCCAGCAGACAAGCGGGCGGCGATGGCGCGATTTGCCCGCTGGAAGCCGTCGGGCACATTGCCCATGGATGAAGAGACACGCCTGCATTTCATCAAAACCCAAGCGATGACGGTTCTACTTCGCCGCTATTTCGACCGTTTGGTGCAGGAGGGTGCTACTTGTCTCCCGCTTTGACACATAAGTCGACATCGCAGAATGCGAGCGGCATACCTTTGCAATTGATAATTGACAATTAATTCTTTAACTCTTTAATTTTTTAATTTTTCAAACATGGCTCAGAATTACAAATTAGTCAAAAAGAAAAACTTGGGGAAAGACGCTGATGCGATTCCTCAGAAGATGTTCGCCATTCCCAGCTATAACGGCTATACGGACATGGAAACGTTGTGTAAGATGATCGGTGCGCGAAGCACGGTGTCCAGTGCGGATGTTAAGGCTGTGTTGGACAACTTGAACTTTGTCCTTGACATGGAGCTGCAGGCAGGACGTATCGTCCAGCTTGGCGAGTTCGGTAACTTCCGCCTGTCGGTCAGCAGTTCCGGCGCGGAAAACAAAGAGGCTTTTACGGCCAATATGTTGAAAAAGGCGCGTGTGATCTTCACGCCGGGCAAATCGTTGCGTAACACGGTCGGCACACTCAACTTGGCAGCCAAGCAGGATGAACCGGCAGCCGAAACCGGTGGCGATGGCGAAGAAGAAAGACCGGGGGAACTGTAGCCCATGAGGATAGCGGCTTATAGTTTAAAGGAACTGGGCGGGATGTATTTCCCGAACAGTTCCGCCCGTTCGGGTTCTACGCAGTTGAAACGTTGGATCGTACTCAACGGACGGTTATCAGAAGCACTTCGCGAAAACGGTTATACCAGCGGGCAACGTTATCTGACTCCGAAGCAAGTCGGTCTGATCTTTGAATATTTGGGGGAACCGTAAGTGGATTAAAAATTGGACGATGGGAAATACTCAGTTATTCTTGGCGGTTCTGCTGGTCGTTTGCGGACTGGTTTTGCTTTTTGCGGGCTTTTTCTTACCACCGGAAGGGGAGATTCACAGTTCCGTGCTGGTGGCGTTCGGAGAAACTTGTACGTTTGCCGGCGCGTTGTTCGGGGTTGATTATAAATATAAAAATAAATCATGAAAAAGATATCGGGACATTTCACATACGAAGAGCTGACCTACAGCCGTGTTGCGGTGGAAAAAGCGTTGGACAATACGCCTGGCGGAACAGAGCTGGACGCACTGAAAAGGTTGGCTGAAAAGGTACTTGAACCGTTGCGCGGACGGCTTGACGCGCCGATCGCCGTAACCAGCGGTTTCCGTAGCCCGGAAGTGAACAGGTTGGCCGGTGGCGTGCCCGGCTCGCAACACGTCAAAGGAGAAGCCGCCGATTGTTACACACCGCTTGGCGCACGGCGCCTGTTGGCGGTCTTGCTGGCAAGCGGCATTTCGTTTGACCAGGCAATTCTCTACCGGAAGAAAAACTTCCTCCATATCTCCTACCGTAACCCGACGGCAAACCGCAAAGCGGTATTGTACAAATGATCATTTAAAACAGACAATCCATACGATGAAATCCAGCCTATTTTTCTTTTTCCTCTTTCTTTTCCTCTCTTGTGCTTCCCGGAAATCTTTTGAGCAGCATACGGTTCGGGCAGATAGTTTGCAGGTGAACAGCAAGCTGACTGTCCGGACGGTGCGTTTGCCTGAAAGTTCCACAACCTTGCGGATTCCGATTGGAAAATTGGAGTCGTTGCCTTCCGGTGCAACTTTCCGGTCAAAGAACGGAACGGCTTCGGCAAGTGTGCGTAGTGTGCATGATACATTATACATCACGGCTACTTGCGACAGTTTGCAACAAGTTGTCTATGAGTATCAACAGCAAATCGAACGGATGTCCTCGTCCCGGCAAAACCGCAGGGAGCAGTCAAAACGTGAAACCGGTTTTCCCCATTGGTTTTTGCTGGGTGGCTGCATCGCGGGCTTGTTGGTTTTATGCGTATATATGAAACAGCACTTTATATCGTCCATCAGGGCAACCACATCAAAATAGGGCACTCAAGAACATATCCAGCTTCCATATAAGTCATGGAATTGTAACAATATATAAACAGCGATTTAATACTCAGTTTGTTCCTTTGCAGCGGTATTTATTTTGATTTAGCAATGACAGTTAAAGAATCGTGCATAGTCTATCAGGAACTACGTTCAAGAAGTCAAAAGAACATTTTTTTTCAAAAAAATTACTTTTCGTTTAGGAGGTTTTTCTGTTCACCAGTCTTTAAGTTATAAACAAGACAATAATGGACGAACAAAAACATATCATAAACGAATCTACGCTTGCCGCCTATTTCAACGGCAAACTCCCTTTGCCGGAACAAAAGGAAGTGGAAGCATGGATCGGACAATCGGAAGAAAACCGGAAGATTGCCCGTGACGTACGATTCATCTGCCAGGCGGCCGATACCCTCGACAGCATCCGGCAAGTCGACTCGCAAGCGGCTTTGAAAAAGACAAAGGCAAAGATCCGCAAACGAAACAACGTTTCCTGGCTGATCCGTCTACAACAGGTCGCAGCCATTCTTGCCATTCCACTGCTCATGGCTACTCTTTATCTCACTTTAAAAGAAGAACCGACCGAATATGTGGAAGTACAAACCAATCCGGGTATGATTGCCAAGCTGGAACTGCCCGACGGAACGAAAGTGTGGCTCAATTCAAGTTCTTCGCTTCGGCATCCGGTGCGCTTCACCGGTTCCAACCGCGATGTCGAATTAAAGGGAGAAGCCTATTTCGCCGTACACCCGGACCAATATAAACCATTCATTGTCAACACCCCGTTCAACATACGCGCAGAAGTATTAGGAACCGAGTTCAATATGGAAGCGTATGAAACGGAACGGGAAGTAAAGACTACGCTGGTATCGGGTTCGGTCAAGCTGACTTTCCAGACAGACAAAGATGAAGAAAAATCCTACATCCTGAAACCGGACGAAGAGTTTATTTACAACTACCAAAATAAAAAATTGTCCGTACAGAAGCCCTATGTCCCGACCCTGACTGCATGGAAAGACGGACTGGTCATTTTCCGCAACACACCGTTCGAAGAGGCACTTAAGGTATTAGGCAAACGCTTCAACGTCGAGTTTGTCATCAAAAACGACAAGCTCTATGAGAACGCTTTCACCGGACCTTTCGATGGACAGCACCTTCAACTGATACTCGAACATTTCCGGCTTTCATCGGGCATCCAATACCGTTTCATCGATCCGAAAACGGGAAACGGCGAAAAGGTCGAAGAAAAATCTATCGTAGAACTTTATTGATTGTTAAACCTCATACTCAAAAATCAAGTCAAGATGAACGACACAGACAAGCCACCTTAAAAAAACATACGGGAAAATATCGGCATATCTTCCCGCATGAAACTCCCCCTTTTCTTGTTTGGCGACAAGTTCGGGATCTTCATTTTTTTTAACTTCAAAACATTACAAATTTATGACAAATTATTTTAGCATCCAACTCTTTAGGAGGCCGTTCTTTTTATGTGCGCTCCTAAAACAAACACCACGCTGTATGAAACTATCCGCAATCCTGCTGTTCGTCTTTGCAGGACTGGCTTTGGCAACCGAAAGTTACAGCCAATCCACCCTGCTCGACATAAACGCAAAAAACAAAACCGTACAAGACGTTTTAGATGAAATCGAAAAGCAATCCGAATACCATTTCTTCTATAACAACAAACAAGTCAATACTTCCCGCATCGTAACGGTAAAAAGTTCGAAGGGAACAGTGTTCAACATTCTGGACCAGCTCTTTTCAGGAACTGATATCAGCTACAAAGTACTGGAAAAAAGCATTATACTTTCTCAAAAAGAGACACTCCATAAAGCCGGAGCCGTACAACAGGACATCCGAAAGATTTCCGGAGTCGTCAAAGATGCCACCGGTATGACGATCATCGGAGCCAATGTCGTTGAAAAAGGAAGCACCAACGGAACGGTGACCGACGCGGACGGCCGCTTTGAACTTTCCATCCCGTCCAACGCGACATTAACCATCTCCTACATCGGTTACCTCACGCAAAACATCACGGTCGGTAACCATACGCTATTCGACATCACGCTGGAAGAAGACAGTAAGACTTTAGGCGAAGTCGTCGTTACGGCGTTCGGTATCAAGCGGGAAGAAAAGGCATTGGGATATGCTGTACAAAAAGTGAAGGGAGACGAACTGGCGACTGTCAAAACAGTCGACATCGCGACATCACTGACTGGAAAAGTGGCCGGTATGAACGTAAAAAACAGTACGGAGTTCAACGCATCCCCGACCGTACTCGTACGCGGTGAAGAGCCACTTATCGTTGTAGACGGTGTGCCCTACAGCAATATATCGTTACGCGACATCGTTTCTGACGACATCGAATCGATCGATGTGTTGAAAGGTGCGACAGCTTCCGCCCTCTACGGCGCACGAGGCGGCTCAGGTGTCATCATGATCACGACGAAAAAAGGCAGTACGGAAGAAGGCTTGGACATTTCCGTCAACAGCAGCACGATGTTCAACGCCGGATACCTGGCCATACCCGAAGCCCAAGCCAGCTACAGCTCCGGAACAGGAGGTAAATATGACTCGTACGATTACGTGTGGGGAGACAAACTGGATATCGGCCACACAGCGGTGCAATACAACCCCTATACCTACGAATGGGAGGAACAACCGCTCGTTTCGAAAGGGAAAAACAACTTCCGCAACTTCCTGGAACAAGGATTGTCTACCAACAACAACATCAGCGTTGCCTGGAAAGGAAAAAACGGAGGTTTCCGCACATCGCTGAACCATGTTTACAGCAAAGGACAATATCCGAACGAAAAGTTGCAAAAGCTGACCTATTCGATCACCGGTAATGCCAAATACGGTAACCTGACATTCGAAGGAGGAGCCATCTGGAACAAACGTTTCTATTCTAACGACCGTGGAGCCGGATACGGGGGCGGTGGTTACATCTATAACCTGATCGTCTGGACAGGAGCCGACTACGACGTGCGCGACTACCGGGACTACTGGATACAAGGAAAAGAACACCAGCAACAGAACTGGCGTTACAGCGGATACTACGACAACCCCTATTTCTTGGCTTACGAATGTACACGACAGAATGATTACGACAAACTGAACACATACGCATTCGCCAAATACGACATCCTGCCTTGGTTGAACGTCTCTACCCGTACAGGTATCGATTTCTATGCCAGCCGTACACAGACCAAAAACCCGATCGGGACAATCAATGCCGGGAACAAGAACGGCTCGTTCTCCCTTTCCAAAGGAACGGGTTATAGTGTGAACAGCGACTTCATCCTGGCCGCCAACCAGACATTCGGCGATTTCAACATCGACGGCATGCTGGGTGGAACCGTCTACTACTATTATGACGATTCGATGACGTCGAGCACCAGCAACGGCTTGTCCATCCCCGGCTACTATTCACTGAACGCATCCAAGGACCCGGTTTCATCATCCAGTTCCTACAAGAGCAAACGCGTGAACTCCGTCTATGCCAAGTTGTCAATGGCCTGGAACAACCTGCTCTTTGTCGATGCGACCGGCCGTAACGACTGGTCATCCACATTGCCGGCCGAAACACGCTCTTATTTCTATCCGTCGGTATCCGCCAGCTTGCTCATGTCCGAATTCATCGACCTGCCCGAACCTTTCACATTCTGGAAGATGAGAGGTTCATGGACCGTAACAAAATCGGACTTGAGCATCTTCGACACGCAACAGGCCTATAGTGTCTCGACCAACGTATGGAACAAGCTGAACACCGCCACTTACCCGATCTCTTTGCGCAGTTCGACCCTGAAACCCGTCACCGCACGTTCTTACGAAATCGGTACGGCTTTCAACGTATGGAACAACAGGCTGAGATTTGACGTCGCTTACTACAACAAACTGAAATACAACTTGACACGCAACGCGACAATCAGCTCGGCTTCCGGTTTCTCCAGCACTCTGCTGAACTACGAAGAAGAGCAATTGCGCCGTGGCGTCGAACTGACGATCGGAGCCGACCTGATCCAGACGAACGACTGGAAATGGAACGTCAACGTGAACTGGGCAAGAGACCGTTACTTCTACGACAAGGTAGACCCGGTCTACTCGACCCAGAACCAATGGGTACAGAACGGACTTCGCTGGGACTGGCTCTCCGTCAGAGACTGGGAACGTGATCCGGACGGAAACATAATCCTCTACAACGGACTTCCGCGCCGAAGCGAATACCAGTCATTCGCCGGTTATGAATATCCGGACTGGATCTGGGGGATCAACAGTACGTTAAGCTATAAGAATTGGACCTTATACATGGCGTTCGACGGACGTGTCGGCGGTACGGCTTTCAACCAGACCGAACAGGCCATGTGGAACAGCGGTTCACACCCGAAAAGCGACACACCCGAACGCTACGAAGAGGTCGTGAACGGAAATATCAACTACATCGCACAGGGAGTCAAGATCGTATCCGGATCTGTCGAATACGATACGGACGGAAACATTGTCAGCGACACACGTGTATTTGCACCCAATGACGTACCGGTCTCTTATCAAAGTTTCATCCAAGCTTACGAACCGTGGTCGGGAACTCAGGCATATCAGAACTTCCGGTCTACCACGTTCTTCAAGATCCGTGAACTGTCGTTGACCTACGCATTCCCGAAGAACCTCTGCAACAAGGTGAACTTGAAAGGAGCCTCCGTTTCGTTCATCGGACAGAACCTGCTGCTGTGGGCGAAAGAATTCAAATATGCCGACCCGGATGTAGACAAGGACGACCTGAGCTCGCCCTCTCAACGTTTCCTCGGATTTAATGTTAAGTTGGACTTCTAATTATTTATTACAATGAAAATCAAACAAATCATATTAGCAACCGCAACAATCGGTTTCATCGGCATGGGCACGCTTTCCTGTACTTCCAAGTTCGACGACTACAACACGAACCAGAACGCCACGACCAAAGTGACGCCTGCCATGCTGGCTACCCGGATCATCCTGAACATCATGGAACTGGGAAGAGCCAAAAATTTCGTCTACGACAACATGCTGAACAAACAGATCGCTTGGGCCGAAGGAGGCTCGGAGAGCGATCAATATAACAAGCTGGGACGTGTCGGATACGGTGCATACACCAATCTTACCAACTGCCAGAAAATGTTGCTCGAAGCCGAATCCGCCTCGGAAGAAGTGCAAAATTCTTACAAAGGACTTGCCAAGTTCATCAAAGCCTACCAGTTGTTTTACCTGAGCATGCGCGTAGGTGACATTCCATACGGCGATTCAAACGGAGCGGAGGCAGGAAATATCAAACCGGTCTACGACACGCAGAAAGAAGTGATGAAGCAAATCTTGGAAGATCTGGAAGAAGCACAAACGCTTTTCAACGCCGGAAGCAAGTTCGACGGGGACCCCGTTCTAAACGGAGATCCGAAAAAATGGTTGAAAGTTACTGTCGCCTTTGAAATGAAAGTCCTGATGAACTTGTCTAAAAAAACAAACGATACAGACTTGAGAATCAAGGAACGCTTCGCACAACTGGCAAACGGCGGTAACCTGATGACTTCCAACAGCGATAATCTCCAACTGGTGTACAGCAACACCTCCGGACAGCTTTATCCGCTGTATCAGAACGACCACATGCAATACCTGATGATCTCGTCGACAATCATCGACCCGCTGAAACGTTTCAACGATTACCGCCTGTTCTACTATGCCGCACCGACCGACTACGCCCTGGACAACGGCATCCCCGCTTCCGAATGGGACGCCTACCTGGGAATAGACCCGTCGGCTCTCCAAAGCGACAACAACGTGCTCCACGGAGAAGGAAAAGATTGCGGCCCGA
>ERZ778495.2545-NODE-2545-length-10222-cov-5.436215_pt1 | contig 10222 bp, 7 predicted proteins | sample MGYA00433100_ERZ778495 | MGnify/ENA primary metagenome ERZ778495 (study PRJEB29527, sample SAMN07138962) | mouse gut metagenome | material: feces | host: mouse | place: China:Nanjing | collected 2016-01-25 ...
GATGGTGGCCGACCGCCTCGCCGACACCGTCACCGTGCTGCTTCTCGCCCTTCTCACATTCGCCCTCGCATCCGGCGCAATCCTCGACTTCCTCGCCGCAAACGGCGAAAGCTATGCCGCAATAGGGCGTCTTCTATCGTCGCCGTGGCTCTGGGGGGCCGCACTCGTCGCAGCTGCCGCCCTCTGGTGGTTTATGACCCGAACATATACCTCCGGCCCGATGTTTAAGATTCAGAACGCCATCCGAGAACTGTGGCAGGGTTTCGCCGTCATCATAACAATGCGCGGAAAGGGACAATGGCTGCTGTGGACCGTAGCCCTGTGGGGTTGCTACTTCCTCCAGAACTACATCACCTTCTTCGCATTCCCCTTCACCCGCGAGGTGCTCGCCGACCACGGCATCACCGTCGCGCTCGTCACCTTCGTCATCTCATCCGTGTCGATGGGTGTGCCTTCCAACGGCGGCATAGGCCCGTGGCAATGGGCCGTGATTTTCGCCCTCGGAATATACGGCGTTGACGCAACTCAGGCCGGAGCTTTCGCCAACCTCGTCCTCGGCTCCCAGACCCTGCTCCTCATTGCCCTCGGCATTTTCACCTTCGCAGCTATAGCATTAGATAAAAAGAAAACACATAAAACACATGAATAAAGTTATCATCATCGGTTGCGGCGGCGTCGGCACCGTCGTCGCCCACAAGTGCGCTCAGCACCCCGAAGTTTTCAACGAAATCGTAATCGCATCGCGCACACGCAGCAAATGCGACGCCGTGGCCAAAGCTATCGGAAAGCCCAACATCACGACCGACACCGTCGACGCCGACAGCGTTGACCGGCTCGTCGAACTCTTCCGCCGCCACAAACCCAATCTCGTAATCAACGTGGCCCTGCCCTATCAGGACCTCACTATCATGGACGCATGCCTCATCTGCGGCGTCAACTATCTCGACACCGCCAACTACGAGCCCAAAGACGAAGCTCACTTCGAATACTCGTGGCAATGGGCCTACCGCGAACGCTTCGAGAAGGCCGGACTCACCGCAATACTCGGTTGCGGCTTCGACCCCGGGGTCAGCGGAGTGTTCACGGCATATGCCGCCAAACATTATTTCTCGGAAATGGAGTATCTCGACATCGTCGACTGCAACGCCGGCAACCACGGCATGGCTTTCGCCACCAATTTCAATCCCGAAATCAATATCCGCGAGGTCACCCAGAAGGGTCGTTACTACGAGAACGGCAAGTGGGTCGTCACCGAGCCCCACGAAATCCACCGGCCGCTGAACTATCCCGGCATCGGCGAGCGCGAATCCTACGTCATCTACCACGAGGAGCTGGAGTCGCTCGTCAAGAACTATCCCACCATCCGGCGCGCCCGTTTCTGGATGACTTTCGGCCAGGAGTACCTCACGCACCTGCGCGTCATTCAGAACATCGGCATGGCCCGCATCGACCCGATCATCTACAACGGCGTCGAGATCGTCCCCATCCAGTTCCTCAAGGCCGTGCTGCCCGATCCCAAGTCGTTGGGTGCCAATTACCACGGTCAGACCTCCATCGGCTGCCGTATCCGCGGCGTCAAGGACGGCAAGGAGCGCACCTACTATATCTATAACAACTGCGACCACGAGACCGCTTTCAAGGAGACCGGTACGCAGGCCGTCAGCTTCACCACCGGCGTCCCCGCCGCTCTGGGTGCCTCGATGTGGGCCAAGGGGCTTTGGCGCGGTGCCGGCGTCTTCAACGTCGAGGAGTTCGATCCCGATCCTTTCCTCGCCGAGCTCGGACCTCAGGGGCTTCCCTGGCACGAGTTGTTCGACGTCGACATCGAGGTCTGAGGACCTTGTCGCCCGTTTTGCAGCCCGCGGAATTTCCGCGGGCTGTTTTTGTTGTGGCTGGGCCTCGGCGGAACCATCCGCCGCAATCGGATTGCGGAATGCAGGTTGCGGCGGAACCCGATGGCGAACGTCGATAGCGGATAGCTCTTGCTTTTTTGCCCAGAAATGGCTATATTGCGGTTGAACTTCAAAACGAACGGATTATGGATGGTCGATTCTATCTGATGATGTCGCTGGCGGCAGTGTTGCTCGTCCTGGCGGCAGTCATTTTCTGCGGCAAGGGCGACTGGCTGATTGCGGGCTACAACACGGCGAGCCGAAAGGAAAAGGAGCAGTATCACATCGGCCGCCTGCGGTTGTTGGTGGGCCTGCTTTGTCTGTTCGTGACAGCCGTGCTGCTGCTCGACGGGGTGTACGGTCTGTCCGGGTTTTTCACCATCATTCTCTTGCCCGTCGTGTTGGCGGTCGTTGTGGTGGCCAATACCTGGGCAAAGAAGAGATGATCGTGTGCGGCGGCCGTAGTCCCGGTTGGCCGGGTTTCTGTTGATCCGACCGCGCCGGCGTTCGGCTCGTAGTGCCGTAACCCGATGCGTCGGCTTCGTCAGTTGTTCCGCGTCGGTGCTTGCAAAGCGTCGCTTCGGAGGAGGGTAGGCGTCGGCCGTTGCGGCCGGGAGGTCCGCGGTGCGATCTGTTCCCGATAGCGGGGCGGAGCTGCATCCCCTTTTTGCGGTAGGTGCAGAGATGGGTATAAAAACTTATTTTCCGGCGTTTTTCTCTCCGGAGAGTCGTTTTTGTCGCTGTTTTTGTTAATTTTGCATGACTTTTTCAAAATCCGAAAGACAGCATGATCGATTTCGCCAAGTTGCCCGCACCGTGTTACGTGCTCGACGAAACTTTGCTCGACCGCAACCTTGCCCTCATCGACCGCGTGCGCCGCGAGTCGGGTGCCGAGATCATCGTGGCCCTCAAGGCGTGCGCCATGTGGTCGGTGTTTCCCGAGCTGGCGGCCCATTCCGACGGCGCCACGGCTTCGTCGGCTGCCGAGGCGCGGCTGGTCTTCGAGGAGTTCGGCCGGCCGGCCCACACCTACGCTCCCGTTTACAGCGACCGCGATTTCGACGAAATCATGCGTTGCAGCGATCATATCACCTTCAACTCCGTCGCTCAGTTCGAGCGTTTCGGCCAGCGGGCCCTTATCAACGGCATCTCCTGCGGGCTGCGGGTCAATCCCGGCTATTCGCCGGTCGGGACCGATCTCTATAATCCCTGCGTCGCCGGTTCGCGTTTGGGCATCGTGCCCGAGCAGCTGCCCGAACTTCCCGCCGGGGTCGACGGGCTGCACTTCCATGTTCTCTGCGAGTCGGGCCCCGAGCACCTGGCCAAGGCGCTCGATGCCGTGGAGAAGCATTTCGGCCGTTTTCTCGACCGGATCGAGTGGCTCAACATGGGCGGCGGCCATCTGATGACGCGCGCCGGTTACGATACGGACGAGCTCATCCGCATCCTGAAGGAGTTCAAGGCCCGCCATCCCCGTTTGCGGCTCATTCTCGAACCGGGCAGCGCTTTTACGTGGCGCACCGGTTATCTGGTCGCAACCGTCGAGGACGTCGTGCAGAACGGCGGCGTCAACACCGCCATGCTCGACGTGTCGTTCGCCTGCCACATGCCCGACTGCCTCGAAATGCCCTATAAACCCGCCATCGTCGGGGCCCGCGAGCCGGCCGAGGGCGATAAACGGTGGCGCATGGGCGGCGCTAGCTGCCTGGCCGGCGATTTCTGCGGCGACTGGGCTTTCGACCGCGACCCCGAACCGGGCGACCGCATCGTCTTCGAAGACATGATCCACTACACCATGGTCAAGACCACCATGTTCAACGGCGTACACCATCCTTCGATCGTCATCGTCCGCCGCGACGGCCGCATCGACACGATCCGTACGTTCGGCTACGAGGATTTCAAGAACCGCATGTCCTAAACCAAACTTCACAGATAAATGGAAAAGTTCACTCCCACTTCCTATACGCTCGAGTGCGTCGCATCCGGGCGGGAATTCGAGGACGAGGGCTGGGTGCTCGAAGACCGCACCTGCAAGACGCCTTCGCTCGTGCGCGCCCGATATGCCAAGAAGCAGCTGGAGCTCCGCTCCGACAAGTTCGGCCTCTACAAGTTCGCCGACTGGCTGCCCGTGCGCCGCATGCTCCAGGGTTCGTCCGCTCCCGTCACCTTCAAGAGCAAGGGGCTCGGCAAGCATCTCGGGCTCGAAAACCTCTGGATCACCTTCAACGGTTACTATCCCGCCGTCGGCGCTTCGATGACCACCTGTTCCTTCAAGGAGACCGAGGCTTATTCGGTCTGCGCCCGCGCTGCCGAGGACGAAAGCCGCGTGTTGGTCGTCGCTTCGGCCGGCAATACGGCCCGTGCTTTCGCCAAGGTCTGCTCCGACAACAACATCAAATTGTTGTTGGCCGTACCCCATGACAACATCGGTGCGCTGTGGTTCGCCGAGCCGTTGAATCCCTGCGTCAAGCTCATTTCGTGCGAGAAGGGCGGCGATTACTTCGATGCCATCCACCTCTCCAACCTTGCGCTCAAGGCCAACGGGTTCTATGCCGAGGGCGGCGCCAAGAACATCGCCCGCCGCGACGGCATGGCCACGACGGTCCTTTCGGCCGTCACGACCATCGGCCGCATCCCCGACTACTATTTCCAGGCCGTCGGTTCCGGTACCGGCGCCATCGCCGCCTGGGAGGCCAACATGCGTCTGATCGAGGACGGCCGCTTCGGTTCCAACACCATGAAGCTCATGGTTTCGCAGAATGCGCCGTTCGTGCCCATGTACGACGCCTGGCGGGCCGATTCGCGGCAGATGCTGCCGTACGACGACGACAAGGCGCGCCGCGATGCCGAGATCATCGATGCCAAGGTGCTCTCCAACCGCCGTCCGCCCTACGGTCTTGCCGGAGGACTCTACGACGCGCTGAAAGCTACCGGCGGCGATGTTTTCGTTGCCACCAACGCCCAGGCCCGCAAGGCCGGCAAGCTCTTCCGCGAGCTGGAGGGCGTCGACATCTATTCGGCCGCCGCTGTCGCTACGGCGTCGCTCATCAAGGCCGTAGCCGACGGCAAGGTGGAGAAGGACGCCACCGTCATGCTCAACATCACGGGCGGCGGCGAGGAGCTTTTCAAGCAGGACAAGGAGTTGTGGTATCTCAAGCCGAGCCTTGTTTTCCCGCTCGATCCGTCGGTCGACGAGGTGGTCGCCAAGGTCGAGGAACTCTTCAAGTAATGCTTCGTTCAACCATGTGCAAGCTGCTCGTTGTCATCCTGTTCCTGTTAGCCGTTTCTCCGATTCGGGCGCAGGAGACCGCCGGCTTCGACTTCCGGGTCAACCGGTGGTTGCGCGCCGGCAAGGGGGCGGGCTGTCCGCGTTATGCGCCGGAGCAGTTCCGCGAGATCGCCGACAACATCCTGGTCTATCAGAATGCCGACGGCGGTTGGCCCAAGAACGTGGATATGATGGCGCGGCTCGATCCCGATTCGGTCGTGCGGGCGCTTGCACCGCGTTATCGTACCAGCACGATCGACAACTTCTCGGTCTATACGCAGGTCGCCTATCTGGCCGAGACCTACCGCGTTACCGGCGAAGCGCGCTACCGCGACGGTGCGCAGCGGGGCATCGAATATCTTTTGGCCGCTCAGTATCCCAACGGAGGTTGGCGCGGCTGGGACGTCGATGCCGTGACGTTCAACGACAATGTCATGGAGGGCGTGCTGTCGCTCTGGCTCGACATACTCGACGGCCACCCGCGCTATGCGTGGATCGGCGAGCCGCTCCGCGAGCGCATCCGCCGTTCGTGGGAGGCCGGTCTCGACCTGGTGCTTCGGTGCCAGTGGGTGCGCGACGGCGTACGGACCGTGTGGCCGCAGCAATGCGACCATGAAACCCTGCAGCCCGTCAAGGCGCGGTCTTACGAGTTGCCGAGCCTTTCGGCCGGCGAGAGCGCCGACATCGTGCTGCTTCTGATGCGCATCGCCGATCCGTCGCCCGAGGTCGTCGACGCCGTGAAAGCAGCCGTCGCATGGTACGACAAGACCAAGATCACGGGCAAGCGCATCGTGTGGCTCGACGTGCCCGAGGGGTTGCCCGAGGACCGTTCGGTCAAAAACGATCGGTTGATGGTCGACGATCCCGATGCCGGGCCTCTCTGGGCGCGCTTCTACGAGTTGGACGACGATACGTGGTTCCTGTGCACCCGGGCCGGCGTCAAGGTCTATTCGCTCCGGGAGATGCCCGCCGAGCGCCGCGTGGGCTATCTGTGGTTCAGCGACTGGGGCACCGAGGTGCTCGACGCCTATCCCGCCTGGCTCGAAAGGGTAGGGCAGGGGAAAACTTGCGTGCGTTGAATTCTTTTCGGACATTCTTCTTTCGGCGATTCGTGACGAGGCTCGCAGCCGGACCTCCGCCCGATCGCCGTTTTTTTGTCCTTCGTCGGGTCGAAGCACAGCTTCCGACGGAGGCGTTCAACTAACTTTCAATCAAACTTTAAGCAATGGAAAAATCTCTTCCGGAACAGACTCCCTGTTTCTCGCGGTGGAACCGCAAGGGCTGGTCGGCCTTTGCGAGCCTGCATCGCTGCGTGACGATCGGAGTGCTCTGGGTGGGGATGTCGATCCTTCTGCTCGCGACGCAGGGCGCATCTGCACAGCATGCCGACACGACCGCGGTTCTTCGGGAACTGCGCATCCGCGAGGTCGGCATCTCGGGGAGCCGGCAGGCTCCCGTGCGCACCGTCATGTCGCAAACCCCGCTTTTCGACCGGAAAGCGCAGGCCGCAGCGCCTTGTCAGACCCTCGAGGCCGCGCTGCGCAACGCTCCTTCGGTCGACATTCGCGAACGCGGGGGCAAGGGTACGCAGGCCGACATCTCCGTCCGCGGGGGCTCCTTCGACCAGACCATGGTACTTCTCAACGGCATCGATTTCACCGATGCCCGCACCGGACACCAGTCCCATTCGCTGCCCGTCGACATCGAGTGCATCTCGGGCGTCGAGCTCTTGGAGGGCATCCCGGGTGTGGGCGCCTACGCCGGTGCTGTCAATATCCGCACGGCGCCGCTCCTGCCGCAATATCTGCGTGTCGAGGGCGTCGGGGGCCAGCACGGCTACGCCTACGGCAGCCTCTCTGGCGCCGTGGCCAAGGAGCGCTTCTCCCTGCTGGGGGCCGCCTCCTACCGGCGCAGCGACGGCTACCGGCACAACACCGATTTCGATACCTACAATGTCTTCGTGCGGAGTTCCTACGAGGCTCCGCGCAGCGGGTTCTTCGATTTCCAGGCCGGTTATCAGAACCGCGCTTTCGGTTCGAACGGATTCTATGGCGCCTACAACCCCGAGCAGTGGGAGCATACATCCACGGCCCTGGCTTCGTTGAGATGGCAGCATTCCGCCGGGTGTTTCGCGTGGGGTGCCTATGTCAGCTATCGCAAGAATTTCGACCGCTACGACTGGACCCGCGGCACGGTTCTGAACCGCCACAACACCGACAACGTCGGTGCCAAGGCATGGGTCGATTGCGACTGGGCCGGCGGTACCACGACGCTGGGCGGCGACTATGCGTTCAGCCACATCTACAGCACCAACCTGGGCGAATTGCTGGCGACACCCCACGGCGACTACCTCCGCGGCAAGTCGCGCCACACCGGCAACGTCTATCTGCGCCATTCCAAGCGCTGGCGGCGTTTCGACGCGGCCGCTTCGGCCGGGGCAAGCCTCACGCCTTACGGTCCGGCCCTGTTGTGGAGTCTGGACGGAGGTTGCCAGCCCGCCGAGGGCCTGCGCGTCAGCATCGGGGCTTCGCAGTCGATGCGGCTGCCCACCTTCACCGATCTCTACTATTCGTCGCCCGCACAGATCAACAACCTCGATCTCGTGCCCGAAAAGGCTGTCACCGTCCGTGCCGGCGCCCGTTATGCCAAAGGGCGCTGGAGCGCTTCGGCAACGGGTTACTATCGCGCCGGCCGCGACATCATCGACTGGGTGTGGCATCCCGACGACGACCCCGTGCCCGAGTGGCGCGGCAAATGGCACTCCGAGCAGACGAGCGAGCTGGACACCTACGGCGTCGAACTTACGGGCGGCTATGCTTCGTCCGAGGGTTTCCTGCGCCGTGCGACCTTGTCCTATGCCTGGATCACCGCCTCCCGCAGTTCCGAGCTCATCGCCAAAAGCGCCATGGACTTTCTGCGACATAAGGCGGCGTTGGCCGTCGAGGTGCGCTTCCTGCGCCGCATGTCGCTGGCGCTCACGGCCTCCGTCGCCCATCGCAACGGCAGCTATACCCACTATCCCGTGCCCGGCGACGCGTCGGTGACCGAAACGCGCGATTTCAAACCTTATTTTCTGCTCGACGCGCGGCTGGCCTGGGAAAAGGGCATCTGCCGGCTCTATGTCGACGGGATGAACGTCACCGACACCCGCTACTGCGATATGGGCGGCATTCCGCTGCCCGGGGCGTGGGTCACGGGAGGCGTGGTGCTGACCATCGGCAAACGTTGATCTTCCGCGGGCGCTTCGTTCGTCCGTTTCCGGCTGCATTCCGCCCGGTGCCGTAAGGCATCGGGCTTTTTTACGAGGGGGCGGTTGGCATTCCGGGCGCAGCGAAGAATCTTTTTTTTCTCCCGCAAAGCTCTCCTCTTTCCAAGCACCGCCGTATGGGTGGCGTCTTTTCGCTCTCGCAGCTTGCCTTGTTGTTATTTCTCTAACGATTTGTTGCCCGTCTGCCGAAAAATCCCTACATTTGTATAGGAACGGAAAAATCAATAATACAATCATAATCATGGAACAGAGAATCGTAGAGTGCGTCCCCAATTTCAGCGAAGGACGCGACCGGGAGGTGATCCGGCGCATCACTTCGGCCATCGAGCGGTCGGGCGGCGTCCGTCTGCTCGACGTCGACCCCGGCGAAGCCACCAACCGCACCGTCGTCACCTTCGTCGGCAGCCCCGAAGCGGTCGTCGAAGCCGCTTTCCAGGGAGTGAAGCAGGCCGCCGAACTCATCGACATGCGCAAGCACAAGGGAGCCCATCCGCGCATGGGTGCCACCGACGTGCTGCCGTTGATCCCCATATCGGGCATTACGTTGGAGGAGTGCGCCGCCTTGTCGCGCGATTTGGCCAAGCGCATTGCCGACGAGCTGCGCATTCCTACCTATTGCTACGAGGCCGCCGCTTTCAAGCCCGAGCGCAAGAACCTGGCCGTCTGCCGGGCGGGCGAGTACGAGGCGCTGCCCGAGAAGCTGGCGCATGCCGAATCGGCACCCGATTTCGGGGCCCGGCCCTACGACGACGGGGTGGCCCGCACGGGCGCTACGACCGTCGGGGCCCGCGATTTTCTGATCGCCGTCAATTTCAACCTCAATACTACCTCCACGCGCCGGGCCAACGCCATTGCGTTCGATGTGCGTGAAAAGGGCCGCCCCGTTCGCGAGGGCAATCCCATTACGGGCAAGATCGTGAAGGACACCGCCGGCAATCCCGTCATGCAGCCCGGCACGCTCAAGGCGACCAAGGCTATCGGGTGGTTCATCGAGGAGTACGGGATCGCGCAGGTCTCGATGAACATCACCGACATCGCCGTCACGCCCCTGCATGTCGCTTTCGACGAGGTGTGCCGCAAGGCCGATGCCCGCGGCGTGCGGGTCACCGGCACCGAGATCGTCGGGCTCGTGCCCAAACGGGCGCTCGTCGAGGCCGGCAAGTATTTTTTGCGAAAACAGCACCGTTCGACCGGCATCGCCGAGGAGGAGATCGTCCGCATGGCCGTCAAGTCGATGGGCTTGGACGATCTGAAGCCTTTCGTGCCCCAAGAGAAGGTGATCGAATACCTGCTGGACGCCGAGTCCGGCGGCAAGCGGCTTGTCGACATGACCTGCAAGGCGTTCGCCGCCGAAACGGCCAGCGAGTCGCCCGCTCCGGGCGGCGGGTCGATTGCGGCTTACATGGGAGCCTTGGGCGCTGCGCTCGGCACGATGGTGGCCAACCTCTCGTCGCACAAGGCCGGGTGGGACGACCGCTGGGAGGAGTTTTCCGACTGGGCCGACCGGGGGCAGATTCTCCTCTCCGAGTTGCTTTTCTGGGATGTCAACAACGGCATCGCCCGCCGCGGCTGGGCCCGCAACGAAGGGGCGCTCGCGGCCATCCGCCGCGAGATGGCGCGTACGCCCGGCCTGCAGGTCACGCTGCCCAGTCTGGCCGACGAGAACCTGATACGCAACATACTGAATGAATAACGTTTAACACCAGCAATCTCACATGGAACTTCACCATATTTCCGCCGAGCATCTTTCGATCGGCCGGGTCCGCGAAATCCTCGAAAAACACCTGCACCTGG
>ERZ778495.2552-NODE-2552-length-10202-cov-5.657140_pt1 | contig 10202 bp, 7 predicted proteins | sample MGYA00433100_ERZ778495 | MGnify/ENA primary metagenome ERZ778495 (study PRJEB29527, sample SAMN07138962) | mouse gut metagenome | material: feces | host: mouse | place: China:Nanjing | collected 2016-01-25 ...
AAATCTAAAACGAAAAGGGGAATTATTATGAAAAAAATCTTAAAATCAACGGCAATAATTTCGGTTCTGGCAATAATACTTGCGGGGTGCAGCGAGCAAGGTAACAGCCGAGTGCTCGACATATACGGCAGTTCGCAAAGCAGCACACAGGACACAGCCGCTCCGCTCGCTCAAAACCGGGTACAGTCCGAGGTGAACGAAAACGCAAACAATGCAAACAATGCAAACGGCGCTACGGCTTCCGCACCGTCTATAATCTACACGGACGGCGCGGAGAGTAACGCGCCCAAAGACTTCATTCCGGAAGACGCTTACGACGCGTTCAGTGCACTTGCCGAGATAGTCGATAAATCGCAGACGGTGGAGATACTCGAAGAAAAGATCGCCGAATACAACAAAATATACGTCAGCCATGCAATAAGCAAGGTCGAGATAACGGACAACGGCGTACCTGTCACATCGGGCTTGCTGAAGAATGGAATGAGCATCCGTATGATAGATAACGTTGGCGGCATTACCGACTTTGCCGTAATAAGAGCGCCCAAAGACTGCATACCCGACGACGCTCCGCTGCCCTCAAAAAACACGCATAAGGACGAGGACTTCCCCGATATAATACAGCCCAAAATGGAGGAGGGCAGCTTTGAGGACAGCCTGCGGTACATAATGCTGCGAGCGGATACGGTCGAGGAATTGGAGCGCGATATCAACGAGCTGGATACCGAAAACCGTGTTCTTAGCATTCAGGTGACCAAAAAGTCCGAGGGCGGTACGTACACCAAAGGCGGCGTTACCGTAACCGAGGGCGCAATTGAGTACGACATGACCGTATCTGTCACCTACGACAGTGAGACCGTAGGTCTGCAATATTATGTGGGTCATTTTATCGACCGTTATTACGGGCAGATAGTATCCACAGGCGAATTTGAAAGCGGTATCTGGAACGCCATAGATACCGCGGAGACCGTTGAGGAGTTAAAACGTCTTATCGCGGAGTACGACGCTTACGAGCGCGTTGACAGCGTGAACGTCTACGCTGACGGCAGCATGGACGAGGAGATCACCGAGGGTGTGTTCACAAGCGGAATGAGATACTATATCGAATACGACAACCACCGTTCGAATATGGTCGGTCAAAAGGCATAAACGCTTGACAAAATTCCGCCGGCATTTTATAATATAAAGTAAATCGTGCGGCATAACATCGGGAGGTGAAACGCTTGGAGGATAATTTGATAGTACAGCTGTTCCATGAACGAAATGAAACGGCTCTCTCCGAGCTGTCGAGAAAATACGGCAGGCATTTCGTCGCTATTGCCGAGAGGATATTATGCAATCACGAGGACGCGAAGGATTGCGTAAACGACGCGTATCTCAAAACATGGAACTCTATACCGCCTGCGCGTCCTAACGTGCTCAAGGCGTTCGTCGGCAAGATAGTTAAGTGTGTGGCGGTGAGTATGCTGCGCATGAGCACGGCGGGCAAGCGCGGCAGCGGCGAGATAGCGCTTGTGCTTGACGAGCTAGGCGACTGCGTTTCGGATGGCGGCAGCGTCGAGGGAGAGTTCGAGAACAAGCAGATAATCGCGGAGATAAACAAATTCCTCTGGAAGTGCAGCGAATTCAGCCGCAGGGTCTTTGTGCTGCGCTACTGGCACTGCGAAAGCGTCTCCGAGATCGCCAAGCGCTTCGGCACTACCGAAAACAAAATATCGGTATCGCTGCACAGAACGCGTCAGCGGCTTAGGGATCACCTCGCAAAGGAGGGCTACACATTATGAGAGCGGAAAAATTATTCTTACTTATCAACGAAATTGACGACAGACTTATCATGGAAGCAGAAGGAAACGACGAACAGCCCGTCGAGGTGGTGTTTGAAAAGCGCTTTCCGATAAAGGAGATCATAGCCCTTGCCGCGTGCGCCGCCGCGCTTGTTATATGCGTTTACGCGGTCATTCACGTGCGCGGCGGTATCACTCCCCCGCCCGACAGCGGAAACAATTCGACTGCGTTCAGCAGCGGGGAGAATTCAAGCAGCGGATACTCCTCGGATAGCACCAGCATCTCGGACAGCTCCTCCGAAACGTCCGAGACCTCGGAAACGTCGGACAGCTCCGATATCGAGAGCAATATCTCCGCTGTAAGCATCAACAGCGAGGTCTTGTGGGGGATAGGAAAAACCTTTGACGAGGTGAACGATCGCTACGGCGACATTGTTTCGGGAGGTCAGAACGTATATAGCTTTGAAGACGGCTACGGCAGATATGCGTGGGACTCCAAGGGTATCGATCCGCAGCAATCCGACCGCGACGTAAACATTGAGATAATCAGAGGCAACGGCGGCTGCAAGAGCATTGACGGCGTAAAGCCTCACGATCTCTTTAGCGGCGAATTCACTTCCCTCAGCTTTGAGCAGCTTACGGCAAACGGATTTGAGATCGGTCCTCACGACGACAGCTTGTATACGATGTATGACGGTTATCGGTTCCGGACGTTTACGCATCCGTCTTATGAAAACATATCTTTTTCGGCAATGTATTCCGAGAAAACGGGCGTTATCGACGATGAAACGTCAATTATGATACGTTTGAACGAGACGTCCGAAACACCCCACATCACTCTGAACCAAGAGGCTTTATGGGGAATGGGCAGGACCTTTGACGAGGTGACTGAACGCTACGGGGAGGTCACGTCGGGGAATTTCAACACCTATTTTTTTGAAGGCGGCTACGGACGTTATGTCTGGGATTACGGCGGCGGTATCGACAATTCCTTTTCCGACGTCAATGAAAATATCGAATATATCAAAACGCGCGGCGGAGTTGTAATGATGGACAATATCAAGGCTAACGAGCTTCTTATCGGCGAATTCACAACGCTCGACTACGATCAATTCGCGGAGGTATGCGGGATAACCTACACGGAGCTTGGCGAGGAGCCCCCGGGTCTATACGATACATGGTCGAGATCCTTTACGCACCCATTCTACGAAAATATGACTTTCCATATGTATATGAAGGAACCCGGCGTTATCGACGAGACTACGACCTTTATGGTACGTTCGGACGACTTCTGACACGAAAAGAGGCGAGCATGACGGCTCACCTCTTTTATTTTACATATACAGCTCCCCCGCCGTGTCCTTGTAATACTCCGCCTGCGCCGCCCAGAGCTTACCGTAAACGCCGCTGCGGGCTACAAGCTCGTCGTGCGAGCCGCGCTCGGCTATCGTGCCGTTTTCCATTACCGTTATCTCGTCGCAGAAACGGCAGGAGCTTAATCTGTGCGAAATATAAACGGCGGTCTTTGTACCGACTATGTCGTTGAATTTCGTGTAGATGTCGTGCTCGGATATTGGGTCGAGAGATGCGGTCGGCTCGTCGAGGACGATAAACGGCGCTCCCTTGTAGATAGCCCGCGCGAGACAGAGCTTTTGCGCCTCGCCGCCCGAGATCTCCACGCCGTGCTCGTCAAAGTCCTTGTACAGGCAAGTTTCAATGCCGTTCTCCATTCGGGAAAGGCGTTCGCCAAGCCCCGCGCGTTCAATGCAGTCGCGGACCATGTCGGGGTCGTATTCGGTATCGGCGGCGGTGTTCTCGGCGACGCTGAACGAGAACAACCCCGAGTCCTGAAACACCACCGAAAACAGCGCCATATATTCCTCATATTGATACTTCCTGATGTCGATACCGTTAAGCGTTATTTTGCCCTCGGTCGGGTCGTAAAGGCGGCAGAGCAGCTTTATGAGCGTGGATTTTCCGCAGCCGTTCTTTCCGACGAGCGCCATTTTCTCACCGATACGCCACTTTAGATTAACGCCGCGGAGAACGTACTGCTCGGAATTCGGGTACTTGAACCACACGTTCTTGAACTCGAACTCATATTCGTTGTCGTCGCGCTTTTCGGTCGGGAGCGTGCCCTTGTATTTCTCGTCGGGGATGTCAAGGAATTTGAACGCGTCGTCGAGGAAATCCACGTCAATGGAGATATTCCCAAGACCGCTCGTCATAGCGCTTATGCCGCTGCTTATCCTCGAGAAGTACATCACAAAGCCGATTATCTCACCGACGGACAGTGCGCCCGATACCGCCCTCATCACCGCGAAGCCGTACATAAGCAGTCTCGACAGCAGCACGGGCAGGCACATCAACAGCTCCGAAACGCGCATTTTATTGAGCACCCTGTGCCATACGTCTATCGTATCCGCAGCGGTGCGCTCATATTCTCGTATTATAAGCTCCCGCTCGTCGAAAATGCGCACGTCCTTGCCGTTTTGATATCTTTGCAGAATGCTGTCTATATAGTGACTTGAGGTGCGCTCGCCCTGTATCTTTTTGCGGTCGTTCATCGCTTCGGACATAAGTCTGAACGTCGTCTTGCTCTGGATAAGCCCCCACAGCGCTTCCATTGCGGCGACCGCCGCGACTACCGCGGCAAGTCCCCACGGAGAGCCTACAAAGCCCATAAACCCTTTTGTCTCGGGAGAGCAGCGCAGCGCAAGCGGCAGTATCATCACCACGCCGGCTGTTATCGTGATAAGCCCCGAAACGAGGTTGAATATTCCACTGGATACCCTATTCATACGATTGAACCCTATCATCATACGCTGCTTGGCAATATGTGTTTCGGGATTTTCAATATGAACATAGTCCATATTGAGTATCTTCTCCCACAGCACGCGTTTATCGTAGCTCGTGCTCGCAAACGAGTGGCAGTTTTTGCGTCTGTCTATCGTTGTCACGGCGAAGTATAGTCCGAGTGTCACAGCCGCCGTTATCAGAACAAAAATTATTATATCCCGCCAAGGCTCGCCCGAGACCACCTTGTCGATGAGCTGCGAGGTCAGCCAGACCGTTAAAAGCTCGTTTGCGGTATTCAGCACCTCCTTTGCGATACCGCGCGCGAAACACCCCTTGTCGGCTTCGTCAAACATAGCCAGACAGCGCTTTACCACATTTACGGTCTTGCTCCAATTACGTTTCTGCTTATTCTTCATTGCCGCCGTCCCCTTTCTTGTCGTTGTAGTAACTGCTCTGCATTTCAAATAATTCCGCGTATTTGCCGTCGAGAGCCATAAGCTCCGCGTGAGTTCCCTCCTCGGCAATGCCGCCGTCCGCTATAAGGATTATTCTGTCGCAGAACCGCGTCGAGGCAAGCCTGTGTGAAATGAAAACGCTTGATCTTCCTTTGGAAAATTCCGCGTAGCTAAGATACATCTCCTGCTCGGCTATCGGATCGAGCGCCGCCGTGGGCTCGTCAAGCAGCAGCACGGGAGCGTCCTTGTAGAGCGCTTTCGCGAGCGCTAACTTCTGCATTTGTCCGCCCGAAAAATCGGTCGCGTCCTCGTACACCGACTTGACGAGCCGAGTGTTTTCCTTTTGCGGCAAGTCCATTACCTTATCGTAAATGCCCGATTTTTTCATACACTCGTACACCCTCGGCATATCCGTTTCGTTCGTCTTTTTTCCGGAGATGTTCTCCGCGACGGTAACGGGCAGCACGTTGATATCCTGAAACACCGTGCCGAACAGCCTGAAATATTCGTTACGGTCGTACCCGCGGATATTCTTTCCGTTGAGCAGTATCTCGCCCTCCGTCGGCTCGTACAGCCCGCACATCAGCTTTATCAGCGTGGTCTTGCCCGCGCCGTTAAGCCCCACCATTGCCAGCTTTTCACCGCGGTTAAGCTTGAACGAGATGTTCTTTATCGTGGGATTTTCCGCGCCCGAATAGGTGTAGGAAACGTTTCGGAATTCGATCTCGTATTTGTCGCAGCTCTCGGGCTTTTCGCCTAAGCTCTCGGTCGGCTCGGGAAGCTCTAGATACTGCCGTACATAGTTCGTGATGTTGGACAGCCACTGATACGCGCTTATCTTGTCGCACCAATCGCGTACCGCCTGTGACAGCATAAATATCGAGTTGAAGTACAGCACGAAATCTCCCGCGCCGATACTTCCGTTCATTACCAGCCAAACAATGTATATCGTCGCGGCGCTGTTGCCTACCATAATGACTATATGCGAGAGCATATCGTGACGGTATTCCCAAGCGTCCTGTTGCTCGTACCAGTCCATACGCTTTCGGTAAACGCGGTCATAAACGCTCTTCAGCCAGTGCTGCATACCGAAAATGCGGATATCCTTTGCGCTGCTGAACTTACTGTCCATGCCGATACGCGTTATATAATTCAATTGACGGTCAAAGGTCTGCCAGTTGTCGACCATATTCCATATCCAGCTCATCTTATGCTTGTTGATGTAATAACCCGCAACGGCGGGCACGCCGATTATCAGTATCAGCCACGGGTCGAGCATTGACAGAATACCGGCGTATGAGAATATCCGGAGCGCCGCGACGATAGTGTCCTTCATTGTACCCAGACCCGCCTCGGAAATGCTGTTCACCGAGGAATACGCTTTCTGGCACATATCGTTAATTTTGGGGTTTTCGGTGTCCTCGTAGGATAGATTCATCTTTTTACGCATGAGCCTGCCGAAAAGGTTTGCAGACAGCTTAAAACGCCCATTGGTGCTGATATGCCAATCGGCGGAGGTGACAATGTAGCCCGACAGCAGACCTCCCGCTATCAGCGCCGCGCAGATAATGCCGAGCACCGTTCTGTCAGACGTTCCGAGCGCGAATTCAACGACGTACTTGTCGGTGTAAGTTGCAAACAGACCGTTCGCGGTAACAAAGAATATTTTCAGCACCATTGCCCAGAATAATCCGCGCGAATATTTCCAACTCTCTTTTAATATGAATGCCATATTGTTCGGTATCGAATATTTCAGCTTGGAAAGTTCCTCGCGGTATTTCAGTCCCACTTCGGCTTGCTTTTCCTTGGTATATTTAGTGACTTTTACACGCTTCATTATAACGCCTCCGGATAAATATACTCAAAATGAGCCGCCGCGGAAGTCGGGCACGGGTGCATCAAAAGCGCGATCACTCCGCACGGCTGCTCATATTTGGGGAAGTACCGCTATATTATTTGCGGTGTGCTTCTTAATATATATTATCAAAAAAATGACCGTTCGTGTTGATTTTGGAACGAACGGTCAAAATACGGAACGAATTGCATTGTTTATAAGGCAGTTCTTAATTACTTTAGCTTTCAGCTGCTGCCACGGGTATCATCAGTTCTGTCGCGAACACTCCGTCCTCGTTCTGACGATTGACGTAGCCGCCGTATTTTTTTACCACGCGGTCAATGCGGAACAATCCATAGCCGTGCAGCGGCTCGTTCGAAGCGTTTTCCTTTGTAGAGAGATACGCTCCTTTTTCCTTACGCACCTTGCCCGCGGAATTTTGCACCGAGAGATACAGCTGCCCCTTCAGTCTGCCGATATACACACGCATGAACCGCTCCTCTTCGGGGAGCGCAGCGCAGGCCTCGACCGCGTTGTCGAGCATATTCCCAAGCATGGAACATAACTCCACGTCGCTCATCGGCAAGCCTTCGGGAACGTTCGCCTTGACGTTCAGGCGTATATTCAGCTTGGCGGCGGTGTTCAGCTTGCTGTTGAGTATCGCGTCCGCCATCACGTTGCCCGTTTTGATAACGGTGTCAACGTTGTCGAGATCGTCCGCAAGCTGGTCGAGATATCCCGAAATTTTTTCGAGATCGCCCTTGCCAAGCCATATTTTCATGTTCTGGATATGGTTTCGGTAGTCATGACGCCAGCCGCGTATTTGCCGATACATATTCTGTATCTCGCGTACCTGCTTTTCTATTAGCTCGCTCTGGAAGCGCTCGATACGCCTGTCCACCATATTGTACAAGGCACGGCGCAGTGCGAACGCTCCAACGATACCCATTGCGCAGAGCACGGAGATAATGCCGATTATAACAAATATTTTCATACGCTCACCTCGTGTAGTACGCGATAAATTTCTCGTTGATATCCTTGTAAAGCCGCCGAGATATCGGAATAATTCCGCCGCCGTCAAGCGTAAGTTCCGCCTTGCCGATACTTCTGACGAACCGCAGATTGACGATATAGGAGCGGTGACATGCGGCAAAGCTGTCGGGGAGAAGTACCGCGAGAGCGCTTATTCCCGCCGCGCAGTCGAGCGTCCTGCCGTCGGAGAGACGGACGGCGGTTTTCTTACCCATAGCCTCGCAGTACGTTATCGTATCGGGTGAAACGTGGAGCGTTCTGCCGTCGCATTCGAGCATGATTTCCTTTTCTGGCAAGTGCTTTTGAACGTACCTGTCCAGCACCGCGAACAGCTTATCCCTGTCAACGGGCTTTAACAGATAATGCAAAGCCTCTACCTCGTAGCCGTCGTTCATATAGTCGGCGTAGCCCGTGACGAACACGATAGGTAACATATCGCCGTCCGCGCGGAGCTTATGCGCCAGCTCCATACCGTTGAGATTTTTCATTTCAATATCAAGAAACAGCAGACTGCAAGGTTTATCGGGGTATTGGAAGAGAAAATTCTCGGCGCTCACGTACTCGTCGATCATGAGAGCGAACGGCTTGTCCGCCGCCCAGTCTCCGAGGAGCCGCCGCAGCTCCTCGGAGTGTTCCTCGCTGTCATCGCATATCGCTATCGTAATAGGCATTTTCCCGCCTCCCGTCGGTGTTGTTGGTTATTATTTAGGCTCAACCCCCAAAGTAGTGGAAAAAGTTCCGGAATTATGATATAATATTAAGAAAGGGGCTGATGAAAATGATAGAAGATTTCAAAAACATGGTGGAGAAAAGTTTGAACTTGATCGAGCCATGGTACGTAAAAGGCGCGGAATTTCATGCGGACGAACCGGCAATACATATTTATATTGGGGTAACAAAGCGAGCGGTAATAGCTTGCCCCAAATGCGGCGGAGCAACAAAAAGATACGGCTATGAGCCGCGTGAGCGTGTTTGGAGGCACGGAGATTGTATGTTTTATCCAACGTTTATTCATTGCCGCCGCCCAAAAGTTTTGTGCCCAAGTTGTGGCGTACAGCAAGTAAACGCGCCATTTGAACGCCAAGATAGCCGCTTCACTCTGATGTATGAAGGTTACGCAATGCTAATAATGGCAAGTATGCCGATTGCAAAAGCCGCGAGAGCACTGCGAAGAAAAAAAAAAACGCTTACAAATATTTTGAATTATTGGGTTGAAAAAGCAGTTGACGAGCGAAAATTATGCGATATAAAAAGCATAGCAATTGACGAGACCTCGTTTAGAAAAGGTCATGATTATGTGACCGTAGTCATTGACGCGGCAAAACGCGCGGTGATAGACGTAGAGCCCGGCAAGGATGCTTCGACAGTTGAAAAGTTTTCTGAGAAATTAACCCAAAAAGGCGGAAATTGCGCCGAAATTAAATCGGTTACAAGCGATATGTCAGCGGCATTTTTGTCGGCTGTTGAGGAAAAATTTCCGAACGCAAAACATACCATTGATAAATTCCATGTCAAGCAATTAGTGTTAAAATCGCTCGATGAGGTTCGTAAAAAAGAGCAAAAAGAAAGCTCCGAAAAACAGGCTTTATTTCGTGGCAGAAAGCTGTTTATGATTCCCGAAAAACGTTTGACCGAGGAACAAAGGATCGCGTTGCAGAGCCTTTCCAAGCAATATCCTAAAACAGGACGCGCGTACCGGATCGTGTCTGTCTTGGACGATTTTTATGCCTGCGAAACAGCCGAAGACGCCGATCCGGTTTTCGCCGGATTGTACTCTTGGATGCGACGTTCCCGGCTTCCGGAAATGAAAAACACTGCGGCAACTTTATTAAAACACAAAGATCGTATTATGAATTATTTTGATAATCGCCTTACCAATGCCATTTGCGAGGGAATTAATTCGATGATTCAATCCGCAAAAAGAGCCGCCCGCGGTTTTCATACTTTCAAAGGTTTTGCTTCAAAAATTTTCCTTGTCGCTGGCAAGCTGAACCTCGCCGTTTCTTGTCCTTTCTAACTTTTTCCACTACTTTGGGGGTTGAGCCAAAATTCTTAACACCCTCGGCACCGTTATAGGATATCTGCTGTTTATGCTGCTGCGGAAAATTTTCCCGAAACTTATCGATAATTGCCAAAACACGATCAAAGTAAAACCCGCAAAACGAGAGGCAAAACAAAATGTTTAAATGGTTCGATCACTTTCTTCACTACATTACCCGATTTCCTTATTGAGATTTTCGCGGCGCTGCCGTTTGTTATTCTGATATGTGCGGTCTATTGGTTTATCCGCCGCGCGTGGCA
>ERZ778495.2556-NODE-2556-length-10194-cov-5.371634_pt1 | contig 10194 bp, 10 predicted proteins | sample MGYA00433100_ERZ778495 | MGnify/ENA primary metagenome ERZ778495 (study PRJEB29527, sample SAMN07138962) | mouse gut metagenome | material: feces | host: mouse | place: China:Nanjing | collected 2016-01-25 ...
CATGGCTCTCTCAAAAACTGATAAATCGCCAATAAATTCGAAAGGGCGTATAATCTGGCTTGATATAGTCAAGCTGTTTGCCATCGTGTTAGTTGTCTACGGTCATTGTATTCAACAGTTTGATGGGAACTATCTTGAATCATCATTGTTCGTGGCCATATATTCTTTCCACATGCCGTTGTTTATGATGCTTTCCGGTTATGTGTTGAACTATAATAAACTTCTAAACTATAAAGGAGTACTGACTAAACGATTTTGTCAGTTAATTCTTCCTTCATTGTTTTGGATAACGATTATTTATGTCATAGAGAATGCTATTGATGTTAGACATTTGCCATTTTCAAGGGCATTATGGTATGGCTTATGGTTTTTGAAAAGCCTGTTTGCATGTACGCTCATTTTAGTCATTCCAATGCGTTTTATAAGAAATAAGTATTTTTCGTTGACAATTTCACTAATTTTAAGCCAGATGACGGTTTTCATTCCTCATCTTTGGTTCCTTCAGCTCAATGTAATGCTTCCAAGCTTAATGGCTGGTATGTTTGTCAAAGATATATTTGTAAAATCAAAGAAACAGACTGTTATAATCACAATTGTATCGTTTATTGTTTTTTTATTTTTACTGCATTCTTTTGATAAAGACATTCTTTATCCTAACATGTTCCTGATGTTATCAGATAATTGGATTGACCAATATTATATACAGTTATATAAGGTAATTATTGGTATTTCCGGTGGAATTTCCATTTTGGGATTATTTAAGATCCTTTTTGAGTCGGCAGAACCCCAAATTTTTAAGCGTCTTTCTGTATTGGGGCGCTTTACGCTTGAGATTTATATCCTCCAATCTTTGATTCTGGAGGTGCTGTTATCTCATTATCTTGAGATTTCGCCGGATAATTATGGCGATTATATATGGCTGATATATATATCATTATCTATTATTGTTATTGCTATTTCTTTCTGCTTGGCTAAAATTCTTTCCAGGTGTGGACTGTACTGGACATTTAATTTTAACAAGATAAAATCACTATGCCTGAAGTTTCAGTAATAGTCCCTGTATATGGTGTCGAAAAATACATAGACAAATGTATTAAGAGCATCATTGATCAGAGTTTTAAGGCTTGGGAGTTGATATTGATTGACGATGGTTCTCCGGATCAATCGGGAGCTATTTGTGATAAATATGCCGAAAAGGATCAACGTATCAAAGTGATACATAGTGAAAACAACGGTGTCAGCCATGCCCGGAATATTGGTCTGGATAATGCCAAAGGTCGTTATGTAGTGTTTGTTGACAGTGATGATTGGGTAAATCCGTCTTATCTGCAGAACCTGATAGAAAGGAGTTCTGCTGATGACACTGTGGTTTATGGTAATGTGATAAATGACTATTCGGACCAACGAAACTCTGTTGTTTCATTTTCTTATGAAGACGGTCAAAATATCAATCTGGATAATGATGTTGACCTTATAGTCAAATATCGGTTGCCGGAAAACGGTTTTCCGATAGCAAAGCTATTTTCGAGGGAGATAATCGAACAATATAAACTTCGATTTGACGAGACTCTTTCTTATCATGAGGATCATTTGTTTGTATTGAATTATTTGCGATATGTTAAGTCAGTCAGGCTAAGTGATAGTCCGGACTACCACTATGAACATCGGAATGGAGTCTCTTCTCTGAGTAAGCGTCGACATCCTGCAGATAAACTTATCAATGCTTCCGAGAAGTTGTTGACTGCCATTGAACAGGGTAATAACCGTTGGAAGATCGTTGATAAAAGATATCTTGCCAGACTTTATACCTTTTTAGGCTTGAATCAATTGATGCTGGCATTGAAAAATGCAACAGCAGAAAACATCTGCTCGGTTGGTATAGCCATGCGCCGTTACAAGTCGCTCTTTAAAAATTATTATACTCCAAACCATCGGGTTTATCGGGTTATACCGATATTCATATCCTTGTATGGCGAGTATTTGATGAAACCAATATTGCAATGGAAAGAAAAACGTTCATAGATGTCGCTAAAGGAATTGCGATGATTCTGGTGGTTATGCAGCATATTGGAGCGCCACAAGATATCGGACTTCAATTCTTGTGCAAACTTGATGTCCCGATTTTCTTTTTGTGTAGCGGATGGTTGGCATATAAGCAGAACATCAATCTTATTGATAGTTTGAAAAAAGCATTTACCAGGCTGCTGGTACCCTTTATTTTAGCTTGTCTGGCTGCCTCAATGTTCTATAAAGAAAATTGTATTGAGATTTTTATTAGTTCAGGTAAACATGGATATTGGTTTTTGGAAGCTCTATTTCTAATGTTTATAATATTTTGGGGCATATACCGTACTACGTGGTCGCTGATTGGAGGGGCTATTATCGTTGAGATCGCCTTACTGGCAATTACAAAATATGCACCGGACAGTATTAATGATATTTTGGTAATTCCATATCTTTCAAGGTATTTTCCATGCTTTATAGCTGGATCGGTATTAAGATTATATAATATGGAAAATATCAATAAATGGGTGAGTTGTAGTTTCCTATGTATTGCATTAGTCGGATTGGCATATAGTATGGAGTCAACTAACATATCGTTTATATTTCATGTATGCGGATATCTTTGTGGTGCTGTCATAGCATTCTTTGTGATAAAAGGATTTGAACATAATTTGCCTTGTAATAGATGGATAGGGTATGTAGGTAGATACTCATTGAATGTGTATATATTGCATTTTTATTTTGTCCCCTACATTCCGCGTATGAGTGATTGGTTTATTGTTAATTTAGCCTTAGTGCTTACAATTGCTATTATGGTTGTAATCATATCGATTGTTGTTGGCAAGATTCTGACTTATACCACACCATTAGATAAAGTATTAACTCCTTGATATAATGAAAATAGCAGTCTCAGCTGATTGTTTTGCTTCTTTTACGAGTGGTTTCCCAGTCCGGGGAATGATGCTTGAACTTATAAAGCTAAACCCTGAAATTCAATTTCAGCTATATTATACTTTAAGGCCATGGCCGGAAAATTTGGCTGATTTTTATGATGAGATTAATTCCCAACCCAATGTTGAGGTCCGATATTTTAAGGATTCTCGTAAAGTGATAGCGTTGAAACGGCTTTTGGGATTAAAATATGTTGAGTTTGATAATGATGTTGCGTGTTTCTTAAATCCTGGGAATCCGGAATACATTAGAGGATTTCATGGCCCGACAATCTGTTCTCTGGCTGACTTATCGACTATAAAAGGAATAAGTACAAATCGGCATGCGCTGTTTTTTAAATATTGGGGGCGAGTGACTTGGGAATACATATTGCCGACATTTTCAAAAATTGTCACAATTTCGGATTATACAAAGCGAGATGTTATCGAATTTTTCCCTAAAGTAAAGAATAAACTTATAACGATCCATAATGGCATTTCAACCATATGGTTTGATGAATCATGTGAAGCTTCAGATGGCCAGTTGGAAAGGCTTGGAGTTCCTCGCTCATATTTTATCTGGTGGGGATTTGTTTCGAGGCGTAAGAATATATCTAATCTCATAGCGGCATATAAAAAGGCGCGTAAAAGTAATCCGGACTTACCAAAGTTGTTGTTAGTTGGAGCTATTGCAGATCATATGTCGGAAATAAAAAAAGAATTGGATGATGATATCGTTAACATACCATTTCAGAATGATGCTGTTTTGAAATCTCTTGTTAAAAACAGTAGAGGTCTGATTTTTCCGTCATGGTATGAAGGTTTTGGATTGCCGGTCATAGAAGCTTTTTCACAGGGAGTAAATGTCGCTTGTTCGAACATAACATCTTTACCGGAAGTCGCTGGTGGACATGCAATACTATTTGATCCTGCTTCGATTGATGAAATGGCAGATGCTATCATTCGTCTTTCTCGGCATGAATCAAAATCTCAGGTATTAATTGATTATGCACGACAGTTCAGCTATAGGCGTGCTGCTGAAAACTATATGCGGATAATAAAAGAAATCGCCGTATGATCTGGTTCTTATTGCAAAAAATCGGATTTTATACTTTTGTAGGGCTGACATTATACTTTGTCAGCAAACGCCAGTCGTTAAACCTGCTTAAGCTCTATTTCTGGGGAATGACTTTTACGTTCTGTTACCAGTATGCGATAACAATCTGGTTTCCGACAAAAGTTATTGTATTAGGAATGATGTGGTGCCTTATGATGTATGGATCTGAAAAGCGAGATAGTGAAGTAACTTCGATCGTAAGGCCTCTGATGTCATTTTTCGTAATTATATTGATGTTAGGTGATGTATTGGCTTTAGCTATTTCCGGGGAATATGCCCAGCATATAAGCAAGTTTTCGCGACTGTTCAATACAAATTATACTTATATAACTTCGTTTGCATTACTGTTTTATGGATGTATGATGCCGAGTGGATTTGTTAGAAAAACATATCCATCATATTGTCTTGCAATGGAAGTTGCGATAGGTTTTGGATTGCTCCATTATTTGTGTCTGAAAGCAGGAATTGAATTTATGCCGATACTTCGTCAAAATGGATCGGTTAATTTAGAAGCTTTAACGGAAGTAGGTGGAGAAGTTGTATATCGAATATATGGAGTAAGTGGAGAACCTAAAAACTTAGGCTTTTTGGTTTGTCCATATGTATTGGTTCTGATTGTAATGTTCGGACAAGGTCATTTCCGCTTTGACAATAAGAAATATCATCTATTGGTCATATTGATCGGCATATTTGTGTTGATTAATACATATTCATCAGCGGTTATTATGAATTTTGCGATTGCAGTTCCGTTGATCTTCCTGTTTTTACCGACGGGCGGCTTAGTTAGAATGATAGCGCCTTATGTAATATGTGCGCTTATCGTTTTTGGAGGGTATTCAATGTTGTCATCGGATACAATTCAAAATAATAATGAACATCAAAATTTTATAGAAGCTCTATATGACCGTTCTTTTGGCCGTGCGCAAAATGAGATGGATGGCGACCGCCAGGAAAGGGTGATTTTGGATTATTATTTTGCTGACCCTGATATATTATCAAAACTTATAGGTTATGGTCCATCCCAATATACCTTTCATATCCCTGGCCAGACAATCGGTAGTGCGCTGATACCGGTTCAGTCCGGATTGGTTTTAACATTAGTTGATTTTGGCTTCATAGGTATAGGTATTTATTGTTGGATCTTTTTAATACTATATCAAATACTTAAAGATTCATACAAGTTTGATAGCATTTATGGAATTGCATTCTCGATTGCCGCATTATCGTCATTTATAGGATCTCTGATGTTCGGATCATTAGTGTCATGTTTTGTATATCTGATGTTGGCGCTATATGCTTTTTATGATTCTGTAGATGATAATGAGGAAATTGAAGAACAAGAGCTGATATATTAAATCTTAGAGTTAGAGAATGAAAAAAGTAGTATTTTGGTGGAACATTCCTTGTGCTGGAATGATTAATGTATTGAAATCATATGCTCAAGATGTTGATAAAGAGGCTATTGTCGTGACTGGCAAATTGAGCGAGTTTCGTAAAGCTATGGGGTGGGATGATGGAGGTAAACTATTTGAAAATCACATCATACTTAGTGATGACGAATGGCATGAGGAAGGGAAAAAGATTTTGGATAGATACACAGATAGAATACATCTGTTCAATGGTATCAGTTACCCTGATCGAATGCGAAAATTGATTGATTACGCAATAGAAAATAATATTGCGTTTGCAAATATGTCAGAGGCATATTTTAACCTTGAAAAAGGGTTTCGTAAATTGCTCAAAACAATTTTTATGTCAATTGTTCTTCCGTATAGAATTAGGAGGGTTTCTGAAAACAGTCTGGGTGTAATGTGTCTGTCGGGTTCATCGGATCGAGATCTTAACCAATTTCGGAATTTTGGATTCCGTATGGTATTTCCGTTCGGATATTATACAGATGAGAAGTTCGAATTCCATTATAGCCAGGCTGGCGATGGGAAACTCCATGTTCTTTGTCCGGGTTTGATTGAGCATTATAAGGGGGTGGATATATTGGTTAAAGCTCTTGCAATTGTCAGGGATAAAGGGGTACAAAACTTTGTATGCCATATAACCGGTAAAGGTTCAAAGCAAGATTATATTAAGAATCTGATAAGCCAATTAGGAATTGAAGATAGAGTAAAATTGGAAGGGGTTCTTGATTCAAAAAGATATTCAACATTGCTTTCACAAATAGATATACTTGTTGCTCCTGGCCGAGTAGAACCTTGGGGGATAAGAATAAATGAAGCTATTCAAAGGGGTAATGTTGTGGTTGTCAGTGATGGAATCGGTGCTCATTGCCTTATAAAGGAGTCTGAAGGAGGCGATGTGTTTAAAGCTGGAAATCCAAGCGATCTTGCTGATAAACTGATGCCGTTTCTGATTTCTCAAGATACTCTTGATACAGCCAAGAAGAAAAATTTGGAATATAGAGCAAAGATCAGTTGTCAAGCTCAGGCATTTAGATTGCATGATATTATCAGTCAACTTTAATACATAATCCGGCATAGTCGCTTTGGATTAAGCTAAAGGGGGCGATTATATTTTGATATGTATCTTATTCTTAAAAAATTGTGGTGCTCGTTCTGCTATAACATCTACAATTTCACATCATTCCAGCCTTATTTGCGAGATAATAACGTTGATTTTAGCTCTAATTCTCACGTTGATTTTGAATAGGGGCATTGAGCAGATCAAACAGGTTAAATACATTAATCATATTTTCTGACAAATATGCACATAATTCATTCCGGCCATCTGAATGTTCATTCTGGTGGCCCGGCTTTAAGCACATGGCTTACAATAAAGGGCTTGCGCGAAAAAGGTGTTGATACAGATATCGTAATGCCACCTATCGATCCCGGAGACCAACTTATTGATAAAGCCGCCAAGCCGATTTATTACAGACAGCCTAAATATGGCACATTGGCTTATGTGCCTAAATATGATGAGACAGTTAAATCTATCGGAGATGCAGATCTTTATCATGTCCAGGGAGTCTGGATGTTGCATGGAACACAGCTTGCCCGATATGCAATGAAACATCGGAAGCCATACGTAGTGACGTTGCGGGGGATGTTTTATCCTCAGGCCTTGGCCCATAAAAGGCTATTAAAAATGATAATGCGTAGACTTTATCAGGATCATACTTTGTGTAATGCGGCGGCAGTTCAGGCAACCTGCATTGAAGAAATGGAACACTATCGAGCGCTTGGATTTAAAAATCCGGTAGCTGTAATTCCGAACCCAATCGAGACAGAAGGGCTGATCGACAGACCGATCCCCGAAAAGCCTCAATTCAGGATAGGATATTTGGGCCGTGTTCACCCTCGTAAACGCATTGAACGCCTGATTTACGCTATGGCCGATCTTAGAGAAAAATTGCCTGACGATGCTGAGCTCCTTATAATTGGAGGTGGAGATAACTCCTATGAAAAATTTCTTCATGATGAGGTCTGCCGATTGAACCTATCAAATGTCAAGTTTGCTGGTTTTCTGACAGGAAAAGAGAAGGATGCTGCGATTGATTCATTGTCAATATTGGTGGTTCCATCAGATTATGAAAATTTTGGAAATATTGTAACTGAAGCATTGGTTCATGGAGTTCCGGTTATTGCATCAACAGGAATGCCTTGGCAGGAACTTCCGAAGCACAATTGCGGATGGTGGATTTCAAATGACCAAAATTCAATAAATCAGACTATCCTTAGTGCCTACATGCTGGGGGAAAATAAGTTGAAAACAATGGGCGAAAATGGCCGTGAGCTAATACGCCGCAATTATTCTGTTGAGGCATTGGGGACTAAAATGAAAAATCTATATGAATGGATTCTTGGTATAGCACCAAAACCAGAATTTGTATTTATATAATAAAGTAACATAATATCAATAAAGTTATTATGGAGATTCCAAAATATAAGAATCATCTTTCGTTTGGAAATAAAGTTGGACGATTGTTGTGGGCAATAGCATATATTGTCTTATTCCGTCCTTTTGGGACACGGGTGTTTCGCTTATATCGAAATATGATACTAAGACTGTTTGGGGCTAAACTTCATAAAACGGCAAATGTGCATGCCTCTGTAAGAATTTGGGCGCCTTGGTTTTTGACAATGAAAGAGGGCGCATGCATTGATGACAGGGTTAATTTGTACAATGTCAATATGGTTACTCTTGAAGAATATGCAACAATTTCGCAAGAGTCATTTATTTGCCCTGGGACTCATGATATAAAAAGCCCTGGACATGAAATGATATCATGGCCTATAGTGATTGGAGTTCATGCGTGGGTTGCTGTAAGGGCTTTTGTCGGTCCGGGAGTCAAGATTGGAGATTATGCCGTAGTTGGAGCAGGTGCTGCTGTCTTCAAAGACGTCGAGCCGTGGACGGTTGTCGGTGGGAATCCTGCGAAATTCATTAAGAAACGTGTTATAAAAGATGCTTGATCTTTCAGTCATAATCCTCACAAAGGATGAGGAACTTCACATTGACCGTTGTTTGAAAAACGTGTCGGCTATTGCAAAGGAAATATTCATTATTGACAGTTTTTCGACCGACCGGACGCTTGAGATAGCGAAATGCTACCCCAATGTAACAATCCTCCAGAACAAATGGGTCAACAACTACGCCTATCAGTTCAACTGGGGACTCGAAAACGCTCCGATCACCGGTAAATGGGTGCTCCGTCTGGATGCTGATGAATACTTGTTGCCGGAACTGATCGATGAGATCAAAGAAAAGCTGCCCGACATGCCGGAAAATATATCCGGAATCTCGTTCAACCGCCGCCACATATTCATGGACCGGTGGATGAAACATGGCATTTATCCCGTCACACTTCTGCGCTTGTTTAGATTCGGCAAAGGTAAATGCGAACAGCGTCTGATGGACGAACACATTCAGATTGATGAAGGTGAAAACATCTGCTTTGAGAACGACTTCTGTGATCATAACCTCAACAATCTCTCATGGTTCTGCCACAAACATGTCAACTACGCAGTCCGAGAGGCCGCCGACCTGATCGACATCGAAATCGGACTCACTGGAGCAGCACAGTCCGATGAAGGCCGCGTGATCAACACCCAGGCCGGCAGCAAGCGGCGGAAGAAACACAGCTATGCCCGCAAGCCGCTGTTCTGGCGATCGTTTGCCTACTTCCTCTACCGCTACTTCGCCAAAGGCGCATGGCGCGATGGAAAGGAAGGCTTCATCTTCACCTTCATACAAGGCTGGTGGTACCGCACTCTTGTCGATGCCAAAGTCTATGAAATCAAGCGCAAATGTGGCAACGACCCCGAAAAAATCACCCGCCTGCTTCGCGAAGAATATGGCGTGAGCCTCTAAAACGCCACCGCCCCCGTCACCCTTCTCCCTCATTGCCAATACACATTTCTTCATACTTGCTGATCACACACAATATTTAACCTCAATGAAAATCTCCATCATCACCGCCACTTATAACAGCGGTGCGACACTGCGCGACACAATGGAGTCAGTGTTGCGACAGACTTACACACAGATCGAACACATCATAGTCGACGGCGCCTCCACAGACAACACAATGGACATCGTCCGTGAACTTGAACCTCTCTACCAAGGCCGTCTGCGCTACGTCAGCGAACCCGACCGCGGCATCTACGACGCCATGAACAAAGGCATCGCAATGGCCTCAGGCGACATCATCGGTATCCTCAACTCCGACGACTTCTTCACCGCCGACACCATCGTAGCCACCCTTGCAGCCGAACTCGCCGATCAGGAAATCGATGCCGTCTATGCCGACGTCCACTACGTCGACGACTCCGATCTCAGCCGCAGTGTCCGCTACTACTCCTCCCGCACCTTCCGCCCCTGGATGATGAAACTCGGCTTCCAGCCCGCCCATCCCACCTTCTACTGCCGCAAGAGCGTCTACGACCGCCACGGTAGCTTCGACATCAACTTCCGCGTTGCCGCCGACTTTGAACACCTCCTTCGTCTGATCTACATCCAGCGCATCCCCACCCGCTACATCCCGCTTGACTGCGTGGCCATGCGCACCGGCGGCGCCTCCACCTCCGGTCTCAAAAGCCACCTGCGCATCCTCTCAGACCACCTCAAGGCCTACCGCAAAAACGGCGTCAACTCTAACCTCTTCCTCGACGCTTCCCGCTACGTCTACAA
>ERZ778495.2568-NODE-2568-length-10141-cov-4.928118_pt1 | contig 10141 bp, 7 predicted proteins | sample MGYA00433100_ERZ778495 | MGnify/ENA primary metagenome ERZ778495 (study PRJEB29527, sample SAMN07138962) | mouse gut metagenome | material: feces | host: mouse | place: China:Nanjing | collected 2016-01-25 ...
AACAGCCTCTGCCCATGATTTATCAGAGCGGATATCTCACTATTAAAGAATATAACAGACGTATGGGTACTTATCTGCTCGATTTTCCTAATAACGAGGTGCGCAAAGGTTTTCTGTCCGTATTGGCGTCACATTACTTGAGACCCAAAGGCGAAGAGGTCAACAGTTGGATTATTGATGCAGTCACTTGTCTTGAACAAGGGGACACCACCGCTTTTCGTAATTCTCTGACCGCTTTTCTCGCAAGCATTCCGTATGATTCCCATGCCTCCTTAAAAGAGTTGGATATGACCGAAAAACATTTTCAGTACACCTTTTACCTGATTCTCCGTCTGATAGGGGTTTATTGCCATGCGATTCATTGTGAGAATCGCCAAAGCTTCGGGCGGGTGGATTGTATATTGGAAATGGACGAATATGTCTACATCTTCGAATTCAAAATGGACGGAACTGCAGAGGAAGCCTTATCTCAAATAGCAGAAAAAGGCTATTCCAAACCCTATTTGGCTGATAACCGAAAGGTGGTGTGTATCGGAGTGAATTTCTCCTCTCTTACCCGCACGGTGGAGGAATGGAAGGAAATTTCGCAGCCGCAAAAATAACGGCTGCGAAATTTTAAAGCACCTGTATATATTTTGCACAAACAATCGGACTAGTTGTTCGTTTGATAACGGACACTACGTACCAAACGTATGCCATATTTTACTGTAGATCCTGCCGGCTGGAATTGGGAAGAGGATTTGAACCCAAAAGCGTACTTGCTTCCATTTTTGTCATATACATACCGTTTTTTTGTGCTCAAAGAAGTTCCACCTGAGGTTTCCAAAGCCTCATTTACTTCATTCAGGAAAGGCTCTTTGAAAGCTGCGTACAGCATTTGTGCCTCTTCCTCATTGGGCAGATGCCAGCCGTTCACTTCCTCGTTCTTTATGGTTTCCTGAAGCTTTGCAACCACACTGTCCCATTCGTTCAGGCTCATCAACAGCACATCCGCTCCGTTAGCGTCCATAATCTCTATGCCTGCTACGATTCCGTCCTGCCAGACGCTCATGACCTCGGGCAGTCCGGGAAGGTCGGGGTTGGTGGCAGGAGGGTTTTCGCCATCTATGTTCCCCTCGTCCTTGCCGCCAAAGTTGAATTTGATCTCCACCGGCTCTTTCCATTCGCCGGATATCAGACTGCCACCCACAGTCACATCACCGGAATAGCTTCCACCTATATTCATGGGTACATTGGCTTCCGGTTTGCCTTTGGATGTATAGCCGTAAGTATTTGTCTGGTTGTCATCCTCCAAGGTAATAGAAAAGACCGTTTGCGAAGCACTCCCCGGGAAAATATAAAAAGGTTCTGCACTCCAGGTTCCCTCTGTCTCTTTCCGGCAAGTTATTTCCGTACTCTTGTCTTTGCCGGCATATTCTCCGGCAAACGATAGGGAAGAATATAGTGGAGAGATTCGTAGGCTAACACTTTTGACTGTTGCCGGTATCTCTTCCAGTGTGACATTGACTAAAGATACGGTATAATAAAGGGTAATGGATACTGAAACATTCTTCTTGTTGTCAATGGTGACTGTCGAGGAGCCCATCATCAGCGCACGCAAACTTCGGTTGTTTGCTTTCATGACAATGACATCATCTAGGAAAGGATCTTCCGGAATGACATACTCCTCGCCTATGTTGGCTATTGCCACAAGCGTATACCGGCCGGGGGATAACTTCATTTCTATCTGAGAGTTATCCTTTATCTTTTGGTTGGCAGAACAACTGCCGTCCTCTGAAAATGCGTAAATATAGGCAGGATAACCGATTTGAGAATCTCCGCTCGAACGAGCGGACACTTTCAGCGGAAAGCCGGTCTGCGGCACATTTTCTTCTTCCTCTTCGTCATACATACGCTGACAAGAGATAATGGATAATAGTAAAAGCAACCAAAGTGCTTTTACCCGAATCAATGAATTATTCATGATATGGGAGTTAGTTTTGAGAGTCTTCTTCTCCGTTAATAATTATGTCTTCTATCGTATTTCCCGGAGTCCATCCTGAAATTCCGCCACCTGTAATAATAACAAGCCCGCCTTTCACTAGAATATTGTATTCGTGAATACGTCCGGAAATGATGCCATTGCACAATGCTTCACGGTGTGCCGTGTATTTCTTGTTGTTGGAGGTATATTCGATGGTGAAGTCAATAGGATTGGCGCCTTTCTGATTGCCACTTTCATTCGCCGGCTTCCCATTCAGGATGAAATAGAATGAGGCGTCTTTTCCGTTCATAGGATGATTCGGAGTAACGGATAGGCTTTCTTGGGAAGTTCCGTCAACAGTGACAGCATCTGTTGTAAAAGAATAATAAGCCTGCGTAATCAAATCATTTCCCTTGAACGTGATTTTATCAATCGTGGCATTGCCCATATCATTCTCGCTTTTGATGTTGATTTTCATTAGAGAAGAAACATGGCGAAAGGCGTTATCATCTGTAAATGAAACATTTCCGGCATTGTCATTGTAAGAAAGTTCCTTAGAAGTCACCAAGAAATCATATTGGGCAATATTGTCCCAGTTTCCGGTCTGTCCCTCCAGTGAAGGCATTTGCACTTTGTCCTTGCCTTCATCGGCTTGGGAACCGGAATAAGGATAATACGCGCAGAAAGTATGCTTTTTATCTTTGTCTGCCCAGTAAACAGTCTCTTCCGAAGCCCAAGCTGTTTCATTGAATACCCAACGGACAACAGTTGCATCGTCCATAAAAATACCTATGTCGTCATTAGGCGCAAAGAGAGCGGGGGTTTTGTCGTTCGTTTGTACATAACGGCCTTCGGGAACGGATTTCCCGATTCTTGCCATAATGGATACAGTGTATTCTTGTTCTTGTGCAAGCTCATCGCTTGCTTGACAAGCAGACAATAATAGTAGCATTATCCATGATGCATACTGTGCTTTTTCCTTTTTATTCATAATCTATTATTTTTTAGGACAGACATCAGCTTATCCATGTTAGTTTCATTGAGGACAAGTTGAATTAGTCAAGGATTTAAAGCACGTCTGCTTGTAGTCGGTAAAAAATAGAACCTGTAATCGCGGGCAAAAGTAGTTTTTTGTTTTTAAAGTGAAAAACAAATTGGTAATTTTTTATAAAATGAGTCAATAACCTCTTCCGTTATCCTTGCTAGAATCCACCAACCCAAACTGTACAAAGACAGATACAGCGAGAACTTACCAATCAGCACAAGCACGGTTTGTTCCGTGTCCCGGAAGGATGGATTAAAACGAAAGGAGCGACCTTCCCAGGCCACTCCTCTCTTCACCAAAAAATATAGTAAAAACGGAATATGGTTATTCCGCTACCATAATTACTACACGATTCCAGTCGTTTGTCTTGAACGGCTGCACTTCCGATCCCTTGCTGTCCACTGTCAGTCGGTCAGCACTGATGCCATAACGGTTTATCAGCTCATCGGCTACGATACGGGCGCGCTTACGTGCCAGTTCCTCATTGATTTTTGAGGTTCCCGTACCTTTGTCCGCATAACCAATAACGGATGCTTTCGCATCAGGATACTGCCGCATGTAATCGGCAACAGCCAGAATATTGGTCTGCTGGTCCTCGTTGATATTTGTCCGGGCCAGTCCGAATGCAACATGGCTTCTGATACCGGGACGGGCCTTCTCTACCTCAGGACAGGGTTCCGGTTCGGGACATTTATGATTGTCAATAGTGCTTTGCAGCTCATTGATCTTGTCATTGAGCGACTTCACGTAAGCTTCGCTGTAATGTTTGGCTTTATTGGCATAGACCACAGGCTTGCAATCGGGACATTTCAAGTTGAAGCCTGTGCCAAACTTATAGGTCACGCCCACCAGCAGGTTGTAATAAGAGTCGAAATTGTGGTCGTCCTTGCGATTCCACCGGTCCGACACTCCGTTGGCTAACGCTTCCACATTCAAATCGAATGCTTTGCTCAGTCTGAAGCTTGCCTGAAGGCCCAGACGTGCCATGAAGCTGCTTGCTCCCTGGTCAAAGGTCTGGTTGTATCCCACACCGGCCACCAGTCGTGTGTTGAAGAAGCGTTCCGGATTAGCGCCGCAAAACAGGCTGCTCAGGTTGAACAGGCCGTCAACAGTGGCGGCACCATAGTAGAAGCCATAGGCCGGCTTGTTGCCGTTCCCTGCCCTTCCGCGCCAGCCGCTCAAGGCCAGCCTCGCTCCCACATACGGGTTGAAATATTTACCTGCGGCTATCTGTCCGGCCGGAGAGATCAGTTTGCCGATCCCTGTACCGCCCAGCGAGTAGGAGGCCCCCATCTGTCCTTGTACGAACCAGTTGTTCTCGGCTTCCTGAGCATTTGCCGTCAGACCGGCAACAGCCAGGAACAGGGCTGAAAGAATGATTCTTATTCTCATAAATCCTGTATTAAAATTGGGTTATTCTATTTTTTTTCTGAACTCTTCTCCGGCTTTTTCCAATACCGCGGCTCTGCGCTCGGAAGTCAAACGGTTGGAGTAGGTGCGAAAAATGTACACTCCTATCGGATTACTCCGGTTCTGTAGGATGGATGTTTCCAGCAGGTGCATAAATTCCCTGCGCATTTCTGCCGCTTCTTTTCCGCTCTTGGCCATTTCACCGCTGAAACGGTCCACTGCTAGAAGAAAATCCTGCAACGCGTCGTTGAGCGGAGTTCCTGAGGTGAGGACGAGTTCCCCCAACACGGTCCTTACCGTTCCCTTTTCCGTAACAACGGGGAGGGTGATAGGAAAAAGGTCATCATCAGAAAGCTTCAAACGAAGCTGAAGGACATCCTCCACGCTATCTTTCGGAATGAAACGGAATTTTCCGTCACGAACGGAAACACTGTCGAGTACGGCATGTGTATACGGGTCGCACAGGCAGACCATTCTTCCTTCGTATCCTCCGGCCTTCACCTGCCCGGTTATGACACATCCTTTGGGGGACGGACGGCAGGAGCACAGGCAGGACGTCACCAGCAGGATTGCGGACATGCACAGCCATGAAAAGTTTGTTCTCTTTCTCATTGTTCTCTTATTTGAAAAAAGCCGTCCGGCTAAATCGCTTTAGCGGAACGGCCTTCATTATTTACTATGCGGACAAAGTCGCATCAGAATCTGATACCCAGCTTCAGCACCGGCATGTCAAACAGTTTCACATTGTGGTGTGAAGCGTTGTACTTGTCGAAGCCTTTGGGGCAGATCTGGATCACATCGTAACGGTAGGCCAGCGGCTGGAACTGGAAGCCCAGTACCAAACCCGGAGCCAGGCTGTACTCGATACCGGCCACGCCTGCGGCCTTGATACCGAACATCTGGCCTGCACGGCTGCCCGACAGGTAGACTTGGGTGGGAAGGCCGCTGCCAACTTCATCGTTGCCTTCGTCCTCGCCATCGGCGTATGTCTTGCCTGTATACGGTTCCGTTGTTTCAATACGTGCCATCTGGAATCCCACAGAGGCACCCAGATAAGGATGGATGCGAGGGTTGCTCACCTGGAAATAGCGGTTGGAACCGACTGAAACGTACCAGTTATTGGTAGCCTGCGCGTTGATATATTCTTGCGCCGGAATAATCATGTCGGGTACGGTTGCCTCTTTTTCCACATAATCCTTTTTGGGAGTCAGGTTGATGTCCATGCCGAACTGCAGGTTGATGTCCCAGCAATTTGACAGGAAATATTTGCCTTCAAAACCCAGGATATTGGTCAGGCTGTTGTTGTTCAGTCCGTCAATTTGCAGGTATTTGTTCAGGTTTCCTGATCCCAGAGTTCCGCCGTTGGGGAGCCCTACCGAGCCATCGGTATTCGAGAATTTGGGAAGCAAGTAAGAAGTGTTCTCTTTATAGAACTTGTTGCCTCCGCCCAGGAAAACTGAAACCTGCCACTGACCTTTTTGGGGAGCAAACATCACACCGTCACAGTTGCTTCCAACTGTCTGCGCCAAAATAGGCGCAGACATCAAGGCTAGCAAAAGTAATGTGCAGAGTTTCTTTATCATTTTCTTTATTACTTTGTTACTTTAATTATTCAGCAGAAGCGGTTTTAGACATGATCTCAACACCTTTCTGAAGATTTGCTGTAGCTTCAGCCAATTTAGCTTGTGCTTTTTCCAGATCAGCCATAGCTTTATCCAAAGCTTCTTTAGCTCTTGTTAAGCCATCATACTTGCCGTCTTTAGCTTCGATCAGTTCATTTTCTGCTATAACTACTGCTTCTTCAGCCTCAATAACAGCATTTTCTGCATCTGTTACTTTTCCTTTCAACCATTCTTCGAATGCTGCTGTATCCTGGAAATTGCCTTCAGGCAACCAAGTGTTAATAGCACTAATCAAAGCGCGCTTAACATTGTTCAAAGCAGTGATACGATCCGAAATAACAGCAATTTTTGTGTTAATAGTACCAAAGTTTTTATTTTCATAAGCAGTCAATGCGTTTGCAGCAGTGTCTTTCGCAGCTTTCGCAGCAGCCTGAGTATTCTTCAAAGCTGTCAACTGATCATTCCAGTATTTCACGATATTTTCGTAATCAGCAATGATATTCTTGTAGTTCTTAGCTTCAAACTCAGTTGCAGGATCAGAAACATAATAATAGTTACCTAACGCGCCACATAAGTCTTGATAATTTTCAACAGCTTTAACTTCTGCTTGTGTAGGCTGAACACGCATATAATCTTGTTCATCCTGTCCATTGTACAATGAAGTTTCACCAAAGGCTGCAACAGAAGCTGTACGCAATTCACCCAAGATTTCTTCTACAGATTTCAAAGTTGCCAAAGCACCTGATGCTTTTACAGTAATTGTTTCTGTGTCAGAGTTAAATTTCTCTGCGGCACCTTTTGCCCACAATTTCTCAGCACTACCGAAATACTCTATCAATGCTGTCAAATATACATCCTTGTTTTCAGAATCGCTCAACCATTCCTTTACAGTTTTTGAAACCCAAGTTTCTTTAGTTCCAACTGTTAATTTTAAAGAAACTTTGTTGGTTGTCAATTGAACGGGTGCAGCAGCATTGTAATACTTCACAATTGCATCAGCAAATGCCTGTTGTGCTTTCAGTTCTTTCTTAGCATCTCCAGCAGCAGCATCCATAGCATCGTTATAAGCTTCAAAAGCGTTCGCTACGGCTTCTTTATCTTTTGCTTCAGTAGTATAGCCTTGAGCTGTTGCGTATGCAGCCTTAGCTTTCTCCCACTTTTCTACAGCTTCGTCTGATGCCTTTTTCGCATCTTTAACCGCTTTGTCGTGGTTGGCAGCTATTTCATCCAACAAGGCTTTCCTTTGAGAAGTATAGCCGGCTATCTTTTCATTATAGTATGCTATAAATCCACCTTTACCATCCTTGTTAGCTCCACCAATTGTTACCATTGCATCATTAATAGGAGTATCTTTAGCTACACTATTAGTTACTCCCATCATATCCTTTTTCTCAAGTTTTTCCTGAGTTTTCAAATTGTTGTAAGCATCAGCTGTCTGGTCCTTCTTAGTTTTCAAAGCCTTATATTCATCAGAATTCTGAAGTTTAGTCAATTTAACGTCCAATTCTGTCTTTTTCTTGTTAAGGCCTTCGATAGAGTCTTCCAAAACAGCAACTTCCTTACGCCAATCAGCGGTTTCAGTATCGTTCTTCAAGAAATTTTTCCATTTTTCCAATGTTTCTTCCGCAGTAGTTTGTGCAGCTTTGGCTCTTACCACTGCTAACTCCAAACGCTTGAAATTAACGGTATCCTTTCTTGAGTCAAGCATAGCGTTATAGTATTGTTCTTCTTTGACTTTTACTATTTCGGCCTTTCTATCAACATCGTCCTGTGCCTCCTTTACTTTGAAAGTCAACTCCGCCAAAGTAACTTTTTCACTTTCAGACATCAGAGCTTGTGCAATTTCGATTTGCTTTAAAGCGATCTCATACTGGCGATTTGCCATAGCTAATTCTTCCTGCAATCTCAACATTTCTGTTTGATGTCTCAAAGCAGCTGCTTCCATATCCAGCTTAGTCTGTTCGATTTCAGCCTCAATTTCTGCTTTACGGGCTTCATTTTCAGCAGCTTGAAGTTCAACCTCTAAACGCCTCAAATCAGCTTGAGCTTTTGCCTCTTCAGCTTTTGCCTTTTCTGTTTCAGCCTTTGCCAAAATCAGAGCAGCTTCAGCATTCTTCGCTGCCGCATTAGCTTCTTCTACAGCCACCTTGGCACGCAAAAGCTCAGCTTTAGCGCCGCGAAGTTCTTCGATTCCAGCCGGTTCATCATTGTCGATACATCCGGTGAAAGTCACTGACGAGCCGGTCATCAAGGCTCCGAACAGGACTGCACTTAAAAATTTTTTGTTCATAATAAAAAAACTTTAAATTTATAAATTTAAAAAACTTAAAATGTTTATTGTTATAAAAGGACTTATCTGTTATAAATTCATGCCGCCGTCGCTCTTTGTTGCCAAATATTTTAATGGGGTGATCCCCATCCGCTTGTGAAATGCAGTATAAAAAGCACTTTTCGAAACAAAGCCACTCTCCTTAAAAAGATCTTTCACCAAGCAACGATCACCATCCAGCAAACTCTTGGCATACTTCACCCTGTAAGAATTTATCAACTGCTTGAAGTTGCACCCGAAGTAGTTGTTCACCGCATTGGAAAGGTAGGTCGTATTCGTGCCGGAAACGAGGCATATTTATTCTGTTAATAATAAAGCATTTATCTGTTAACGTAGCAAAAAGCAAAACGAACTCTATTTAGATGGATTCTACTAGAGTTCGTTACTGATATGAAATCACAAGGATAGGAAAAATAGATTACAACGTTAGCGTTGCATTTTCTTTGTTTAAAAGAACATTAAACTATCGACTGAAGAATAAGTGGCAAGCAATTCACATAATAAAAAGGAAGATTTACCAGTCTGAAATCTTTTCCTTTTGGAGTTGTAACTCTGTCAATTGAATACGGTCCGCTCCAAACTCTGACAGCTATATTTCCGGGAGACAAATCCATAAAAGATTGGATGGAACGCAAATGGGCATTATGTCCTGCTTTAACTTCTATCGGTATCAGTGTCGTACCTTGCTGCCAAATGAAATCAACCTCAGCGTTGGATCCTTGTTTATCCCTAACCCAAAAATTTAAATGCTGAATATAATGATCGTTGGATAACACCTTTAATTCCTGTGCAATAACCTGCTCGGCTATAGCTCCTAACCATGTATCAATAATGTCTTTATTACCAATCAGCTCCGTTTGAATATTAGCAGCGAAATTAACCAGCCCCGTATCAAGCCACATCAATTTGGGAGCACGTTTGAAGGCTGATGTTGCCGGTGTACGCACACTCGTTACAGGATAAACCAATTCCAAAAGAAAAGCTTTTTCCATTATATTGAAAGCTTCGCGTACTTCTTTAGAATTATAATTTGAATCACCGAAATTGCCTAGTTTTATCGTCTGCCCGGCTTTATTCCATCCTGTTTTTAGGATATGTCTAATTATTTGGGTCTGCAATTGAGTGGGTGCGTATTTTTCTACATCTTCATCATATCCCATCAGTAATGTATTATAGATGGGCTGCAATCTCATCAAATCTTTATTTTCTGCATAATTGGCCACTACTTCAGGCATGCCCCCTATAAGAGTATAAAGATTAAAACGTTTTATTGCTTCTGCATGCAATAAAGGTGGAAGGGTTGCAGTTTCTACGGCTTTCTTGTATTGTGTGTCACCAATAGCGCCAAGGAACTCACTGAAAGAACAGGGGGCAAGCTGTAAATACTCCACCCTGCCTACCGGAAAAGAGATTCGTTCTTTTAACAACGATTGTAAACGGGATCCCGCTGCTATGACAAAAAGGTTAGGCATATCCTCATAGAAATAGCGTAACAGGGCAACGGCTTTAGGAACATTCTGAATTTCATCAATGAAAAGTAAAGTACGTCCTTCTTTTAATATTATTTTCTTTTGAAAACAACATAATTGAATTATTTCCTCTACAGAATCGGATAATTCAAAAATTCTGGCTTCATTTTCTCTTTCCAAATTAAGATGAATATAGTTCTCAAATTCTTTACTGAATTCGTTCACCAATGTTGTTTTACCCACTTGCCTTGCTCCACGCAATATTAATGGCTTATGGTTGCAATTACCTGCCCAGTCTTGCAG
>ERZ778495.2587-NODE-2587-length-10099-cov-3.970928_pt1 | contig 10099 bp, 11 predicted proteins | sample MGYA00433100_ERZ778495 | MGnify/ENA primary metagenome ERZ778495 (study PRJEB29527, sample SAMN07138962) | mouse gut metagenome | material: feces | host: mouse | place: China:Nanjing | collected 2016-01-25 ...
ATGTGATCTGACATTCCGTCATCAGGTGCGCCCCCTTCCTCCTGTTCAGGCTCCGGGGCGACAGAAAAATATCTGCTGTCGCCCTTCAATTTTGTGATATTCATGTCGTAAATGCCCGACAAAATCGGATATGCGTTCGTGTCTATGGAATAATTCGCCTTGACGTATGACAGGATTGTTTCGACAATCAGCGGATCCGAAGGGTTCGATAGCCAACTGTCATCAATCCGGATCCGTTTCATGTCTGCGATCGCCGTATTTACCACGCGCCGGACGTCGGCGTCCAGATCGTCAGATACGGCTTTCCTGACGCGAAGCCGCGCCGCCTGATACAATTCTTCGATCGTCATTGTTTACGCCCGCCTTTCTGCCTTTTTAGCCTTCTGAAGCCGCTTTCTTTACGCGGATAAAGCCATTCCACGCCGCCACGGAACCGCCCGCAAACATGGACGCCCGGAACGCCGTCTGTCCGTTCTTGAACTTGTAGTCATCAGAACGGCGGACGTCGATATCGGAAAAGATCGCCAGTTCATAACTCTGTAAATAGCCGTATGCCATTTCATACGCCCCTGCTGCCGTCTTGCTGTCCGAAATAGCCGCGCACGCGGAATTGATAACGAACGGAACGCCGTCGATTGTCCCGGTCTGTCCCCGGTTTACAATCGTGTAAACTTTCCGCCCCTGTTTGTCGCGTAATTTTGCGAACGCTTTTAAGTCCTGTTTGTTCAGGATCAGCGTTGCCACGCCCTCGACTTCCTCGTCGCCGCCGAATGAATAAATGATCTCGTCCAGTGTGCCGTCATCGATCGCCGTGATCGTGTCGATATCTGTCTCTGGATCGATAACCCGTTCAGCTTCTTTTGTTGGATTGTAGAAAATTCCCTTCAGGTTTGCCGTTGTGCCGTCGCCGATCAGGATCTGACGGGACAGGAAACGCCGGATCGCCTTGCTGACGGATCCCTCAATCACGGAATCATAATCCGCGTTCGGAAGTTTCTGCATTTCCTCCGGTTCCTCTGTGTACGCTGTGACTTTCTGTTTTTCAATCGTCACATATCCGAATTTCGGTTCGACGTCGTTATATGCCGCCCCCTCTGCTGTTGCTCCCGCTCCTTCCGCGCCGTAATCCTTTATGAATCCTCGCTGATATGTTTCGCCGCCCTGAAGCGGAACTGCCTTGACCATATCGATCAGGGCGGAAACCGGGTTCACGGTCTGGTTTAAGTCCGGCGCGGTATGTACGACCGGGGCGGTCTGTTCAACCGACAGGGACGCTTTTACTTTCGGCGTTGCAATCCGGGCGGAAAACTTAACGCCCGCTCCGTCTTTTAATGCCTTTCCGCGCTTGTCGTATGCCTTGACCGGGGCGTCTGCCTGATCGTCCTTTTCCCCCTGATTCGGTTCCGGATCCTCCGCGCTGTCCGCGAAGCCCTGAAGCTGTTCGCGTTTCTTTGCCTGATCCAGAATGTCCCGGATATCCTGCGCTTCGTTCAACAGGGCGTCCAGAACTTCCCCTTCCGCTGTCTTTGCGGACGCGCCGATCTCTTTCAGACGCGCGTTCAACTGGTCTTTCGTGAGTTTCAAAAGTTCTTCGTGTTTCATGGTTTTTTGATCTCCTTTCACAAACTATTGATGATGATCCGCGCGATCTGATCGCGCTTTTTATTGTTCTGAATCAGTTCCGCTTCCCGCGCGTCCTGATTATCAGACGTTTTGTTTTTTGCCGCTCCTGCTGCCCTCTGGATGACAAGATCCTTCGGCATATTGTGAACCCTTGCGACATACCCGCCGGACGCCGCCGCAATTTCCGCGACGCTTTCCGTCGTTTCGATGTTGAAATATTTCGCCGCGTCCTGACCGTTCAGCCATGTTTCTGCGTCCATAAGTTCGCGGATCTGTTCCTCTGTCACGCCCTCTTTGACGTGTTCCATATACACATTTACGATCCCGCCCGTTATGACGTCCAGATCGTCCGCCATTTTCCGCAGATCCGCCGCGTTCCCTTCCACCAATGCAAACGGATTGTGAATCATCAGGAACGCGTTTGACGGTATTTTCGGCGGCATACTCCCGGCGAACGCGATCACGGACGCAATCGATCCTGCCAGTCCGTCAACAAACACTTGAACGGCGTTCGTTTCCGCGAAACGCCGGATCATGTTATAGATTGCAAGTCCGGCAAACACGGATCCGCCGCCGGAATTGATGTAAATATTCAGGCTTTTTCCCTGCTGCCCTGAAAGAAAATTCTTGATTGCTTCCGGGTACTGATCTTCTTCCTGCCATGCGCCCCACCAGTCGGACACGATATCGCCGTAAAAATACAGATCCGCCGACGTCGCCGTTTCGTTTCTTACCTCGAAACAGTTAAATATTTTCGCTTTCGGCATTGTTTACGCCCCCTTTTTTCTCTGTTTTCAGGAAATAGACCGCTGACCGACCGACCGCGTTTTCCGGTATTCCCTCCGGCTCCTGCCCGTCCCCGCCGCTGTCGTCTTTTCCTACCTGATAAAGCGATTGATCGTCCGTATTGACATAGTTCAGACTAATCATCCGCACGTCGCCGCCCTCGATCGGCTCATAATACAAAAGTTCCCGCAGTTCGTTTATTGTGATGATCCCCCGGTCATACAGTGCGCCGCCGATCGTCATCCGCGTTTGAAGCGTGGCATATTGTAGGCGGTTCGCCGTGAATATGACCTTGTTTCCGAACCCGCGTTCCCGCTCCGACAATAATTTGAACGTGAATTCAAGCGACAACTGGATCGATATCGGTTCGATGACATTTTCATAAAATGAATTCCATTCCGCTTCGGTAAACGATGACGTCAGGATCTTTTCGTTCATGTTGTAGTACCGATACACGTTATCCCTTAAATACTGTGACTGGATCACGGGGATATTCGGCGGCGTCTGCTTTACCTCATGGAATGACATTGAATTATCCAGTCCCGCGATCCCGCCGTCGTTCGACGCCGACATATAGGCGTCCTGAAACTCTTTGACTTTCTTTTTCAGTTCTTCGTCGTCAATGAAATTGTTATATTGCAGATATCCTTTCAGGTTCGCCGAATTTCGGACTGCTGCCCGCAACGCTTCCCCTGTCGTGTCTATCAATTCAAGCGTATTTTTCAACTGCCCGTCCGGGGCGGTTCCCATAAAACGCTTCTTGTCGAAACGGCTTTTGATGTGGATCACGTTCTGGTATGGCAGCGTATAATCTTTTTTGTCATAGTCCCACCGGAACCGGAATAAAAGGACGCCGTTTTCGTCCTCCCATATCCTCACGTTCGACGCCGTAATCGGGACAATCGACTGAACCCGCATAAAGTCCGGCGTGTAGAATATAACCGCGTATGCGTTGGAATGATACACCAGATCCGACGCCATTTTGTAAAGTGCGGAATATGTGTCTGTTTCCGGCGACCAACGAAGAGACAGGATCCGGGACAGATAATCGTTCCTGACCGACAGTCCGGCGTCTGTCCTCCTGACGATCTGCGGCTGTAATTTCCCCACGTTTGACGCGATCACGTTCGCGATCGCCCCGACGATATCGGAATCCGCCAGATTTCCGTTCGCCTGATAATCTCCCCTGACGGCGAAAAACGGCGCGAATTTCGCCCGGCGCAAGTTTAATAAATCCCGTATCGGTCCCACGTTTTCCGCCTCCTTCCTGTGCGTCTTTCTGTCCTATCATGGACTATCATACAAAACGAAACCCCGACAGAATGACGAAATTTCTTCGCCCTGCTGCCGGGATCATTTCCCCCTGTTTTCCAGAAGCCGCCCTATCTCGTTATGGTATTTTGCTTTGACCGTGAAGGCGTCGAACAGTGCGACCGCTCCGTCTATGTGTGACCGCCTGTCAATCTTAACAGGCTTCATTCTGGAATCGTTCATGTTGATATCGACGGCGACGTTTAACAAGTGTGACTGTAACAGTCCATTGTCCCCGGTTACGATCCGCCCGTCTTTCAAATTCCCCTCGGACTCTATCAGTATCGGCGTCAGGTTTGTTCCCTGATACACGTCGTCCATATGGAACCCGGCGTCTTTCATTTCCTGAACCAGATACTGCGCCGAATATCTGTCATAGCCTACTTTCAGCGGCTTTATTTTATAAACCTTTACCAGATCGAAAAACCACTTGAAAACGTCGTGATAATCGACCGTATTTTCCCCGCTTATCGTCAGGAATCCTTGTTCCCGGAAAATATTATAGGCGACGCCCTCTTCGTCGATCGCGACCTCATAACGCTTTTGCGGCATAAAGAACTGCACCAGACAATAATTCACGCCGCCGCGCTCTATGACGACGCCCGCCGCCGTCAAGTCCGTTGTGCGCGACAGATCGATCCCGCCGACGCAGTAACATCCCCGGAAGTCGTCAAGCGTCAAGTGAACCGCGATTCCCGCTTCGTCTTTCCTTGCCGCCTTTTCCACGTCCTGCATATCCAACCATGCGATCGCCGAATTCTGTTTTATGTTACAGAACTTTGTTAAGAATTCCGCCTTTTTTGATAGGCTCGAATGTGCAATCGCAATCTGTTCTTCGTAATATTGCCATAGGACGGACACGTCCAGATTCGGATTCGATTTTTCGATTTCCTCCCGCGTGTCCCATTTCTCCACGTCGTCAATGATGAAAAGGAACGGCAACAGGCGGCGTTCCTTTTCTTTCCCGATCGACCGTCCTTTCAGAAACGCCGTCGCCCGGCGGATCAGTTCGTCATAAATTCCTTCGTTCTCATACCCCGCCGTCCCGGTTGACATGATAAGCGGCTGCGCCCTGCTGCCAGTCGCCGACGAAATAACTTCGTACTGCTTTAGTCCTGAATCCCCGCGCCACGCTTCAATCTCGTCATTCAAACAGAAATAGACGTTGAATCCGTCGGACTTTTTGGAATTGAACGCGATTTTTTTCACGGACGTGTTAAAGTCCTTGATGTAAATATCCGAACGGCGTTTCTTTGTCATTTTGTTTAGTTCGTCGTCAGACTGTACGATCTGATAAAACGCGTCGAAACACAATTCCGCCTGATCCAGTTTCGGCGCAAGACAATATAATTTTGCCCCATACTCGCCGTCTATGTACGCCATGTATGCCATGATCGCCGCCGCTAATAATGTTTTTCCGTTTTTACGGGCGACAATCAGCAGAACTTCCCGGAACATTCTGCAGTCCGGGCGATCCGGATCCATGATTCCGAATATCGCCGAAACGATCGCTTTCTGCCATAGTTCCAACTTTAGCAGATCCGCGCGTCCCTCCGAATGATGACAATAGTTTTCTATGAACCGGATCGCCTTATTCGCCTTTTTGTAATTGAATATATATTCCCCGGAATTGATCCCGTCTGTCAGGATCCGGAAAATGTCGTGGATAAATTGTCCCGCTGCCCGGACGCCCTCGACCTTTTCCCCGCTCTTTATCCGCCGGATCGCGTCGTAATACTTGAATATATAATTGTCTGCTAATGGCGGACGGATTTCCGCCCCTGCTGCCTTTGCGCTCTTTCCCATTTCCTAATCATCCCCGCGAAGTTGCATAAGTAACGACGCTTCTTTTTTCTGTTTTGGCGGTAACATATCGATCAGCGTTTTCATGTTCGCCGTGTATGCGCGGGCGTATTTTTCATAAGTCTGTACTGCCGGATTTTCTTTGACAAATTTCTGTGACGCGTTTTTCGTTGTTGTCTGTAACCCGTTTAGAATCATGTCCGCCTTTGCCGCTTTCATAGCGACCTTCTGGAACGCGACTTCCTCGATAATCCGTTCGATCAGTTTCATTTTGTCCGGATCCATAGGTTCCAGAAGTGGCGTTTTGCTGTTTTTTGGCGGATTGAACATTTTTTTGATTGCGTTAAATTCTTTCTTGATATTCGCTTCCGTCAAAATTTCCTTACTGCTCAAAATAGTGGTCTTTTTTTCCGCCATTTATTGAAGTTCCTCCTAACCCCCCTATATGTGCGCGCAATGCAGCGTTTTTTGGTAGTCCCTCCCTCGGTTCCAAAAGCCGCCGCCAGATAGCGCATACCGGGGGGACGGTCTGCGCCGCGTTGCGTATATGCTCATAGCGGGACAGGCTGACCGCGTTCGTCGAAGCGATATCTTTTTCCTTTTCCCGCTTTGTGTTCCCTGTTGTGGTGTTCCTCACACACTCCTTCCAGATTGTCGAATGAAAGACTGACCGTCGGATCGTTTATATTCTCCGGCGTTAAATATATTTTGTGATGAACTATCTTGATCGGCTTCATGTCTGCCAGTGATCGCTTCCCCCGCTCAACCTCACGGCGGCAACGCTCACAATATCCGCCCGCGTGTACGATGTACGCCGCCCGCGTATTCTTCCACGCTTGCGACTGATAAAACCATTCCGCCCAATCTTTCGCCATTCTATCCGCCCCCTTTCCTCTGCTGCCGCCTTGCGTCTATCAATCCCATATAATCCGCTATCAGATAGCAGAATTGTTTCCGATACTGGTAGAACTGCCCGCGATAACAATATGTTTCCCCCATGTGTTCCCACGGCTGACTATATGCGATAGACTGATATATCTTTTCGATGATGACGCCACGGACGCCCGGATCTATGTCCCCGACGTCCATATCGTCCTTCGCTTTCCTGATTGCTTCCGCTGCCCGCTTTGAAAAGGGCGACGTCATCCCCGCGCGTGAATCCATTCTGACCGCCGCGTGAACGATCTGTCTTTCGTTGTAATCCAGAAAATAACGCTTCACGATTCCGCCGCCCCCTCTCCGTCAAAATGTTTCTTCGTTGCTGTCCCTGAATGTTGAACGGATCCGGATCATCCCGTCGGAATCCGTGTCTATCTTGTGCGTTTTCTTGCCGATCTTGATTGTGACGTAATCGATCGAACCCTCGAACGTGGAACGGATCGCACATAATACGGTCTGGAGCTGTCTGTTCTCTTTGCTGAACATATTCTTCGCCCATAGTCCCGCCGCTTCCATTCGCATTTTCTTTGCCCGCGCCCGCTGTGCTTCGTCACAATCACATTCTTCGGTTGCAAGTTCGTTCAGATCCTCCTGCGCGCATCCTTGCGGCGCGTCGATGATCCGCGCCTGATTGCAGAATCGACAGAACCCCGTCGACTTTTCCATTATGCGAACGGCGGGCGCGTTTGGCGTACCGACGACTTCCTGTTCTCTCTCCTGTTCCGGTTCTAAGTTTTCCCCGCCCCGGATTTCCAGAACGTCCCGGATCGTCAGTATGAAGCAATCGAAGCCGGACTGCTGCCCGATCCTGATTGTGACCTTTACCCGAACCGCCGCCACTCCGCCCGCCGTGAATGTGACTTCCCGTTCCGCGTCTGTCGTTCCCGCCCTGCCCTCTGTCAGATTGTGCATGATTTCTTTCTTGTCGGAATCCGGCGCGCCTAACAGATTGACGATCCGTTTTGTCCAGAAGTCCGTGATCGGAAGCGTCCGCTCCTTGATACTCCGATCGGCGATCCCTTTGATCTCCGTCTTGTTTGTTGTGATAGTTAGCATTGTTTGATCCTCCTTTTTTCTTTTCCTGAATTTGCTTTATATCCTCGTCGGCTCCTTCAATCCCGAACCATTCGGGCGTATATGTAGAATCCGCCGTTGATATCATTTACCCTGACTTCCGCGTCTATGAATTTATAACCGGGATATGATTTTTTGATCCTGCTTTCCAGATATGCCCGGTCTGTCGCCATGCGCTCCGCTGTCCTTTTCCCGAACCGACAGACGGATTTCGTCACTATCGGCTTTTTCAGGTTCTTTGACGCCCTCCACCGCTTCCGCCCTTTTGGATCCTTGCTGATATAATTCACGATCCCGGCGATATGTGTATCAAGATCCGGATCGATCCGGCGCGTCTGGTTCCGCTTTCCGTGTTTCCATAGCTTTTCTAATTCGTCCCGATCCACATCCCCCGACATAATGACATGATGATGACAACGCGTCGGCTTCCCGGCGTCGTCTTTATACTCTGTTACGCATATGTATTTTATATTTTCTTTTCCTGCTGCCTTGCGCCGCCTGTTTATCCTGCGAATGAAATTCCCGAATATCCAATCCGCTTCGTCTGGATCGTCCGGAATGTGATCGTCGTCATATGTGAACGTACACCATAGATCACCCTTCCCGAAGTTCGCATTGACTAAATTATTCAGATGCCGCTTCGCCCTCTTGCTGTTCAGGTTCTTTTGTGCCGGACGGCTTTTGTTCCCCCTCTTTGTCCTCGGTGCGTCCTTCCTGCTGCCGAATACCGGGTATATATCCGCTTCCAGTTGATCCCCCGCCTTTGTTGTCTTTGTCTGATATGCCACCCCTCCCCCTTTCTCCCTCATGTACCTCTCGATCTGATCCTGTTCCATATCCTCCAATGATTTTTTATATGATTCCTCAAAATCATAATCATCAATATATTTTTTTCTCGATCCCATGTTCCGCCCCCTGATATGCGTTCTATATAAAAATGGTTGATATCTTAATACCCATTACAAGGACGGGAAGCCGCCTTGCCCCTCTGCCATTTTATCGAACGCCTGTTCTTTCTGTTGTGGCGTTATCTATATATGAAGAAAAGGCTTCCGCCCGTTCCAAAATTTCGACCGTGTATTCCGTTTCATAGATTCCTGATTCCCTCATGTCCCGCGCTCCTTTTTCTCCCGCGTTGTATGCCATAAGGACAAACGTCGTGTCGCCCTCATATTTTGCGAATAAGTCCTGCAGGATGTATGCGCCCGCGCTGACGTTTTGTTCCAGATCGTAAAGATCCGAAAATCCTAATTTTGCCAGATCGTCCGCGTTACAGTCGTTTATCTGCATATATCCGGAATCCCCGGTCTGTGAACGCGCCGTCCTGTCAAATTGCGATTCGTGTTCTATAATTGCCATAACAAGCGGAAACGCGACGCCGTATTCCTGACAAATTCCAAAAACGACCGCCTGATCCTGTTCCGTCATCGGAACGGGTAGCGGGACGAAATCGACGTCTTTATATGTGTGTGGCGTTTCCTCTGCTCTTTCCGTTTCAATATGTATTTCTGCGGCTTTCTGCCCTGTCTGTACGACGTTTTCACGCTCTGCCTTTCTGTTTATTTCTGGGGCGATTGCTTTCCACGAAATAAACGTAACCGCCGCGACACCCGCTAACATTGTTCCCGCTATGATCCCGCGCCGAATTCTCTTTATTATCCTGATTCTTTTCTTTCTGCTTCTGATTCTGTGTTTTGACATTTTCCCCGCCCTTTGGTATAATAAATATGGTTTGATTCTTTGGATCCCGGCGTTATGGCTCCCCGCCTTTCGCTGGGATCCTTTTATTCTTTCTTGAAATTGAAACCCGCCGGAACTACCGTAAAATGTCCGGCGATCGGGTTTACTGCTTTGTCGTCGATGTAAAAATCCGCGTTGATCTTTCGCGTGTCGCCGCCGTATAGTTCGATCAGTTCCGGAAGGTTTTCATTTACAAATTCAAATTCCAGTCCATGATCCCGGCAATATTCCACCGCGACCGCCAGATCGTCCCCTGTCCTGCAAGTGTTCAGTATCAGACGCGCCCCGCGTTCCTTTTCTGCTATCAGGAACCGGAACAGATTTTCGTTCGGCTCCCCGACGCCCGGAAACCTCCCGAACGATAACGTCCCGTCAAAATCAACTGCATAAATCACATTCTTTTTTAAATCCATTTTGCGCCCCTTTCCGGCTTTCGATAACGCCCGTCATAATATGTAATTTCAGCGGCGGAAGGTTTTTGATTGCGTCCCGCAGATCCTGATCTGTCTTGATTCCTATTTTTAGAAGTTCCGCCCTTAAATTTTCGACCTGTTTTTCCATGCCCGCGCCCTCTTAAAATCCGCCGTCTATTCTTTTCAGCGGTTCCGACTGGATAATCCCGTGTCTTGTGATTGCTGCCAGTCTGACCGACATTCCGGCGATCTGGATCCCCGCTCTGTATATTTCAGTCAAACAGGCGTGTATCGTTTCCGGATCCTGATCGGAACCGTCGCCGTATATCCAGACGTCCTGCATTTTTATAAATATCCTTTTTAATTCGTCCAGAATCCCGTCCGCCGTTTCTGATATCATTTCCGCCGCT
>ERZ778495.2610-NODE-2610-length-9985-cov-3.626485_pt1 | contig 9985 bp, 9 predicted proteins | sample MGYA00433100_ERZ778495 | MGnify/ENA primary metagenome ERZ778495 (study PRJEB29527, sample SAMN07138962) | mouse gut metagenome | material: feces | host: mouse | place: China:Nanjing | collected 2016-01-25 ...
GTCCATGCTGAAGGAGCACAATATTCTCTACAAGATATCGGAAACAGTATCAGTCACTCACTCTTTAAAATGCTCTTCTCTTCGTACACGGGCAGGCCATTGGGTCTACGTTTTGCGAAAAATAATTATTTGATAGTCCATATTGTTGGTTTCAGCAGGGGAATGGCTGGGTACAGCCGCTAAACAACCACTTGCATACCCATTTTATGACAACAATCTCATTTACTATCAAATAATTCAAGAGTATGGAAACTAAAAAAACAAATAATAAGAAAGCATACAACGGCATTTCCGCAGCCATCGTGATCCTGGCTTGCTTCATCATCGCCGTTTGTTTTTACCAATTCGTCCTGGGCAATCCGGCGAACTTCATGGACAACAATCCCGCCAACCATCCGCTGCCCGGCAATTACTTCGGTACGGTCTATAAAGGCGGTTACATCGTCCCGGTGGTGATCACCCTGCTCCTCACCGTCGTCACCCTGAGTATCGAACGCATGATCGCGATCAGCCGCTCCAAGGGGAGAAAAAACTTAGTCAACTTCGTACAAACCATCAAGAAGTATCTGGAGGAAGGCAACCTCGACGCCGCCCATAAACTGTGCAGCGAGCAAAAAGGTTCCGTCGCGAATGTCGTCAACGCGGCCCTGTCGCGCTACAGCGACGTGGAACGTGCATCCGGGCAGACCAAAGAGCAAAAGATCCTGATCATCCAGAAAGAGATCGAAGAGAGCACCGCCCTCGAACTCCCTTCGATGGAGCAGAACCTTCCGGTCATCGCCACGATCTCCACGCTGGGAACCCTGTTCGGGCTGTTGGGGACGGTATTAGGCATGATCCGTTCGTTCGCCGCCCTGGCCAATGCCGGTTCACCCGACTCCGTGGCCCTGTCCACCGGTATTTCCGAAGCCCTGGTCAACACCGCGTTAGGTATCGCAACCGGTGCGCTGGCCATCATCTCATACAACTACTTCACCAGTAAAATAGACAATATCACCTATGCGATTGACGAAATCGGTTTCTCCATCGTACAGACGTTTGCCGCTAAACATTAAGTCCTATGCCTAAGCTGATAGTAAAACGTAAAAGCACATTCATCGACATGACGGCGATGAGTGATGTCACCGTGCTGCTGCTTACTTTCTTCATGCTGACGTCCACCTTTATCCAGAAAGAACCGGTGGTGGTTGCCACCCCTTCGTCCGTCTCCGAGATCAAGATACCGGAAACGAACATCCTCTCCATCCTGGTGGACCCCGACGGGAAAGTATTCATGAGCCTGGACAAGCAGGAAGACAAGGCGAACGTCCTGAAGCTGCTGGGAAAAGATTTCGGCATCAACTTCACGGACAAAGAAGTGTACGACTTCAGCCTGCAACCTTCCTTCGGCGTCCCCATCCAGAACATGCAGGAGTTCCTCGGCATGCCGTCCGGCGAACAGGACCGGCTGATGAAGGATTACGGCATCCCCGCCGACAGTACCGACAACCAGTTCAAACTCTGGGTGCAGCATGCGCGGGAAGTGAACCGTGACCTCGTCATCGCCATCAAGGCGGACCAGGACACTCCTTATCCGAAGATTAAGAACATCATGAACACATTGCAGGATCTTCGAGAGAACCGGTATAATCTGATTACCTCCCTCAAAAAGATGCCCGACAATGCCTAACAACGACTAAAGTCATGGCAGAAGTAAATACAGACAAAGGCAAAGACGACGGCAAGAAAGGCAAACAGAAAAAGAAGACCGTCCGCGTGGACTTCACGCCTATGGTGGACATGAACATGTTGCTGATCACCTTCTTCATGCTCTGCACCTCGCTAAGCAAGCCGCAGACAATGGAGATCAGCATGCCGTCGAAAGACCAGGTAACGGAAGCGGAACAGACGAAGGTCAAAGCCTCCAAGGCCATCACCCTGTTGCTTGGCGAAGACGATAAGATATACTACTATTTCGGTGAACCGGACTACGAGCACGCCGAGTCGCTGCAACAGACCGGCTACTCGCCTGCCGGGCTGCGCGACATCCTGCTGGAACGTAATTTCGATGTCGTCCGCCGGATGAAGGAACTCAAGCTGAAGAAACTCAACAAGGAGATTTCCGAAGACGACTTCAAGAAGCAGGCCGCCGAGATAAAAGGTTCCAAAGAGGCTCCCGTCGTCCTGATCAAGGCCACCGACGATGCTTCGTACCGGAACCTGGTAGACGCACTGGACGAAATGCAGATATGCAATATCGGCAAATACGCAATCGTGGATATCACGGATGGAGATAAATTTCTGATCGACAATCTGAAGAGCGGCGGAGAGCTGGCCAGGCAGATTGCCCGGTCCAACCCTAAAAAATGACGGTCATGCTAAAGAATATAAACCTGAATTCACCGGAATGGTGCGAGTTGGTGTTCACCGGAAAGAACAAGGAGTACGGAGCCTACGAATTACGCAAGAACTCCTCCTCGCGCCATCTACGCGCGCTGCTGATCGTGACGGCCGGAGCCGCTTTGCTGATGGCATTGCCGGCCCTTATCCGATCGGTCGTACCGCAAGACACAAAGGAGCAGGTGCTGGAAGTAACCGCCCTCTCCAATTTGAATATGGAAATGAAAGTGCCGGAAGAAAATGTCGTGCGCGACATCAAAGCCCCTCCTCCACCCAAGTTGAAGAGCACCATCAAGTTCACTCCCCCCGTTATCAAAGCGGACAAAGAGGTGAACGACGATGACGAGATCAAGACACAGGAAGAGCTGACCACCTCGAAGATGGCCATCTCGGTCGCCGACGTGGAAGGAACCGACAGTGACGACGCGATCGACATCGCCGACCTGAAAGACAACCAAGTCGTTATCCAGGAAGAGACGAAACCTTACACGGCGGTCGAACAAATGCCGGAATTTCCGGGTGGAACGATCGAACTGCTCAAGTACATCGCCGAACACCTGAAATACCCGGTCGTCGCAGCCGAGAACGGCATACAAGGGAACGTGACCATCCGCTTCGTGGTCAGCCCCAGCGGCGAAGTGACGGATGTGGAAATCCTTCGCAAGCTCGACCCGTCGTGCGACAAGGAGGCCGTACGTGTAATCCGATCACTTCCCAGATGGATGCCGGGCAAGCAGAACGGCAGGGCTGTCCCTGTCTACTTCACGGTTCCGGTACGTTTTAAACTACAATGATCATGTACCCTCCGTTTTCCAAGGGCACAGGTTATTCAAATACAGGAAATCATATGAAACGGACTATTGTCATATTTCTCTTGGCTGCCGCGTTTTTAGCCGCTTGCAACCCTAAGAACCGGACGGAACCCGACGACACTCCCACAAGCGGCGTGATAGCGATCGCGGCGGACGAAACGCTTGCCCCGATCGTCCGGCAGGAGATCGCCGTATTCGAAAGCATCTACAAAGAGGCAGGCATCGTCCCCCGGTTTTCGGGCGAGACGGAGACGATCAACCGGTTGCTGCACGACAGCACCCGGCTGGCCGTAACCACCCGCCCGCTGACACCGGAGGAAACGGCCGGCATGAACCGAAAGAAGCTGTTTCCGAAGGCCGTCAGGGTCGCCACCGATGCGATCGCGCTGGTCATCAACCGGACGAACCGGGACTCGTTGATCGGAATGCCCGTATTGAAGGAGATCCTGACCGGCAAGATACGCAACTGGAAAGAACTGTCGCCCCGCAACCCTGCCATGCCCATCGAGGTGGTGTTCGACAACCCCAACTCAAGCACGGTACGGTATGCGATCGACTCGATCTGCGCAGGCGAGAAGCTAAGCGGCCTCCTGAAAGCGGAACAGGACAACCGGGCCGTGCTCGATTATGTCTCGAAAACACCGGGGGCGCTGGGCATCATCGGGGTCAACCCGGTCAGCAACCCGGCCGATTCGACAAGCATGAGCTTCACCGGCAATATCCGCGTGATGGCCGTCAGCCGTTACCGGGAGGCGACTCCTGCAAACAGCTTCAAGCCCTACCAGGCTCATATCGCCTTAGGCGATTACCCGATGACACGACCTGTCTACCTGATCCTTTCCGAACCCCGGATGGGACTGGCTTCGGGGTTCACCTCTTTTGTGGCAAGCGACCGCGGACAACGGATCATCCTCAAATCGGGATTGCTCCCCGCCACACAGCCGCTACGAATCGTTAACATCAAATAAACATTATAATCGTATGACACGCAACATCCATATCCTCATCATCTGCCTGCTGACAACCATCGCTTATGCGGGCAATAATCCCGGCATTGATTTTTACAAGGCCGGTGAACCTGACATCGCCAAAAAGCTGTTCCTCGCTCAGTTGAACAGCAGCCCTGCCGAAAAGGCGGTCGCTCTCTACTATTTAGGCGAGATCGCTTTCGATGCCGGGCAAACGGCAGAGGCGCTCGACTATTACAAACAGGGGTGGGAAACCGCTCCCGAATGCGCCCTCAATAAAGTCGGCGAAGGGAAAATCCTATTGAAAACAGACCGCCCGGCAGCCGGGAAAGCATTCGACGCAGCCATCAAGGCCAACAAGAAAAACGCCGACACCTACGTCGCCATCGCCTCCGCCTACTCGGCCAACGGCATGGAAGCAGAGGCCGCAGCCTCCCTTGAAAACGCCCGGAAACTGAATCCGAACGCCCCCGCCATCTTCCTCTACGAAGGTGACCGCCTGCTGGCACAAAACAAGCCGGGCGATGCCGCCGGCAAATACGAACAGGCCATCCATTTCGACCCGGACTGCCAGATCGCCTACATCCGGTATGCCGAGGTCTACCAGGCCGTGACTCCTTCCCTCTCCGTCGAGATGCTGCAGAAGGTTCTGGCAAAACACCCGGAATACTTGCTCGTCCAGCGCACGTTGGGCAACGTCTATTCCTTGCAGGGCGCCTATGCCAAGGCGATCGGCGCCTACGACAAATATATGGCAGGCGGATTATACTCTGCCGACAACCTGGTTCATTATGCCTCCGCCCTGTTTTTCGACAAACAGTACGACAAAGCGGCCGAAGTGCTTGCCAAAGGCGAGGCCATGGACCCTGGCAATTTCCTGTTGAAACGTCTCCGTTTCTACAACGCCTGCGAAACCGGCAAGTATCAGGAGGGATTGGACACGGCGACTGCTTTCTTCCGGATTCCGGACGGCAAATTCATCTGGCAGGATTATCTGTACTACGGCCGTTTGCTGAACGAAGCCCGGCGGTATGACCAGTCTTTAGCCGCCTTGCAGCAGGCTCAAGCGCTTGGCGGCAACCATGCGCACCCCGAAATATACAAGGATATCGCCGACGTCAGCCTGAACAGCGGAGACGACAATGCGGCAATCGAGGCTTACACGCAATACATCGAGCAGGCGGGCGAAGCGGCAGAGGCTTCGGATTTCTACCAGTTAGGGAAATATTACTATGGGGCGGCAGTCAAAGATAGCACGCTTGCTGCCGGCTATCTGACGAAAGCGGACAGCCTTTTCGCCATCGTGAAAGAGAGGGTTCCGGCCAGCCATTTAGGTGTGTTATGGCAGGCGCGCGCCAACTCGCTGATGGACCCGGAAACCGAGAAGGGGCTGGCAAAGCCTTATTACGAATCCACGATTCCGATCCTCGAAAAGAACAAGGACAAATATCCGAAAGAACTGTCCGAATGTTACCGTTACTTAGGTTATTATTATTACCTCAAACAGGACACGGACAGCTCCCGCCTGTACTGGAACAAACTTCTCGAAATCGACCCCGCCAACAAGACGGCTTCAGAAGCGCTGAAAAACATCAAATAAAGACTTTTTCTCTATCTTCATGTTTTCTCACCCTAGCATATCAGTTAATCGACCTTTCGGGTATGCCGGGGCTTCTCCATACCATGCCTTGCAGCGTTACAAAGACATCGACAACTCGATCCGGCATCCTAAAGCGTTCATGATACGATAGAATGTCGAGACTTTCGGTTCTGTCTGCCCCCTTTCCACTCTCGATATATAAGAACGGTCCGAGCCTATACGGCGAGCCAGTTCAGCCTGGCTGATCTTTGCCTTTTTGCGTGCATCTTCTATGATTTGCCCGGTATAAAAAGCATAGGCCTTTTCTTCCGCCTCGATACGGCCGGGAGTTCCGGGTGCTCCGAAACGGGCATCCAGTACAGTATCATAATCAAATACCTGATGATTGTTTGTCTGCATAATATGCCTCCTTTATTTTTAAAGCTTTCTCTATTTCATTAGTGGGAGTTTTTTGCGTCTTTTTCTGGAAACCATTGAACAGGATCACAATGTTATTACCATCAAAAATAAAAAACACCCTATAAATATTACCATTATATTCGGTTCGAAGTTCAAACACTCCATCTCTCACACTCTTCACAAACTTCTTGGATAACAAGTCCTGAGTCTTTAGCAAGAGCAATCCATACTGAATTTTCTCCTGTACCTTTTCATCCAATGTTTCCATAAAGGCCTCGAAATAGCCTCCATAAGTTTGTATTTTACGCTTGACTTCCATATCGCAAATATACAAAACGTTGTTCAACTATACAACAAAACACCCTTCCTTTTTACCTGTCACCCCCAAACATTACAGACAACGAATCCCCGAAAGCCTGGACTTCCGGGGATTGTTTTTTGTCTGCCTCCGGTCTTCACAGAAGGAAGGGCAGAAGAACTTTTTATAATTTCATTAACTTTAGTATTAATATCTGCTGCTTGTTCGCCCTCGCGGGATAATTGGACGTTCCGGACGGCAAGGCAAAAAAGCCTATGCCCGGGAAAGACCACGCAGCAATTATTAGATTTATTTAATTATAATGTTACTCAACCTTCCGGTTCGTGTCGGAAGGTTGATGAATCTTTAATTGCAAATTATCAATTACTTAACGACTGCTTTTACAGCCTCTTCGCCTTCGATAGCCACTACGACTACGCCGGCAGGAGCTGCGATAACGACATCGCTTGAAGTGATAACCGTGTTAGCCACTACCTGACCCAGCATGTTCGTGACAACGACTTTCTTGCCTTCGGCGTTAGCGATTCTCACTGCACCTTCCTGAGCGATCACAGCCACTTCGGATGTTGCGATCTCTTCGTTGTCGGTAGCATAGTCGTCATCGGCAGACTTGCGGTCGATATTGAAGATCAAGGCAGGGTCACCACCCGTTACGGCATTTTCGAAAGAAGATTTTTCGTTCGTCAATACCAGGCAACCGTTATGGTTCTTTAATTATGCAGAGCAGTTAGGAGCGATGGAATGTTTTGTACTATTTGCATCGTATTTGCTATTAGTATATTCTTTATAAGAGTTCGATTCGATCAAGAATGAATTTTCTTTGCCTTCTTTCTCTACAGAAAGAGCTTCGTCAGGATATACGTAGCGGAATGACCAAGTAACATTCTTGTGAGCGTCGCCCTTCAAGTTGATGATGAACGGCAGTTCGTCTGAAGCACCTCTATCGAATTCAGCTTTCAGTTCGCCATTGAGTTTTTCCAGTTCGGCGAACTTGATGTCTTCGTTCTTCACGTTTCTGTAAGCAGCCGGCAGGATATACAAGCTGTCGCCTTTGTGGATGGCGTCGACGAAACCTACGCGAGTGTAAGCACCGATCTTGTCCAAGTACGGCAGAGCAGCATCTTTGCCATTATATTTGGCAACAGAGTCAGCGAAGCTTACGAGATATTTGCCTCTCCAGAATGACGGTACAGCCATGTGAGCGTGGATACAAGCAGAAGCGTCGTCTGTCACTTCGAGTGTTTCACGGTCGATATGCACGCCATCTTCTTGACAATCTTCCGCCACCTTGCCTTCATAGAAGCTGTTGAAAACAGAGATCAGGTATTGCGGTTTGATATAGCCCAAGCCACGGTTCACCCAAGCAGTATCGACACGGAACGCCAGTTTGCCCTTGGCCTTGTCAGCAGTCCAAATACCCAGATAATCCACATTTTCATCTTCATCCAAGAAGTTCTTGTTCGTTTCGTCCATCAGATATTCGCCACGATAGAACTCACGGAACATCAAGCTGTCGCGGCCGATTTCTTTTTCGCCGATGTTTTCGTTGTTGAAACGACGGTAGAGAGGCGTGTCGTCATACTTGATGCTGAATGCGGAAGAACGTTCGGTAGCCAATTCCTGTACACCCATCGGAGAGTTCAGGTTATTGTCAGATATACCGGCCTTAGAGAATGCAGGAACCAATTCGGTAGCACTCGCCTGATAAGACTTGATGATCGTAAAGTAGTCATCTTCGCCGTAGTAGTTGTTGGCCTTCATATAGAAGCTGTCCACTTCTGTCAGGTACTTACGCTGTGCCATTGCATACTTCTTGTCTGCGATGGAATCCAGCACTGCGCCTTCGCGAGCGATGATATAAGCGGTTCTCTTCAACGGAACGATACCGATCTGACCATAGATAGTCTTCTTATAAGCAGCAGCAGTATAACCATGACCTACACCGAAGTTATATTCCTTGCTTTCATAAGACTGCAACTCGAAGTTCACACCTCTTCTGTTTTCTTTGGCATAGAGCAAACTGTCGTTGTTGATAGTCAGATAACGTGCATCATCGTCCAAAGCATACGGGTGGAAATAACGGAAGACATATTTGTTTACGTTATATTCGATATCGGCAGCCGGACGGTGGTAGTAACCCAGATATTTATCGGTATAAGCTTCCGGATAATCTTCCTTGCTGATTTCCACGATTTCCAGGTTTGCACCTGCCAACTCTGTAGAACGTGCGAAGATCTTGCCCTCTTCATCCTTATAAAGCTGTACGGTGAATTTGTTGGCATATTCACGGTTTTCAATCGTGATCGGTGAAGTCTCAGCTAAGTCGCCCGTATCGTATGTACGGTCGATAATCCACTGGTAAGCAGGCATGTGTGCAGCCAACTGAGATTCTTCGTCAAACTCTACCCAATCCTTAACAGCACCGTTTCCATACAACGGATAAGCGAAGTATTTGCCTGAAGTCTTGTCCTTGATCGTGTACAGGCCGTCTTTCACGGACGTGCGGCCCAAACCGGCTTCCGCACCGCAAGTGCCGAAGCCCAGTGCAATACGAGTAGCGATAGAGTCTTTTCCGACTGTCAATGCCCATTTTTGGTTTTCAGTCAGATTCTGCAATACTACATAAGTAGAATCTGCACCATGAGCCGGTGTATCGAAGTAACCATTTCCCAAAGATACATTATAGATAGCCGTATCAACGCGCATATATACGCTGTCACTGGCAGGGGCATAATTTATCTGGAAGAAATAATGTCCCATGTTTCTGTTGGCAGCAATGTCTGCATTCCAAGCAGCCTGTGTTGTCGTATCAGTCAGCACGTTGAATCGGATACCGTCTCCATTATGCCAAGCCGTATCGACACGCAGATAAGTACCTTTCTTTGTAGTGAAATAAACAGCCTTATTAGCAACGCCTGCGAACGCCGTATCGTGAGCGATCAATTCCTGATCGAAGACATTTCCAACAATCTGTTCCTTAGCCGGAGTGTTTTTCAGTTCCACTTCCTTGCCACCAATCTTTTTCCAGAAGCTGAACTTAACGCTCTTGCCGTTCAAATCGCTACCGAACATCGTATGCAAAGCGTGAGCGTTCAAAGTCAGATGATCGGGTGTTTTCAAAGTGAAAACATAACCTGCATCTGTCACATGTGTTTTAATTGAATCTGTAACAGCAGCAGTCTTCATTGCTTGCAAACCGCTTTTTGCACCAGTCTGATCCCAAACCAAAGCGACAACGCTGTCTTGTCCCGGGATATAAGTATACAACGGACGCTTGTCAGACAACGTAGGGAATGTTTCCGAAAATGCCCAACCGTCCAAATCCGCACCGACAGCCAAGGTATCGCCTGACGCTACATTCTTAGTCCACGCAGGATTGATGTCAATAGCCAGCTTTTGACCTGTAGCCTTGTTGCGGAAATCATAAATAGGGTGTTGTCCTGCTTGGGCCGGCTTTGTCATAGCCACACACCATAAAGAGTTAGCCAAAGAATCGGCACTCAAAGCT
>ERZ778495.2614-NODE-2614-length-9978-cov-4.298297_pt1 | contig 9978 bp, 6 predicted proteins | sample MGYA00433100_ERZ778495 | MGnify/ENA primary metagenome ERZ778495 (study PRJEB29527, sample SAMN07138962) | mouse gut metagenome | material: feces | host: mouse | place: China:Nanjing | collected 2016-01-25 ...
CCCCTTTATTTGAAGATGATTTTTGGGTGACACGTTGACGAAGTCAGGAAAAAGTAAGTTATTGTTTTCATACGATATAAGATTTAAGAAAGAAAGCGCATTTGACCATAGACAAATATATCAAGTGCACTTTCTTAATTGTTATTGATTTGTTTATTAATGCAAAATTACTCCGCTATTGTCTGTCGGATTCTGTGTCAAAGTACCTGGATATGCATTGATAGCATCTTGAGGAATGTAATAAGTCACACGATAGTCATTAGCTTCCACTTCTTCTACCTGATTGTGAGGTCCCGGATAGTGACGGGTCAGTTTTTTGCCGTTACGGAACACATCATAACTACGTTCTGCCTGATAAGCTAATTCCAACTGACGTTCTTTGTCAATTAAGTCACCAGCATTCGAAGCATCCAAAGAGAACGTATATCCACCGTCTACAATAGAGCGTTCGCGAATCTTGTTCAAATCCTGCTTAGCCAAGTCATATTGTCCTAATTTGGCGTATGCTTCTGCACGATTCAAATAAATTTCACCCAAACGGCTGATGACAGGTGAATGCAAATGCGAGTCTTCTCCTTCACGGGAGCACTTGGTGATATAGAATTGCGGATATACACGGTTCAAGTCAATGTAATAATCCAATACGCCCGTATAGGTTTCTCCATTATAGTCAATAGAGTAAATTTCCTGTTCCACATCTAGCGCAGTCAATGCATATTGCGGTCCTTCGGGTTTCTTTGATCCATCCTCTTCTTTCTTCATTTTCTGACAAGTCAGCGTATTGCCATTACGTATCACATAAAGCTGTTCATAATTAGATGTTGTTTCCGAATCTTTTTTAATAAAACGGAACACTTCTTCATTACCTTCCGCGTATGTAGGCTCTATAAAAGCAGCACGTGCATCTACGATTTTGTAATGATCCGGTCGCCAATCGTTACGTCCTGTCTCATTCAGTAAATCTATATACTTAGCACTGGCATACATTTCTCCCCATCCCATGCCGCCGATATTGGCATACATACCACCAATACCATAATAATGATCAAAGCCAGAGAACTCGGAAGCCACACGCTTGATAACAAAAATAGCTTCCGGATTTGATTCGGGAGTAAATGTATTGTACTTCATAAATTGTTCGCGAGACAACAAGTCATAACCCTCCGTAGCAATCACTTTATTGGAATAATCTACCGCCAACTGGGCATACTCCCTGTTCGGAGTCTCGTAAGTGCCACTCATATACAGATAAATACGGGAAAGCATGGCCTGTGCTGCTATTTTGGAAGCAAAGGCAGGACCCTTGTCGATGGTCAACATCTCTTCTGCTTTCTTCAAGTCTTTAATAGCCTGTTCATATGTTTCTTTCACTGTGGAACGGTCACCCAAATGCATATCACCCAAAATGTCATCCGGTGTACCGTTTACAATAGGCACACCCAGATTTTTCTCGGGTGCCTGGTAATAAGGACGTCCATACGCACGACACAGATAGAAATACATCATGCCACGCACATAGTAACATTCGCCCAGCTGGTTGTCCACTTCTGGAGCGATTCCCTCGTCTATCATCTTAATGATGTTCGAAGCTTGTGCTATCGCTTTATAGCCATAGTCCCAGAAATTTTGCAAACGATAATTTACCGGAGTTCTGGAATAAGTAATAAATTCAAAAAAAGCATCGGTAGAAGTACCGCGAATCATCATGTTGTCGCCCGCATACTCACCACAACGGTGCATCGGATCCGACCATGTTTTCAACTGCGCATACATACCATTCATCAATACCTCCAACTGACCCATAGGATCTTTCGTCACTTGGTCTGAGGACATTTGATAGGTAGGAAAACGATCGATATCGCAAGCAGACAAAGACGCTGCCGCCAATAATACAGTCAATATTTTTTTTGTTTTCATATTCATTGATTCAATTAGAAGGTTAAATTCAAGCCAAACATAAATTTACGTACTGATGGATAAACAGACACACCAGCTGTACCCATAACACTGCGGTTGCCTTCCGGATTCAGGTCTGCTGGAATTTCAGGATCCACGCCTGAATAGTTGGTAATGGTAAACAAATTTTCACCGGTACAGTAAACACGCAGGTTTTGAATGCCCCATTCCGGCAACTTGAAGTTATAGCCCAAACTCAATGAACGCAATTTCAGGTAATCGTTGTCTTCCAAATAACGTGAAGAAGGCTTGTTGCCATTGTTAGAATTGTTATATCTAGCAACCGGATGCGTAGCGATATCGCCTGGCTTTTCCCAACGGCTCCAACCCTTTTGCAACTTCATCTGGTTACGGTCTCCTGCATAAGCACCGTCCGAGTCAAATTCCTGACGGAAATAGCTATATGTCTTGCCACCGATAGAGTAACCAAAGGTTGCACTAAAATCAAAATCTTTATAATACAATGAAGTGGAGAATCCACCAAACAAATCAGGAGAAGCCGAACCGCATTTATAATACTCAGCCTTTGCATAATCAGAAGTAGTTACTTTCTTGCCACTCTCATCTGTCATATACCACATAGGCAAACCATTATCCGGATTAACACCGGCCCATTCTTTCAGATAATAAGTATCTACCGGTTTACCAATTTCAAGAATACGTTGTGCTGTACCTGCTATAGTAGTTCCGTCATTGACAATCACCGGTTTCACAATGTAATTGCCATTTTCGTCCAATTGTCTGTACAAATCCTTCAATTCATTGCTGTTGTGACCCACATTCAAGTCTAAGCTCCAAGTCAAGTCTTTGGTACGGATAATGTCACCACCAATAGACAATTCGTAACCTGTATTACGCATTTCACCTATGTTTCTCCATACTTTGGTCACACCTGTCAAACCGGTAACAGGAACTTGATAAAGAATGTTGTCTGTATTCTTTATATAATAGTCAAAGGTGAAGTGCAGACGATTTTGGAAAAATGAAGCGTCCAGACCCAAACCGGTAGTGAAAGTCTTTTCCCACGTCAAATCCTTATTACCAATCTGGCTGATCAATGCCCCCGGCACACCGTCATAATTAATGCCACTTACATTATACAAGTCATACTGCGGATAAAGTGAAGTAGGCACATTACCAATTGAACCATACGATGCACGAAGTTTCAAATTGTCCACCCATTCCACATTAAACCAATTTTCGTAATTGATATTCCAACCGGCACTCACAGAGAAGAACGTACCATATTTTGAATTATCACCAAAGTTAGAACGTCCGTCACGGCGGAGTGACACTTCTGCCAGATACTTATTATCATAAGTATATTTCCACTGAGTGAAGTAAGACTGCTTCGCCCATTCTGTGCGGTATCCCTTAGTACGTTCGGGAAGAGCAGTTACCGACAACTCCTCAAAACCGGGCACAAATCCTGTACCATACACATCAATGTAGTTCATTTCATAATCATTGAACTCATAAGCCAACAAACCGTTCACTGAATGTTTTCCAAACACCTTGTTAAATCGCAGAATTTGGCTGGTATAACGACGTGTCCAATCCTGACGCCATTCGGTAATACGGCCTTGTGTATTCTCACCACCGCTCGAACGCGGGTCGGTATATCCGTGCTGGTCTTCATTGCTATAACGATAGTTATTGGAAGAAGAGAAAGTCAGCCAGTCTGTAATCTTAACATCAAAATCAAAACTTCCCGAAAATTCGTAGAAACGATTGTCTGTATGATCCCACTGCAAGTTATACAAATAGTTGTCGGCCTTACTGTTCACCCAGCCTTGGTAACGGTTAGGAACCAAATTGCCTTCCGAGTCAAAAGGGCTATCCCAAGGTAACATAGAATACATGGCACCTACAGAATACTGGCGGTCTTCCGTGTCACGACGCGAACCGCTCAATGACGGACGGATAGTCAACCAATCGAAAGGCTTATAAGTAGTTTTGAAACGAAAACTGTAACGGCTATAGTCATAACCCTTCACAGCTCCTTCTTCGTCATAGTATCCCAAAGAAAGGAAAGACTGTAGTTTTTCACTACCTCCCTGCATGGAGAGATTATAATCTTGGGTAAAGCCGTTCTGTTTTGCCAAATTCCACCAGTCAAAGTTAGAGTTACGCAATTCGGGAGACCAACGGGAAAATTTCACTTCATCTACATTCTGGAAAGAAGAATAGTAATCATAAAATTCCGCACCATTCATCATTTCCATATTACCTTTACTCAACGAACTGATACCCATTTTAGCAGAGAGGTTGATAGTCATCTTCTCAGCACGAGCATTTTTGGTAGTTACTACAATAACGCCGTTAGCACCCTCCGAACCATAAATAGCAGTAGAAGCCGCATCTTTCAAAATGGTCATGCTTTCGATGTCGGCAGGATTCAACTGACCGGCATCATTACCTACGATAACACCATCCACTACCCACAATGGAGCGGTAGAACCACTGATAGTAGCCTGTCCACGAATCACCACAGCACCACTAGAGCCAGGTTGACCAGAACCCGGAGCGACATATACTCCCGGTGCCTTGCCGTTCAGCAAATTTTCCACAGAAGGAGAAGTTACGTCCTTCAGTTTGTCACTTTTTAAGTTTTGCATAGAGCCAGTTAAACTTTCCTTACGCTGCGTAGTATAACCTACTACAACCACTTCGTCCAGTGTTTCGGAATCTTCCTCTAGTTTGATGGACTGTGTTCCGGCTGTCGCCTTTACTTCAATCGTCTTGTAACCGATAAAAGAGATGCTGAGTATAGAGCCTACCGGAGCATCCAACTCATATTCGCCGTCAAAATTAGTAATAGTACCATTGGTGGTTCCTTTTACCAAAACATTCGCTCCGATAACCGGATCGCCTGTTTTCGTATCCAAAATCACACCTTTCAGTTTTGCCGTCTGCTGACTGACCAGTGGCAACGAAGCATCAACCATATCCGCAGGAACAGCAGATGCATACATAGGACTCATACCAAGTACGCCTGCCAACAGCACATACTTGCCTCTTTGGGTTAGATTCTTTTTTCCCATAAGTATTTATAAAGGTTAATAATAAAATAATTGACAACTCACTTTCAGAACAAGGGAACTGTGCAAAAGCTCATCTCTACTCATTCTTGAAATATAGTGCAAAAGTACAAAAATATTTTAAACACGAAACAAAACAAACAAATAAAGCTCAATATATATTCATTATTCTTTCATTCCTCAATCCTTTTTATTACTTAGAGATTTAAGCTCCTGTAAGGATAGTATAATTGTTTGGAATAGCCAATTAATCTGCGATATAATCACTCGAAACACAGGTTAAATAGCTATATCTTCGCAAAACAATTCAGTATTCAATAGAGCATAAGTCGGAATTTCAATGCAATTACCACAAAGACCAAACACTTTGCATTATTCCTCCGAAATCCATCCGTATGTGAAAGAGTTTGCCTATATTTGTATCATACAAAAAAACAGAGAATGGACCACACCGAAAAATTTATCCGGCTGAATTGCAGCTTGCTGTCGGACTACAAAATGATGAAGCTGGAAGCAGACATGTTCTGGAAAAAATTCCATTTCCATGCAGCCGCTCCCGTCAAAATACGGACAGGAACCATAAAAACAATAGCAGGACTGAAAGAAAGAGGAATGGGACCACCCGGAAGAAGAACCATTTCCACATGTGACAAGATATGAATCTTTCGCTTTTATCGTACAGACAGGGAAGGCGAACAAACAGCATACGAAACATAAAAAACATAACTAACAACCTAATTCTACATGATAAAAAAATTATCTGCCTTTCTGGCAGGTGCAGCATTGACCTGCCTGGCAAGCTGTACACCTGCACAGAAAGAAGCCTCAACAAAAGAGTACACTCCCATCGAGGTAACCGTGCCCGAACGTCCCACCGGGCAACAGGACGTGATTGAACTGACAGCCCCCAAGCTGGACACTGTCCGCGTGGGATTCATCGGTCTAGGCATGCGTGGTCCCAGTGCAGTGGAACGCTGGACGCACATACCGGGAACAAAGATTGTAGCCCTCTGCGACCTGGTGCCCGAAAATGCGGAAAAAGCACAGAAGATTGTAACCCATGCAGGCATGGAGGCACCTGCTCTTTACTCGGGTAACGAAGATGCCTGGAAACAACTGTGCGAACGCGACGATATCGACCTGGTATACATCGTGACCGACTGGAAGCATCATGCCGAAATGGGGGTATATGCCATGGAACACGGAAAGCATGCAGCCATAGAGGTGCCTGCCGCCATGACCCTGGACGAAATATGGGCGTTGGTAAACACCTCCGAAAAGACCCGCAAGCACTGTATGCAGCTGGAAAACTGCGTATACGACTTCTTCGAGCTGACCACGCTGAACATGGCGCAAAAAGGACTGTTCGGCGAAGTGTTGCACGCCGAAGGGTCATACATCCACAACCTGGAGGAATTCTGGCCCTACTACCGGAACAACTGGCGGCTGGACTATAACCGCCAATTCCGCGGAGACGTGTATGCCACCCACGGACTGGGCCCTGCCTGCCAGTTGCTTGACATCCACCGCGGCGACCGCATGAAAACGCTGGTAGCGATGGACACCAAAGCCGTAACCGGCCCCGAACTGGTAAAACAATATCAGAAAGAAGAGGCTCCCGATTTCCAGAACGGCGACCATACCATGACCTTTATCCGTACAGAAAAGGGAAAGACCATCCACATTCAGCACGATGTAATGAACCCGCGTCCCTACAGCCGTATGTACCAGCTGACCGGAACCAAAGGGTTTGCCAGCAAGTATCCCATCGAAGAGTATTGTTTCCGTCCGGACCAGATAGACAGCACCAGTGTGCCCGACCACGAGAACCTGAGCATGCACTCGGCTGTGCCCGAAAAAGTGAAAGAGGCCCTGATGATGCAATACAAACATCCCATCCATCAGGAACTGGAAGAAATAGCCAAGAGAGTGGGCGGACACGGCGGCATGGACTTTATCATGGACTACCGCCTGGTATATTGCCTGCGCAACGGACTGCCGTTGGACATGGACGTGTATGACCTGGCGGAATGGTGCTGTATGGCCGAACTGACCCGCCTGTCTATCGAAAACGGAAGTGCTCCCGTCGCCGTGCCCGACTTTACCCGGGGCGGATGGAACAAAACAAGCGGATACCGCCATGCGTTCGCCCGGAAAAAAACGTATAGATAGTAATAACCCTAACTAAATAACAAACATAGAATCATGAAGAATAAAAACATCACCCTCACCCTGTTGTTGTTTTTCAGCTTGGCAGTTGCAACTGTGGCGCAAAACAGCAAACCTTTCGTTATACCCGAACTAAAAGAATGGAAAGGAGCGCAAGGCACATTCTCCATCAACGAACAAACCAGAATCGTATGCCAGGAAAAAAATCCCGAACTGGAACACATCGCCGGGTTGCTGGCACAAGACTACCGGACCATGTTCGGCAAGCAACTGGCCGTGGCTCATGGAAAGGCGGCCAACGGTGACATCCTGTTGCGCATCCGCAAGGACAACAAAATGCCCCACGAAGGATACAGCATAGCCATAGGAAAACAACTCATCGTCACGGCTCCCGAAGCAATAGGCGTATACTGGGCAACCCGCTCATTGCTACAGATGGCGGAACAAAACGAAGAACGGTCACTGCCATGCGGACAAATCAAGGATTACCCCGACTATGCGGTACGCGGCTTCATGCTGGACTGCGGACGCAAATTCATCCCGCTGGAATTTCTGAAAGACTATGTACGCATCATGTCCTACTACAAGATGAACACTTTTCAGATTCACCTGAACGACAATGCTTTCCACCGTTTTTACAACTGGGACTTCACAAAGACCTATTCCGCTTTCCGCCTGGAGTCGGACACCTATCCGGGACTGGCCGCCCAAGACGGGTTCTACACCAAACAGGAATTCATCGACTTACAGAAACTGGCGGAAGCGCACTTTGTAGACATCATCCCCGAGATAGACGTGCCGGCCCATTCGCTGGCATTCACACAATACAAACCGGAAATAGGAAGCCGGAAATATGGCATGGACCATCTGGACCTGTTCAACCCGGAAACATACCGTTTTGTGGACGGGCTTTTCAAAGAATATCTGGAGGGAGACGAACCTGTGTTCCGCGGCAAACGCGTCCATGTGGGAACGGATGAATACTCTAACAAGGATCAGGAAGTGGTGGAGAAATTCCGCTATTTCACCGACCACTGCATCCGCTACGTGGAAAGTTTCGGCAAGCAGGCATGCGTGTGGGGCGCGCTGACCCACGCCAAAGGCGAAACGCCCGTGAAATCGGACAACGTAGTGATGAGTGCCTGGTACAACGGATATGCCGATCCGGCAGAAATGATTAAACAAGGCTATCAGCTGATAAGCATCCCCGACGGGCTGCTCTACATTGTTCCTGCAGCAGGTTACTATTACGATTACCTGAACACCAAACACCTGTACGAGAACTGGACACCGGTCCACATAGGCAAATCCGTTTTTGAAGAGAAGCATCCTGCCGTACTGGGAGGTATGTTTGCCGTGTGGAATGACCATGCCGGAAACGGTATCTCTACCAAGGACATACACAACAGGGTATTCCCCGCCATGCAAACACTGGCCGTGAAAATGTGGACCGGCAAGAACACCGGCATGCCTTATGCGGAATTCAACACACAAAGAAAGAGCCTGAGCGAAGCACCGGGCGTGAACCAAAGCGGACGGATAGGGAAAAAACCGGGACTGGTGTACCAACAAGAGATTGTCGCCCCCAACCAGACTCTTCCCCACCGTGAAGTAGGAAACAGCTACGAGGTGAGCTTCGACCTGAACGGGCAAACAGAAAAACGCGGCACGGAGCTTTTCCGTTCACCCGATGCAGTGTTCTACCTGTCCGACCCAGTGAGCGGCCTGATGGGCTACGCCCGCGACGGATACCTGAACACGTTTCATTACAGTGTGAAAAACGAAAACATAAAAGTAAAAATAGCGGGAGACAGCGTATCGACACGCCTGTATATCAACGACAAGCTGATAGAAAACAAGGACATCACCCGCAAGTATTTCAATGCCGGCAAGGACTCGATGAACTATGTCCGCACGTTGGTATTCCCCTTGGAAAAATCAGGTGATTTCAAAAGTAGTGTCACCCATCTCAAAATATATCAGAAATAAAACAACATAAAAAAGGGAGTGTATCCTGAATGAAACCATAGATGATTGCAGCCTGGATACACTCCCTTTCTTTACGGGCTTATACTGTTGTCAACCCGCCCGTCACCGAATCAATGATAAATCCTCTTACCGTGATATCCTTAGGTATCAAAGGGTGTTCCATGATAGCCCGGACGGTTCCTTTCACCGACTTCTCCGTATCCTCGAAACCATCCAGCCATGCACCGAAATCCACACCACAGAAACGAATCATATCAATGGTTTCCTGCTTGATGCCACGCGCTTTCATGTGCCCTATCATCTCATCGCTATTCATGTGGCAGGCTCCGCAATCGGAATGAGCGATAACCATCACCTCCTTTACCCCCAGTTCGTAAATAGCCACCATCAAACTACGAATCACACTTCCAAAAGGATGCGAGATCACCCCGCCCGCGTTCTTAATTATTTTCACATCACCATTCTTGATGCCCAAGGCAGCAGGCAGCAATTCCGTCAGCCGCGTATCCATGCAGGACAGAATAGCTATTTTCTTATCGGGATACTTATTGGTAATATACTTTTCGTACCCCTTACTCTCGACAAATTTTTTGTTGAATTCTAAAATATCTTCTATCATCACTCTATGCTTTTAGGTTGCTACAAAGGTAAAAAAAATCAGCTGATACCCACGCTGATGTTTACAACTATTATTTCTTTACTTTTTTTGCCCGAAAAAATTGGTTCTTTCAAAAGATATTCCTACCTTTGCAACCGCAAAATAAAAGCAACGCCTCTTTAGCTCAGTTGGCCAGAGCACGTGATTTGTAATCTCGGGGTCGTT
>ERZ778495.2615-NODE-2615-length-9977-cov-5.681012_pt1 | contig 9977 bp, 7 predicted proteins | sample MGYA00433100_ERZ778495 | MGnify/ENA primary metagenome ERZ778495 (study PRJEB29527, sample SAMN07138962) | mouse gut metagenome | material: feces | host: mouse | place: China:Nanjing | collected 2016-01-25 ...
CGACGCGCGCAATTCGGTGACAGACTTCATCAACCAGTGCGGCGACATACGTCTTGACCTGAGCGTTGAATATCGCGCGAAGCTGTTCTGGGTCATCGAGGGGGCACTCTTTGTCGATGCGGGCAATATATGGACAATCCATAATTATGAGAACCAGCCTGGCGGTATGTTTCATTTCAATACGTTCTACAAGCAGATAGCGGCGGCCTACGGCGCCGGTATCCGTTTTGACTTCACATATTTTCTGCTTCGTCTGGATCTTGGCATGAAGGCGCATAATCCGGCCCGCGGGCAGGAGGCGTGGCCACTGCTGCATCCGCGGTGGGGCAGGGATAAGACGCTGCATTTCTCGATCGGGTATCCGTTCTGAGGGGAGTTTTTGCGATAAGTTTATTGCTGATGTCAATCCGGATTATGTAAGAGAGTGTTTGATAAGACGAGATAAACTACATAACTAATTGAAGTTAAATCCGGACACTATCCAAGTCATTTACGACTTACTAAACAGAATTAATTTCATATCAAATGATTAAAGAAGTACACCCAACTCAGGCCAACGGAGAAAATGAACTATATGACGACGTCTGTTCCATAATCGATGACGCGCGTTATAAAGTTGCAGTTTATGCGAACTCGGAGGTGTGTCGTATGAACTGGCAGATAGGTATGCGGATTAAGGAGGATGTACTGCACAATGAACGGGCAGAATATGGCAAAGGTGTAATTAAAAGTCTCGCTGTCAGACTTGTAGCAAAATATGGGAATGGATGGGGCTTTCAGAAGCTGCAACATTGTGTACGCGCTGCGTATACTTTTTCAGAAGAGGAGATTGTGTACGCAGTGCGTAGACAATTGAGCTGGACACATTTGCGGTCGTTGATGAGTGTAGAGGACGAACTTGCCCGAAAATTCTATATGGAGATGTGCCGTTCAGGTCATTGGAGTACACGTACGCTTGACGAGAATATAGATAAACAACTATATGAGCGTACAGCTATAAGCCGTCGCCCCGAACATGTTATAAGGACAGAGCTTGAAACATTTAAGGAGACGGATAAACTCCATCCGGATATGGTCTTTCGCAGCAGCTATTTTCTCGATCTTGCAGGATTGCCGGATGTATTCAGTGAAAGTGATCTTGAGACAGCAATCCTTAATCAGATACAACAGTTTCTGAAAGAGTTCGGATCAGATTTTGCTTTTGTCGACAGACAAAAACGTATTCCTGTTGACGGCACCGATTACCGTCTGGATTTGTTATTCTTTCATAGAGGTTTACATCGGTTGGTTGCTATAGATCTCAAGCTCGGACGTTTTAAACCGGCATACGAAGGTCAGATGCGTCTTTATCTGCGATATCTCAACCGCCATGACCGACGGGAAGGGGAGGAATCGCCTATAGGACTGATATTATGTTCTGAAGGCAATACTGAACATATCGAGTATCTTATGCTTGAAGAAGATTCACCGGTAAAAGTGGCACAGTATTATACAAAACTTCCTGACAAAAGGCTGTTGTCAGAGAGACTGCAGCGAGCGATAGCTATCGCAAAAGAATATCAACGAAATAAAGAGGTTGATGATAACGACTGTAAGCCGAATGTGTACGGTAATGCATAAAATTACAATTATCTTATTATGAATGGCGAGAAGAAGAAACTGGTGATATTTGATCTTGACGGGACGTTGCTCAATACGATTACCGATCTGGGGCAGGCGGCCAACCATGCTCTGGAGAAGAACGGTTATCCGACGCATCATCTGTCGGCGTATCCTCATTTTGTGGGCAACGGCATCACGCGTCTGCTTGAGCGTGTGCTCCCTTCGGATGAGCGCGAGGCTGCGATTGTGGCGCGTCTCAGAGAGGATTTCATCAGTTATTATGACGGACATCTGACAGATACGACGGTGCCGTATCCGGGCATAGAGGATATGCTGCGCGACATTCAGGCAGCGGGAATCAGGATGGCTGTGGCTACCAACAAGTATCAGGCCGCGGCTTCGAGACTGATAGCGCATTTCTTTCCGTATATCGACTGGGCGGCGGTGGCCGGTCAGACCGACGGGGTGCCTGTCAAGCCGGATCCGTCGGTAGTGTTCAGGATACTCGGTGAGTGCCCGACTCCGAAGCATGATGTGATGATGGTGGGTGACTCGGGGGTTGATATTGAGACGGCGCGGAGGGCGTGTGTCGAGTCGACCGGTGTCAGCTGGGGCTTCCGCAGTGTCGCCGAGCTGACGGCTGCCTACGCCGACCATATCGTCAATGCGCCTGACGAGCTTGTGTCGATAGTGGGAGCTGACTGAGGCAATTTTTCCGGCGGGTGTTATTGTCGGCGGAGGATGCGGTTGAGGTTGTGGCGGGTGATTAAAGTCATTAAGGACTCTAAGGTCTTTAAGGTCAGTTGGAGAGGATGGATATTGCTAAGTCGAGGATGGTGTCGTGCCCTGACAGAGCTGCCTGAGGGTCGAGGTCGACGGCGCAGCCTTCGGTCGGGTCGATGCCGAATTCGGTGGTGTTGCCGAGGGGGTCGAGAACGGGTGCGGCAGAGAAGCGTATGCTCCATCCGTTGGGCAATTCGGAAGAGAATGGCATGCCTGAGCCACCGCCTGTGGTGGCTCCGACGATGCTTACGTTGGGGAGAAGTTTCATCAGTGATACGAGATTGTTGGCGGCCGAGAATGTGGAGCGGTTGGTGAGTACGGCCACAGGTTTGCCCCAGAGTATGCGTCCTTGCCCGGCGGGTTCGTAGTAGTAGGGGTATGGCTCGGAGAAGTCGTCGTGCCGGGGGCCGGTCTTGTGGCTGATGTATCCGGCGAGAGTGCGCTCGGTGATGAAGCGTGCGACAATGGTCTCTACGGCAGTCATGGAGCCACCGCCGTTGTCGCGAAGGTCGATGACGAGTCCGTCGCATGTGCGGAGGTAATATAGAATGTTGTCGAGGTTGCCTTCTCCGATGCTGTAGGCGAGTGAGGGTATGCGCATGTATCCGATGTTGGGGGTCAGGATGCCGTAGATTACGGAGCCGGTCTGCCGGTAGTTGAAGTTGAAGTAGTGCTCTTCGATGATGCGTGCGTTGAAGTTCTGCGGGTAGTCGCTCCACCATTTGCGGTAGTATGATGTGTTGAATGAGGAGGACAGGTTGACGTGACCGTCACGCAGTTCGTCGAGCATCTGTGCGCAGACGATGAAGAGTTCTTCCTGAGTCATCTTGTCGCTCACCATTGGCGAATAGCGGGCATAGATGTCGTTCCAGTCGATATTTTTCTCGCGGAAGAAGCAGTAGTGCTCGTCGATTGTGCGCCACAGGGCGTCGAAGTTGCCGCGTGGATTATCGGCATATTGGGGTATTTCGTGGCAAGCTCCGGCGATGATGAGAGTCAGCAGCGGGAGTATGAGGTCGATGAGGCGTTTCATGTCAGTAGAGTGCGGATATGATGCGGGCGTCACGGCTCAGGTGGTGGCGTTGTGAAAGTGAGAGCCATTCGCCGGTGATGCCGATTACGAATGCGTGGGTGTAGATGTTGGTGACGAGGTTGTTGGCTTTGCTCGAGAATGTGAGTGCGCGGTAGCCGAGACGCAGAGAGGTGGCGCCGAAGTGGAGGTCGGCGGAGAGGAGGTGGGTCATGGCAAAACGGTTGCCGGGCCAGGCGAAGTGCACGAGACCGTCGTGGTTGCCGAGGTAGATTTCGTAGTATAGTTCGTCGTATTCGGGAGAAAAGAATATTCCGGCGAGAGGGAGGTCGGGCTGATAGCGCAGGGTCAGCGGGAGGCGGCCGATGCGGAGATTGTAGGCCGCATAGCCTGTGACGCCGACTGTCCATGCGAGTTTGGCGGAGGCCGGATTGTTGCTGTTGCGCGGATTGTAGATGCATCCGGCATCGAGTGCGGTCGAGGCTCCGGCGGCAAGTGTCAGCGCCGGGGTCAAGCGCCAGCGGTGCATCATGCCCCACGAGAACAGGGCGTCGATGCGCCATGTGGTGGCGTTGCGCGCGTCGTTGCGTCCGCGGTCAAGCTCAATGCGTGTGTCGAGACGCATCACCCAGTTGTCGGGATCGAATTTCATGGCCTGCATGCGCTCGTAGGCGAAGGCGGCGCTCCAGCCGCGGTAGGTCAGCGGCGAGAGATAGCTGTCGGCTACGGATGAGCTTCCGGCCTGGAGCATATAGGCGGCGGTGACAGGACGCAGCGGGGGCACTGAGTCGGATTGAGCATGGCCGCAGATGACTGCGAGCATGGCGACGGAGAGCAGAAGAAGGCGTTTCATGGCAGATGTCAGAAAAGGCGTTCTTGTCCGTTGATTTCGTCGCGCACTTCATCGTCGGAGCGCTCTTCGAGAAGAATGTCGGCAGAGTCGTCGGACGGGTCGGATATGTCGGACGTGTCGGAGGGAGGGGCGGGATTTTCATCTTCGTCGGCGATGCCTGTCTCGCGGGGCTCGATTTCGGTCACGGAGTCGATGGCGAAAGTGGTGATACGTTTGCCCTTGGCTTTGAAAGACTTGACAGCGATGAATTCCATCGCGTCGATAATGAGCGGCTCGCGGAAAGAGTCTGCACCACCGAATTTCACCTCAAATCGTGCGCCGGGCTCGTCGGTGAGTAGTATGAGCGAAGACTTGGCGTTTTCGCCGAGATAGCGCTGTTGCTTGACGGAGGGTTCGAAGGTGAAGCGTTTGATGTAGGGGTATCCCTGGTCGGCGTCATTGAGTATGGCGGTCCATACGAGTCCGGGTCGGAATTTCTCGATGCGGAGTATGTTGTCGGGGTAGTGGTTGCCGGCGTCGAACGATGACATGTAGTATTCTCCGGATTTTAGAATTACGAGAATGGTGTCGTTGCCGCCGAACTCGCCGAGGTATTCGCCGCGGCCGTCGTAGTTGAGACGGAGCACATCGGGGTCGAACCACACCTTGCGTCCGCCGAGGGTAGATGCTCCGCGCTCTTTGAGTGAGAAACGGTGCACCTCGTTGCGGGTGACGATGTTGCCTCTCGACTGTTTTCCCTTGATGGCGAGCTCGCTGAAGTCGACGTCAAACTGCAGTGTCTTGAGGCGGGCTTTAGGCTTGAGTGTGACTTTGACCACTTCGGCCTCGCCGTTGGGGTTGGCGCTGAACCATGTCACTCGAGAGCCCGGGGAGCCCATAGTGAGGTTGTATTCTTTGTCGCGGGTGACGCCTGTGACAGCGAAGCGCTTCATGTAGAAGGTGCCGCCTTTGCCGTCCTGATAGATGGCGTTGTAGATTGTGCGTTCGTCGCCGCGCTTGAACACGTTGATGTAGAGCACGTTTTTGTCGACAAATAGCTTCTCGGCCACCTTGACGACCTTGTATCGGCCGTCGCGGTAGAATATGATGATGTCGTCGATTGACGAGCAGTTGCACACGAATTCGTCTTTTTTGAGCGATGTGCCGATGAAGCCCTCCTCGCGGTTGATGTAGAGCTTTTCGTTGGCCTCGGCCACCTGTGCGGCCTCGATGTTGTCAAAACCGCGGATGACAGTGCGGCGGGGGAATGCGTCGCCATATTTTGCCTTGAGGTCTTCAAGCCATCTGACGGCATACTCGGTGAGGTTGTCGAGGTCGCTGTTTAGGGCGGCGATGCGGTCGAGGTATGAGGCTATGAGTTCGTCGGCTTTTGATGAGTCGAAGCGGGTGATGCGCTTCATCTTGATTTCGAGAAGCCGGGATATGTCGTCGTCGGTGATGTCGCGGATGAGTTCCTTGATGAAGGGGATGATGCGCGAGCGGACATGAGCTATCACTTCCTCGACGGTTTCGCTCTGTTCGAACTGTTTGTCTTTGTAGATGCGCTGCTCGATGAAAATCCGTTCGAGCGATGCGAAATGGAGCAGTTCTCTCACTTCGGCGAGCGATATCTCAAGCTCTTTGCGCAGGAGCTCGCGGGCTGTGTCGACATTATGGCGCAACACGTCGCTGACTCCGAGGAAGTGGGGCTTCTTGTCTGAAATCACGCAGCAGTTGGGCGATATGGACAACTCGCAGTCGGTGAATGCGTAGAGGGCGTCGATGGTGCGGTCGGAAGATGTGCCGGGGAGCAGATGCACGAGAATGAGGGCATGCTCTGCGGTGTTGTCATCGACCTTGCGTATCTTGATTTTCCCTTTTTCGAATGCTTTTAGAATGGAGTCGATGAGCGCGCCGGTGGTTTTGCCATAAGGAATTTCTGTGATTGCGAGAGTCTTGTTGTCGATTTTCTCGATTTTGGCGCGCACTTTGACCACGCCGCCACGTTCGCCGTCGTTATATCGGCTCACGTCGATAAATCCGCCGGTGACGAAGTCGGGATAGAGGGTGAAATCCTCGCCGCGCAGATGGGCTATCGCGGCATCGATGATCTCGTTGAAGTTGTGTGGGAGTATCTTTGATGAGAGACCGACGGCTATGCCTTCGACGCCCTGGAAGAGTAGGAGGGGGAATTTCGAGGGGAGCACCACAGGCTCTTTCTTACGGCCGTCGTAAGAGAGAGTCCACTCCGTGATTTTGGGGTTGAAGAGAGTCTCGAGAGCGAACGGCGACAAGCGGGCTTCGATGTAACGGCCGGCTGCGGCCGATGCGCCTGTGAGTATGTTGCCCCAGTTACCTTGTGTCTCTACCAGAAGGTCTTTTTGCCCGAGCTGCACGAGGGCGTCGTTGATCGAGGCGTCGCCGTGAGGGTGATACTGCATGGTGTTGCCCACGATGTTGGCTACTTTGTTGAAACGGCCGTCGTCGAGGGTTTTCATCGAGTGGAGTATGCGCCGTTGCACGGGTTTGAGACCGTCCTCGATATGCGGGACGGCTCGCTCAAGAATGACGTAGGACGCGTAGTCGAGAAACCAGCTGCGGTACATGCCGCGCAACTGATGCTTCACGACGTCGGCGGCAGCCTCTTCGTAGGGTTTCTGAGAGTCGGGCTGAGGAGTCATTTCCTCATCTTCATGGTCGGTAGGTGGTGTGGTCAGGTCGCTCATTGTAATTCGGCATTTGTAGCAAAGTTAATAAAATTTTGCCAAAAAATCAATAAAACGGCTGATTGTGGTTTTCGGCGACATTATTTTTCGCCGAAAATGTCGGAGAAGATGCGGTCGGTGGCGCCTATGTTATCGGCTATGTAGCGGCCGGCGGTTTTGCCTGCGGAGGTGCGGCAGGCTTCATCGGAGAGCAGGCGGTCGAGGGTTGAGGAAGTGGCGGCGGCGTTTTCGACGCAGAAGGCTCCGCCGAGCGATATGAGGTCGCGCGCTTCCTTGAATTTGTGGTAGTTGGGGCCGAACACTACGGGGATGCCGTAGACGGCGGCCTCGTTGATGTTGTGTATGCCTGCGCCGTGTCCGCCTCCGATGTAGGCCACCGATGCGTAGCGGTAGAGCGACGACAGTTTGCCGAAGCAGTCGACAATGATGCCGCGGATATGTTCCGGCGGTGTGCCGTTGTCGGCTATGTGCCGTTCCCATTGCGACAGTGGGATGACGTTGCCGTCGATGGCGTTGCATAGAGCCGCGACGCGGGCTTCGTCGAATTCATGGGGCGCGATGATGAATTTCACATCTCTGTTGGCGTTGAGCCAGGGAATGTAGTTGGCTTCGTCGGCACCCCAGCTGCTGCCGAAAATGATGAAAGAGCGGAGATTTTCGCCTCCGGCGATATCGAAAGTCTGCGCCATTACGTCGGTGACGCGGTCGAAGCGGGTGTCGCCGGCCACGACGGTGTTGTCGATGCCGATGCCGGAGAGCAGTTTCTGTGACTCATTATCCTGAAGATATATGCGGTCGAAGCGCCGGAGCATGCGGCGGAACATGCCTCCCCACGGTCGGAAAAAAATCTGCCCCTGTCGGAATATGGCCGATATGATGTAGACTGGCACTGCGGCTTTATGGAGCTGCTGCAGGTAGTTGCCCCAGAATTCATATTTTATGAAAATCGCTACCGACGGGCGGACGGTCTCGATGAAGCGTCGTGCGTTGCGTGGGGTGTCGAAGGGGAGATATGCCACTGCGTCGGCCATCGGATAGTTCTTGCGCACCTCGTAGCCTGAAGGCGAGAAGAATGTGAGCAGTATCTTTCTGTCGGGGTGGAGGCGACGCAGGCGCTCGATGAGGGGTCGGCCCTGTTCGAATTCGCCGAGCGATGAGGCGTGTATCCATATCGTGCGTCCGTCGGCAGGGAGCGTGGCACGCAGATGACCGAAGGTCAGAAATCGACCTTCGGTCATCTTTTTAGCTTTGGGATTGGTGCGGGAGGCAATCCGCGCACCAATCGAGTAGAGATGTATTCCGGTGTTGTAGAGAAAATTCACGTCGGCGGTGATTGGTTTGACTTACAGCTGGATGTTGGCGCATGCGTTTTCCACGCGTCGGCGTGTGGCTTCGAGACCCATCAGTTCGGTGATGTCAAACATGTGGGGGCCTTTGCATTCGCCGACTACTGCGAGACGGAGCGCGTTCATTACGTTGCCGAGGTGGTAGCCGTTTTCGCTGATCCATGCAAGGATATTTTCTTCGGCCGCCTTGCTTTCGAGCGAGGGGAGTGATGCCATGCGCTCCATCATTGCGCGGAGTATGGCGGGGGTTTCCGGAGTCCAGCGTTTTTTTACGGATTTGGCTTCATATTCGGTGGGGTCGACGAAGAAGAAGCGGGCCTGGTCCCAGAGGTCACTGACGAAGTTGGCGCGGTTTTTGACCATTGCGATGGCGCGTGTGATGTATTCGTCGGAGAAGTCGGCGGGATTTACGCCGTTGTCGGCCATTACCGGCTTGAACATTTCAAGAAGCTCGGCGTCGGGAAGTTCCTGGAGATATTTGTGGTTGAACCATTTGCCTTTCTCGAAGTCGAATTTCGCGCCTGAGCGTGAACAGTGGTCGAATGAGAAGCGGTCGATAAGTTCGTTCATCGACATGATTTCGGTGTCGTCGCCGGGGTTCCAGCCCAGCAGGGCGAGGAAGTTGACGACAGCCTGCGGCAGGTAGCCTTTCTCACGGTAGCCTGATGAGATATCGCCGCTTTTGGGGTCGTGCCATTCGAGAGGGAACACGGGAAAGCCGAGGCGGTCGCCGTCGCGTTTCGACAGCTTGCCTTTGCCGTCGGGCTTTAGCAGCAGGGGCAGGTGGACGAACTGCGGCATCGTGTCGGTCCAGCCGAATGCTTCGTAGAGGAGCACGTGAAGCGGAGCCGAAGGGAGCCATTCCTCGCCGCGGATTACGTGGCTCACCTCCATGAGGTGGTCGTCGACGATGTTGGCGAGGTGGTAGGTGGGCAGGTCGTCGGCGCTTTTGTAGAGCACTTTGTCGTCGAGCACCGATGAGTTTATTGTCACTTTGCCGCGGATAAGGTCGTTGACTTCGACGTCGCGTCCGGGTTCGATTTTGAAGCGAACTACATATTTTTCGCCGGCGTCGATGAGGCGTTTTGTCTCCTCCTCGCTGAGCGAGAGGGAGTTGCGCATAGAGCCGCGGGTCGATGCGTCGTATTGGAAGTTGGGAGTCGCTGCGCGTGCAGCCTCGAGCTCTTCGGGGGTGTCGAAGGCGATATATGCCTTGCCGTTGTCGAGGAGCATTCTGACATGCTCGCGGTATATGTCGCGGCGTTCGCTCTGTTTGTAGGGACCGAACGCGCCGCCCTGACGCACGCCTTCGTCAATGCCGATGCCGAGCCATGCGAGAGCTTCGTTGATGTAGTCCTCGGCTCCGGGGACGAAGCGCTGGGAGTCGGTGTCCTCGATGCGCAGTATCATGTCGCCGCCGTGACGACGTGCGAACAGGTAGTTGTAGAGGGCAGTGCGAACTCCGCCGATGTGGAGCGGTCCGGTGGGTGAGGGGGCGAAACGAACTCTTACTTTTCTTTCCATTGCGTAGCTGACTTTTTATATTGTCTTACTATAAAATAAAAATGCCATCGGCTACAAAGCTGATGGCATGGTGAAGGGGAAGTGGGCGCTGAGGGATTCGAACCCCCGACCCTCTGCTTGTAAGGCAGATGCTC
>ERZ778495.2616-NODE-2616-length-9973-cov-3.272434_pt1 | contig 9973 bp, 5 predicted proteins | sample MGYA00433100_ERZ778495 | MGnify/ENA primary metagenome ERZ778495 (study PRJEB29527, sample SAMN07138962) | mouse gut metagenome | material: feces | host: mouse | place: China:Nanjing | collected 2016-01-25 ...
TAGGTGATCCTCCCGCCCCTAATTGATGGAAGCCTAATGCTTCACTGGGGGTGAAATTTACATTTTCACCGGTATCTTTCCATGTTTGTTTCTTTTCTGCATTGTATAAAAACGTTGCATAAAAATCATGAACTCCAAAAGTTTTTTTCCATGAAACGATGTTGTCTATTTGCCATTCGTAAAGCGAATAATTGATACGCTGTCCGAAGCCTCCTGTCTTATTGCCACTTGGGATGCTTGACGGATCATAGTAATAATTTTTTTGCCAATCATAGCGGTTGATATAAGAGACTTTGTAACTAAAACCGAATGGCAGTTTCAGGTCGGCATACATGGTGGCAAACAGATTTTGGGTGACATTGAATTTATCCCGTTCTTTGTATAAAAGAAATGGGTTTTGTTCAATACCTGAATCGTCATGAGGATACCATTTTAGTTCTCCGTTTTCATCATAAGGTTGTCCCAAAGGACTCTGACGGCTTATATTCGACAATTTGATGGCTTCATTACTTTCATCTTTGTTGCTAAATTGAGCATTGATTCCCACAGTCAGGAATTCGGTAACTTTGGTATCTGCATTAATTCGGGAACGGATTGTTTTATACTCATCTCCCTTTATATAACCTTGATTGTCCGTATAGCCTAATGACCAGTAATATTTAGTTTTGCCAATGCCTCCGGATATGTTGACATTGTAGTTTTGCCTTAATCCGGGACGTGTAGCTTCTCCATACCAATCATAGGCATTTCCATTCAGATAGTTTTGTTGTTCGATATCACGCAAATTCAGACGTGTCATCCAAGTCAAAATTGGATCTGACTGGAATGACGCATCGTACTTTTGCCAAATATCGACATCAATGCCTTTCGGTAACTGATTGGGATTATTGTAATATCCTTCCGGCTTGTCTGGATTTATTCTGCGTTGGAAATCTTGTCTGCGTTGGATGAATCCAGACAAATCATTCGGTTTGATTTCATTGGTGAAGTCTGTTAAACCCAGTTGGGCGGAGAAATTTATACTCATTTTGTCTCCTTTGCCTTGTTTGGTATTGATTATTACAACACCGGCAGCAGACCGCGAACCGTAAACGGCAGCAGAGCTGGCATCTTTCAATACGTCTATAGTCTCAATATCCGATGGATTGATATCATTGATAGAACCATTGAAGATAACTCCATCCAAGACAATCAAGGGTGAATTGTTAGCTGAGAGTGAAGCGGGACCTCGTATTTCCATTTCACTTGCTCCGGAAGCAGAAGTTCCGATGTTGGAGTTAAAACCAGCAACGGTTCCATTTAACATATCTAAAACGTTCGTACTTTGCTGAGTGGCATATTTGTCGGCTTTTACTTGAGCAATAGCTCCGGTAAGGTCTTTCTTCTTGACTGCCCCGTAACCGATTACGACAACTTCCTCCAAAGTTTGTTGATCTTCTTGCAAAACCACTTTTAACGTAGTTTTTTGGTCAATTGCGATTTCTTGTGAAATATAACCAATGTAAGAAATAACGATAATATCTTTATTTGATATATTATCCAGGCTGAAATTTCCGTCTATATCTGTAATTGTTCCATTAGTTGTTTCTTTAACAGACACATTTGCACCAATCACCGGCTCACCGTTCTGATCTTTGACAACACCGGTCACTTTTTTTTTCGTTTGTTGCGAAATTGCTTTTTCCGTAGAAAGTATAATCTTCTTATCCACCACCGAATAACGCACATTAGTACCGGCAAAAATATTATCCAGCACTTTAAATATATCACTCTTATTCGCATCCACCGACACTCGCCGATTCAGATCAACATGCCTTGTGTTAAAAAAGAAAGAGAACTCCGATTGGTTTTCAATCTCATCTAAAACGGCTTGGACTGTCTGGTTCTGCATTTTCAAGTTAACAGTGGCTTTTTGAGCATAACTGTTCGTGGCTTGCGCCAAACTGATCGAACAGAATAGTAAGAAGATGTATAGCTTCATAACTCTTGGAATTTTGTTTAAGGTAAACCAAAATAACTCTGGTACCCAAAACTGTTGGGTATTAAAATGTTTTTGCATAAATTTGTTGTGTTGTAATTTATAAAAAATGGTTTATTACTGCTTGTCGCCAAACAAGCGTTTTAAAGTCAATTCATTTCATCCGGGAGAATACGCCAATATTTTTCCGGATGTTTTTCTTTAAGGAGGCCTGTTTTTCATGCTTACTTGTTTGTTTAATAGATTTCTATTCTTGTTTTTTCATTCATGGTATCTTGCGTATCTAAATAACGCCATTTGATATTAGATGATATTTTAAAAATTTCCAATATGCGCTCCAACCGTTGATGACTGAAAGATCCGGTAAAAGCTTCACTCCGAAGATAGTCATTGGATAAGACAAAAGCTACATTAAACCGCTTTTCCAGCATCCGCAAGGCTTCGGGTAAAAGGGTCGCCTGGAAAACGATCTTTCCGTCTTTCCAGGCAATCTCTGACTCACCATTCGTTTCAGTCAATTGTATCCGGGAAGAAGAAGAATCATAGGTCAGTTTCTGTCCGGGTTTCATCGGAACGGCTATGACCCGCCGGTTTTTCATATAATTGAACCGAACCTTTCCTTCGATTAGGGTGGTAGAGACAAAATCGTCTTCTTCAAATGCTTCGACATTGAATGAAGTGCCCAACACTTCTATTTTCGTTTCATGGGGAGTAGAGATGACAAAACCATGTTCCGGGTCTTTCTGCACTTCAAAAAAAGCTTCTCCCTGCAAAGTCACCCTTCTTTTATCTTTATCGAAGAAAGACGGATAAGACAACTTCGATTCCGAATTAAGGTGGACAACAGAACCATCCGGTAGATGAACCGTGGTCGTCATGCCCGGATTCGTTTTCACTTCGATCATCCGGGCTATTTCGATCGGACGGGGTTTCAGATTCTGTATGCCAAAGGTTATCAAAAGAGGTATAAACAGAATGGCTGCAACGCGTTGCAGCCAAGTAACCGTGGTTACTTTAGGACAAGTACTGCCTTTGCTCATCTTTTGGCAAACAGAAAATAATGCTTTTTCCGTATCCACTTTGGATAATACCTGTATCGTATCCGTTGCTAAGTAAAGCGTATGGATTTGTTTGGCAATCCGGTAATTTTCATCCGATTGCTTTATCCATTCCTCGACCTGCCGGCATTCCTCGACCGTCGCTTCGCCGGAACAATAACGGGGCAGAAGGTATTCTATTATATCAGTATTCGGTGTTTCCATGTGTGCTTTTATCCTTGTTCACCTATTAGACAAGAGAAGTCGAACGGATTCCTAAACGAAAAGCCATCTTTTTTCAATATTTTCTAAAAAAACTCTTTCCGCTTGCCCATATTCTCAAATCAAAAGGATATAAATCCATCAAGAAGTTTTTTTTGCATATTTGCACTGTAAATAGTGCAAATATCTGAATCATTTGCACTATTTACAGTGCAAATAAGTATATTTGCAACATATAAATAAAGAATCATGGAAAAATTACAAATAAGTTTCGATGCGATGTTACGCCCCATAACGCCCTCATTTCATCGATATATGTTCGATCGTATCAATTGGAACAACCGTATGATAGGGTTAGTGGGACCGCGTGGCGTAGGGAAAACAACACTGATGTTGCAATATGCCAAGGAAAAACTAAACAGAAATACAACATTGTTTGTCAATGCCGATGACTTGTATTTCTCCTCCCACCATTTGGTTGATTTAGCCGATGAATTTGTGAAACGGGGAGGTTCCCACCTTATTATCGACGAAATCCATAAATACAAAGATTGGGCACGTGAATTAAAACTGATATATGACTATCAAGCTGATCTGAAAGTATATTTTACAGGCTCATCCATCCTGGATATCAACAAAGGATCGGTAGACCTAAGCCGTCGGGCGATTCTCTATTCCATGCAAGGACTTTCATTCCGCGAATACTTGAACCTGTTCCACCAAATAGAAATTCCTGTTTATTCATTAGCGGATATCATACAACATCAGATCGAGCTTCCGGATAAATTCCGTCCATACACCTACTTCAAGTCTTATTTGGAAACAGGATATTACCCCTTTTCCAAAGAAGATCAATTTTATATACGTTTACAACAGGTAATAAACAAGACACTGGAAGTGGATATTCCACAATATTCCGAAATGAGCGTGTCTACAGGACGAAAATTAAAGCAGTTGCTCACCATTATAGCTCGCAGCGTACCATTCAAACCCAATATGAGCAGTATCGCAACCATGCTGAGAGTAAGCCGCAACAATTTATCCGATTATTTCCTTTACTTGGAAGAAGCCGGACTAATCGCACAATTACGTGACGGTACTGGTGGCATCCGTGGACTTGGCAAAGTTGACAAAGTCTATTTGGATAATCCGACTCTGATGTCTTGCTTAGGAGAGGAGTTGTCTGAAGTCGGGAATATCCGAGAAACATTTTTCCTCAATCAAATGCGAGTGAAACACGATGTTATCACCTCGGCTATTTCAGATTTCCAAATTACAGACTACACCTTCGAAGTGGGCGGAAAAAACAAAAAACAAAAGCAACTGCAAGGTATTGAAAACGGTTTTATCGTAAAAGACGATATCGAACAAGGTTATATGAACGTAATTCCTTTATGGCAATTCGGGCTGACTTATTAGCTCCATGGTTTACAAGTATTTTGCAGTTGCAGAATTAAAAATTACCTTTGTGACCGGAGATATGGAAGAAGAAATACTACAAACCACAGAGGAACGCTTTTTACTTTCAGCCATGCAACATGGAGATCTAAAAGCTTATGGTGTCTTGTTCAGAAGATACTACCCTATGCTGTGTGCTTATGCAACAAAGTTTGTAGAGTTAAAAGATGCCGAAGAAATCGTGCAGGATGTGATGCTGTGGTTGTGGGAAAACCGGAAAACGCAAACCTTTGAGACGTCACTAAGCCAGTACCTGTTCAAAACCGTCTATCATCGTGCCATCAACCTGATTGTCCGCCATCAATCCCAACTAAGAGCCGATACTCTTTTCTACGAAAATATGCAGGAGATGCTACAAGATACCGATTTTTACCAATTCGAAGAACTGCAGAAAAAGATCAAGGAAGCGGTAGACGCTTTGCCTCCCGCTTACCGGGAAGCCTTTGTCATGCACCGTTTCGAGAACAAGAGTTACAAAGAAATTGCCGAACTCCTGCAAGTATCCCCAAAAACCGTCGACTACCGGATACAACAGGCATTAAGGCAATTACGGATCACTCTGAAAGATTATTTGCCGCTGATCCTGCTATTGTTTCCCAGAAATATTCTGTCGTAAAACTCTTATTTAAAAGAATATGACTAAAAAGAAAGAAGGTTTCAAAGGAGAACGTTTTATTTATTTGCCGGAAGAATTGCTATTGGAATACAGGAAAGATCCTCTTATCGGAAATCTTTATGTCCGCAAAATCGGATTTTTCCCAAAAGTAAAATCTCATTATGTTGAGAAGAAAAAGGGAACCGACTACGCCATGTTGATCCATTGTATAGAAGGAAAAGGTTGGTATCATATCTATGACAAGACTTATCCCGTACAAAAAAATCAATATATCATCGTACCTCCTCATGTTCCTTATTCATTTGAAGCGGACAGCCATGATCCCTGGACAATCTATTGGGTTCATTTCTGTGGTAAACTAATTGAATCTTTCCTTTCTCCCAACCCGGCTCCTCAAGATATTTTAGCAGACGAACATGTACGGCAGCTTGTCCGCATCCGCCTATTCGAGGAGATATACAACAGTTTTGCCAGAGGTTACATAAAAGAATATCTGGCTTATTCATCCATGTGTTTATATACATTTCTCTCAACTTTCATCTTTCAGGAGCAGTTCCGCCATATCGACCTCCCTACCCATAAGGAAAGTTCATTCTCCGCACGCGTCATTTTTTATCTACAGGAACACGTGGAAACCAACCTGACCTTGCAGGATTTGGCTGAATACTTCAAATATTCGGAGTCCCATTTTTCTACCTTGTTCCAAAAAGAGACAGGAACCTCGCCCATCCATTACTTCACGCGCCTGAAAATACAGAAAGCCTGCCAGTATATCGAAATGACGGATATGAAACTGAATGAAATTGCCATGCGACTTGGTTTTGAAGAACAAGCTTATTTTTCCCGTGTATTTACCAAAGTCATGGGAATATCTCCTTCCGCTTACCGGAAAAAAGAAACCGACAACAGATAAATAAAAAAAGCTGGAGAAGGAACATCCCCCCTCCGGCTTTTCACGTGATTTGAAATACTTATTGGAAATTAAGAATCGAAAAATGCAACACACATCCACTATTCCCGACCAAGTCAATGGCAATCTCGTTGCGGTTATCCAACTTGATCTTTTTGATATCAACGACATCTTTTTTCTTTTCGGAAGCCTGGTAATAAAGCGTGGCGGTATACCCCTTCTTGGTTTTCAGAAAATCAAGGGGTAAGGAGATTTGCTTCTTATCCCCGGCATTCAACATGCTTACATACCAATCGGAACCTGAACGACGGGCGACTACAGCGTATTTACCCATTTCCCCCTCCAAAAAGCGGGTTTCATCCCATACGGTCGGGATAGAGTTATAAAAACGAGTTGCAGCATCTGTTTTAATCACAGACTCGGCAGCACCTGCGCCACCGGCCCGTCTCGGTGATTTTTCGGGACGGTCATACCAATAGACAAACTGCCAAGGGCTGTAAATAGCAACCAATTTAGCCAATTGGGCAGCACGTCCCCCCATCTTTTCCGTGACTCTTTCCGCAAAATAACAGTTGGTATAATCGCCCGCTCCACAAATCATGCGATTATATAAGGTATAGATAGCCTGATCCAACGACGGACTTTCTTCGTCGCCCCGAATACCTTCCTGAGTCAACAAATTCGGATATGTACGTGAATAGCCTGTCGGACGATACTCATCGTGAATATCGACCATCAATTCATATTTGGCCGCCTTGCGTACCGCCTGATGCAACCATGCCGTAGCATACTGGTCACCCACATTCACAAAACCATATTTTACACCTTTGATCCCCCATTTCTTATATAAAGGCAGGATTTCATCCAGTTGCTGATGTAACGCTTTTTTATTCACATAAACCAGTATGCCAACTCCTTTTGAATTGGCATATTCTATCACCTGAGGCAGACCGAGCGGACCTTTTGAACGGGCAGGATCAATCGTAACGGTGGTCGCATCCGATTGGACATCTTCTTCCGCCCCATACCAACCGGCGTCAAACAGCACATAGGCAATATTGTTCTCTGCCGCAAAATCAATGCAAGCTATGCTACCAGCCGTTGTCAACGTAACTTCACGAATGACCTGTCCGGGCTTGATCCAGCTGGTATTCGCTATTTGATTAGGTTCGTTCAGGTTAAGGACGAAGTAATTATTTTCGACCAATTTTCCCGGATGTCCGGCAACCATCACATAACGCCAGGGAGACTGATATCCGGCCAAATCCAGGTTGACTTTTCCCGACAATACAGATTGTATCCCAAAGCCTGTTTCACTTTTTTCAAGTTTCATCCGGGAATAATCGACCAAAGCCGCTTCACCGATTGCGACAAACCGGTTGTCATTGATCCGAATCACCTGCGGACGATCGGCAGCACCTCTTAATTCACTTAGTTTGTTTTCAGAGTAAGCACCTTGCGCCATACCGGTCACCCATGTCTTGCAGTCTTCCTGAAAAAGGAATTGAGTTTTCTCACCTGTCACCGTACGATTCCAGAAATCCAACTTATCGAAAGCATAACGAAATGCCAATCCTTCATCGTAAAGGCGGACAGACAATACCATCTCTTTCTGATTTTCATCCGATTGAAGCGTTAACTCCACTTCATTATACCGATCCGTCACAACTGACCGTTCTCCATATACAGGTTGCCAGGTCTGATCGACCGATTCCCGTTTCTGATTAATCACCTGCCAGTTGCCTTTCAGTATATTTTCGTCCAAAGAGAACTGTAAAGTCTTTGTTGTTAAGACTTTCTCACCATCCGCAAATAAATCGATTTCAACATTCTTTCCTCCTACTTTGATATCGGCATTCATTTTATCAGATGGACTGACAAGTGGAAAAGTTGTTTGTCCCCAAACCAACATAGCCTGAAATAACAGACCGGATAATAGACTTACTTTTTTAATCATTAGATTATTCTTTTTTAATTTGACTCAAAAAAGGGAGCACCGATATAGCCTGCTTTTCACAAATGAGAAAATACCGAACTCTCCCATCACGATTAACTTAAATAATAGTACTCCATGTTAATACCCTTCATTCTGGATCAACCCTCCTTCTTTATTCGCCTCTATTTCTGAATTAGGAACCGGAAGTTTGTTCAAATGATTACCTAATTTATATCCTGCCTGAATAACTTTCGGATTATACTTCATCAGATATTCAGCAAGTTTATTCATACGCATCAGTGTATTGATACGAAAATCTTCCATACTAAGTTCACGTGCACGCTCATCCAAAATCAAATCCAAATTTACATCAGCCGCTGTAACAGGGGTTGCATTTGCACGTTGCCGGACAGCATTGATGTCTTTGGCTGCTGCATCTTTATTACCTACCAACAGATAGGCTTCGGCGCGCAGCAAATAAGTTTCGGCCAAACGCATGATATACCAATCTTTATAAATACGTCCGTTATCATGACCTTCCCCACTTTGAGAATCAAAAAATTGTCCATGATGCTTTGCTGTAACAACCTTCATAAAGGTCGGCTGAGTAATTCGGAATAATTCAGACTTATCCCCTAAATTTTCTTCTGTCATTTGTTGTCCATAAAAACGACTTTCCGGATTCGTCCAATAATAATCACGCTTCATATTGTATTTGGAATTACGCATATCACGATCCCAATCCCCTTTATACTGCCATATTTGGGTTGCAGCATAATCCATCACTGAAATCTGTTCGATAGGACGTCCTCCTAATATGTCTTTCAACCAGTTTGAAACACCATCAGCATCTTTCAGTCCCCACCATTTCGTACCGAAATAGCGCTCCATAACAAAATTTCCTCCGGATTTTCCTGTATTTCCACCTCCATCAAGCGCAACATCAAACTGGACATTCCAAATACATTCTTTATTACCATCAATACGGTTAAAATTGCCTTCTCTGAAAAGATCCCAATAAACATCTCCCCAAGGCTCCTGTTCTCCCTGATAATCATATCCTTCAAAAGTAAAGTCTTTTAACTTTCCAAACCTCTCAGTCATCAAAGACATAGCCGGATTGTTGATAACCGCCGTCGCTTGTTCGACAGCCCCTTCATAATCTTTCAACGCAATAAGAATTTCAGCCAATAAATGCTGCGCCGCAACTTTAGAGGCTTTTCCTCCCTTTTGATCGTCAATATCAGGCATCCATTGAATGGCAAACAACAAATCGTCTTTACATTGTTTATAGATTTCTTTCTGACTCGCACTTTTATAATTGAACTGGGGAGCAGTCGTCTCTTTCAGAACTATAGGGGCATTTCCCCACATATTACCTAAAAAACGATAGGCAAAAGCCCGCAAGAATTTTGCTTCTCCACAAATGGCATTCTTTTCTTGTTCGGAAACCCATTTGACATTTGTACCCTCAGCGCGATCTATAATCACATTGCAACTATAGATATATGAGTAAAAACGTCTCCACCATTTCTTTGCAAATCCATTATCTGCATTCAAAGTATTCCAATAAAAATATTCCCTATAGGTATCAGCTGACGGACGCGGGCCATTCAAATCGACATCAACTCCCATCAAATCATAGTTTTCCCAACTATCCGTATTAGCATAGAAATTATTACGGATATCCTTATATATATTGGCAAGTGCCGACTCAAATCCTTTTTTATCCGTATATGAGTTTTCTGGTGTCAAGAAATCCTTGGGAGTTTCATCAAGCAAATCATAACAAGATGTCAATGATCCGGCAAACAAC
>ERZ778495.2619-NODE-2619-length-9966-cov-4.328019_pt1 | contig 9966 bp, 8 predicted proteins | sample MGYA00433100_ERZ778495 | MGnify/ENA primary metagenome ERZ778495 (study PRJEB29527, sample SAMN07138962) | mouse gut metagenome | material: feces | host: mouse | place: China:Nanjing | collected 2016-01-25 ...
ACAGCCGCATTACATATGGCTGTGAAGCTGGCGGCAGAGAAAATATATGGAAGCTTATAGAAAAGAAAGTGTAAATAAGTTATAGAATATTTAAGTATATTTTTCATAATTAAATGTTAAATATATTTAATTTGATATTGTGTGGCTGGAGGTTCATAAAACACATGGAGTTAAAAACAAAACAGCATTGTAAAATAACTAGGACAGAATTGCAGAGTAATCGTAATGTGTTGATTAGCGTTGTGATACCAGTCTACAATGTCTACGAATGGATCGATTTGTGTTTAGAATCTGTGATAAACCAGACATTTGATAATTTTGAAGTAATATTGATTAATGATGGTTCTACAGATGGTTCGGATTTAAAGTGTATACAGTGGGCGGAAAGGGATTCGCGTATTCGGGTGATTCATAAAATAAATGAAGGGCCTTCTGTGGCTAGAAATATTGGTATACAAGAGGCAAGAGGGAAGTATTTGGTATTTATTGATTCTGATGATTGGGTTGATAAATCTTACCTTGAAACAATGTACAACCGCGTGATAGCAACCAATGCTGATCTGGTAGAATGCGATGTATACCGCGTGAATAATGAAACAGGAATCGAAACGTATCGTGTTTGTTCGGGAGTAATGGGACAAGACTATACATTGGAAGACCATATGAAATATGGCTATACAGCAATGTGGAAATGCTTGATAAAGAAAGACCTTTTTACTAGAAATGAAATAAAATTTGCAGACTGCCATAGTGAAGCCAGAGCAATCTATCCATTACTTCTTGCCCTGGCGAATCGAATCGAAAATGTGCATGCTCCACTTTACCATTATCGAATCTTTCGGAAGGATTCTTTAACCGCAAAACCGCGTCCGCATCATGAAGATGTCAATGCGATTGGCATCTTGGCATTGGAACTTTTAATACAAGGATTTCAAAAGTGTGGATTGTATCAAAGATATAAAGATACACTACAACAACTTGTACAATTAAAATTGACCGATTTATTGGCAGTCTTTTTTTACAGGAAAGAATATAAAGATTATCAGCAGCTTAGAGAAAATTATTATACTTTTGTATTAAAAACATTTCCGGACATATCTCAAATGCGATATATCACAGTGGGAGGATATAATTTAAACCGAATTTTGATGCATATGAATCTTTTACAGGATCCTTACTGCCGATTTAATTTTAGCAGTTTCATTAGTTTGATGCATCCAGTAAAAGAAAAGATTCTATGTAAGCATAAGAACCGATATCGCGAAATGATGCTGAAAAGAGAAATTCAGAACCAATTTTGGAATATTTTAAATGAAATGAAACCAAAATATCTGTTTATTGATTTGATAGAAGAACGGTTTGATCTTGTTGTATGCGGCGAGGGATATTTGACGAAAAGTGATGCATTCGATGGAGCAGAATGCTGTATAGATCCTGTTTATACCATTGCACGAACAACACAAGAGTGCGAAAACCTATGGAAACAAAGCTGCAAGCAATTTATAAATCGAATTAAGACTTCGTTTCCATTTATCTGTATTGTACTAGTGAAAAATTATCTAAGTGAGAAAAAAGGAGATATTAATAGCCAGCAATATTTTGAAAATTTAGAAGAAATTCGACAGATAAATCACATATTAGAGGAGTATTATCAATTTTTTGCAGGCTGTGATAAAGAGATTCAAGTTGTGGAAGCATCCGAATGTGACTATTATTTTACGGACGCACAGTATGAATATGGAGCGATTCCTTCCCATTTGAATGAATTAGTAAATCAGAAAATTGCAGGGCTGATTGAGAGGAGCATCGGGATATGAACAGCGATATGAAACAGGAGCTGGAACAACGATATGAGGAGTTGTTTATAAAGTATCATTTGGAGCGTCCGTTGGATGCGCAGAATGTTAGTTCCATTATTAGAGAATCACTGCATACATTTCTCCAAGATGCGAAGAAACCTGCTATTTACTGTAATGGCGGACATACAAAGATGCTTATGGCGGATTTTATTCACGAATTAAAAGGTGTGAAATATATTGTTGATAATTATATGTCACCCGAAGAAGAAAAAGGTTTTTTCTTGATTCGAGATCAAGAGATGGAACAATTAGGAATTGATGCAATTGTTTTGTCTTCTTATAAATTTCGTCAAGAATTGAAGCAGCGTTTGTCTGTTATGCATCCCAATATTCCAATACTTGATATTTATGATGAGTTTGAGAAAAGGGGAGTGGCTGTAAAGGCAGATTATTATTATTCCAATCACCCCTATCAGCATTATAAAAGAATCAATCAGCTGCAGCGGGAAATTGTTAATGCAAAAGAAAAATTCCCTTTAAAAGAATTATATATAGCTCTGGTAACAAAATACCTTCATATTAAGGATTTCCGAACAGCAATTATAAAATTGCGGGATTGGAGAACGATAGAAAATATAATACAAGAAGACAGAATACTGGCAGATGCGTTGTTAAAAGATGTAGAAGCACTATATCATTTACAAAAAGATGCAATAGCTTCTATTTCAGAAAAACATGTATTGATGCTTTGCTTGGATGGATTAAGGCAGCAGGATTTGTCAGATTATTATATGCCGAAAATAAATAGCATATTGAAAGAAACAGGATATCGTTATACCAATGCATATTCCTATTCTACTTCTACATATGAAAGTTTGGTTCCCGTATATAGTGAAAACACGGATTTAAGAAGTAAATATTATGAAAAAAGCAATGTACGATTAGAAAATTGCCGATTTGCTTCATTCGCAAAACAACAAGGAAGAAAAATTTATATTTATGGTGATGCCGAGCATTTTATTGAGGGAGAGCATATTCAGTATAGTGAATGTTTTTTAACCGTTACAGAAAAATTGTGGCAATTTGTCCTTGATGCAAATAATACAGAATATGGATTATTTTATCTTCATGAGTCGTATGAAAGTCATTTCACCTTCTCGAATCCTTATACGCAGAACCCTTTAATATCAGAGGGGACAGCAATGCTGTTTGATTTTCTTCCAATGAAAGGTGGGCGTCTTAGAGCAGATTATGCAAAACAACACAAAGACGCGATTCGTTATCTGGATGATGTATTGGAGGCTTTGCTTCGTTATCTGAATTGCAGAATGATATTATATGCTGATCATGGGAATTTAATTCTAGAGTATGATACAAACCTAGCAGAAGTGAAAGATATAGAATATACCTGCTCAGAAGGTTGGACAAGAATCCCCATGATACTTCGCTCACCAGAGATAGGAACAGGTGAAAATAATCAATTGATTTCTTTAATGGAATTAAATGAAATGGTCATAAATCTATTAGAAGAGAAAATTTATGAAGCGCCAAAATTGGAATACATTAAGTTAGCACGTTCTGAATTATATAACCCGGATTTTAGGTTTTTATATCGGATGATTGATAAAGAATTATATTTACAAGCATTTGAGTGTTTTGTTTTTTTCAATGGCAGAAAAATAATCATTTTTGCAGATGGAACAATAGAATTATATGATACGACAGATCAGCGAATCGATGACGATACCATACAAATAGAAATGTTTCAACAAGTACGGAAAGAAATTACGGTTTGCATCGTTTGAGTTTGCTGATTGGCAGAACGAAAAATAGCAAATTTTTATGTAGGATTTAAGGAGAATGATATGCAATTTGTGTTGTTTGGGGCAGGGCGAAAAGGAGAAGAAGCGCTTGGATATTTGGGAACAAAACATATTACATATTTTTGCGACAATCAGTTCGCTGGTGATACAGAAGAATTGCGGTATGGAATTCCGATTATTTCTTTTCCAAAACTTGTGGAACTACAGAAAGAATGTGTTGTAATTGTGTCCGTAGGAAATAATTATATTTCAGAAATATGCGAACAATTGGAAGCAGTTGATATACAGGATTATTTTATATATGAAGAATTGAAAAAGACAAATTTGTTAGGGAAAGAACCAGATAATTTTTTCCTAGAGTTACAAAATAAGGAAACACGAAATATTATGTTTCGAAACTATTATAAATTTTTATTCAGTATAACAAAAAAGCAATTAGAATTTTTAAAGAGTCATTCAGATATCACAACGTTAAAGCCAGCCCAAGGAGTATTAAGGAAAAGACAATATGATTTGCTGGATTTTGTAATAATGTTTTTGGATGATATAGCGGAATTGGATATCAAGCCTTTTTTAGTATTTGGAAATTTAGTAGGCGCAGTGCGGCATCAAGGGTTTGTACCTTGGGATGATGATTTTGATTTGGGATTGATTCGGAGCGAGTATGAAAAATTAATGAAGTTTGCCAATGAGAAATGTGTGGTAGGAATCCGCTGTGATATCAATCATGTAGAAATAGCGGGGCATTGTTTTAATTGGGATGAAGTGTACCAATTGTATCCTGATCAATATATATTTGTTATCAATGCAGAAATGACGCAGGTATATCGCGGAACATCTGCTGCAAAGTATATCGGAATGGATTTGTGGGTGTATGACTTCTATAAAAATGATTATACCATTACAGAACATGTAACATACCTAGAGCAATTGTCTGCAAAGAAAAGAAAAATAAAAAGCGAGAAAGATATTGTGCTTTTTTTGCAAAAAGAAATAGAAGACAATCCTATGATTAGCATGGAAAAAACAAAGTATTTTTATCCTGGGATTGATAATTGCGGCGGATATGTAGGAATGAAAAAATGCGATAGATGGATTCCAACAGAAGATATATTTCCGCTTCAGAAGGTAAAGTATGAACATACTATGTTGTGGGCGCCTAAAAATATGGAAACGTTGTTGAACTATGATTATTCTAATTTTATGGAGTTTCCCTATGACGTGGGAATTGCTTCACATGCGATAGGGTGGGAAGGACAATCGTTGAAATGAAAAGGATTTTCTTTATTATCAATTGTTTTTCAATGGGAGGCGGCGCGGAGTCGCTGCTAACGCAGATTGTAAATCACTTAAATCCTGAGAAATATGAAATCGGTATTATGGAAATTATACATGATACTGTGAAAAAAGAGCCTGTAAACAGCAATATTAAGAGATATCCCTATTATGTAAAGGCAGATGATCCTGAACGGAAGGCTAAAATGTATTACGTCTATCATGAGTGGGATAAGGTCATACAGGAATATATTCCGCAGGATTATGATTTGTATGTATCGTTTAATTACTTAAAACCGTCCTTCCTTTTGCCAAAAGGAAAAAAAACTATCGCATGGATTCATGGGGATGTTTACAATTTAGCGCAGCCAAAATTATACGAGGAAAGAACTTTACAGAATGAAGCTTTTGAGAAAGCGAACAGAATTGTGGCAATCAGTGATATTACAACACAATCATTAATAGATCTTTTTCCCGAACATAAGGACAAAATAAAAATTATTTACAATGGAATAAATATTAAAGAAATAAAGGAAAAGGCAAAAGAAGCAGCAGAAGTTCAGATGCAGCATCCGGCGATAGTTGCGATTGGTAGGTTGGATGCAAATAAGAATCCATTGAGGATGCTTGACATATTTGAGAAAGTGCATCACAAAAATAGAAGCATACATTTATATTATCTTGGTTTTGGAGATTTGGAAAGAGATGTAAGGGAAAACGCAAGGGAAAAAGGAATCGAAGATAATGTGCACTTATTGGGATATTATGATAATCCTTTCCCAATTATTGCACAATGTGATATAAGCTGCATGTTTTCGGTTTCAGAAGGGTTTCCCATGGCGTTGTTGGAAAGTGTGGCGTTGGACAAGCCATTTGTATCTTCTGTGATTGGCGGAGCACGAATACTGGCAAATGAGCAGCGATGCGGTAAGGTTGTGGAAACAGACGAGGATGCGGCGGAAGCGATATTGACACTGCTTGAAACAGACAGGGAACAGATAGCGAAGGAATGTCAGGAGTCTATAGAACGGTTTGATTTTGGCAGATATATTCATCAAATAGAATCGTTGTTTGATGAAGTTATCAACGAATGATAGATATTGAGGTGAGAAATAATGAGAACTGTTCAAAAGCGTAATATTTTAGAAATGATTCATACGCTTCATCAGGCACATGATGAAATCAAAAGAAATATGGAGTCAAAGCAGTACATATTAGCACAGGATATGCTCAGTCAGTGCCAAGAGTGTGCGATTCGTATCGGAACCGAAATAGAAAAATCAGAAGGGGAAGGATTTATAACAGTATCACATATCGAGGAGTATTGCGATGTGTTGTATCAAGTGCATGAGGAATTAAACGGAAGAGATAGTGTTAATGTAAACAAAATATACAAGACATTAAAAAAATATATGCTGAAAATTGAAAACAGTGTGAAGCATGATATATCCGTCAGAAAGGAAATTGTGTTCCTGCCATATAAAGCTTCTATGTGGGACTCTTTAGAAAGTGTTTGGCAGGCGGCAGATGCGGATCAGACCTGTGATGCATATGTAATTCCAATACCATATTATGATAAAAATCCGGATGGAAGCTTTCGGCAGATGCATTATGAAGGGGATCAGTATCCAAAGAAGGTACCGATTACAAATTATAAGGAGTTTGACTTTGAAACACATCATCCGGATATCATATATATACATAATCCTTATGATAATATTAATTTAGTAACAAGTGTACATCCATTCTTTTATTCGGATAACCTGAAGAAATATACGGACAAGTTAATATATATTCCATATTTTGTTATGGGTGAAGTATCACCGGATAATGAAGCAACTGTAGAAAGTAAGAAACATTATTGCATGACGCCGGGAGTATTGAATGCAGATAAAGTAATTGTAGAGTCAGAAGATGTTCGTCAAATCTACATTAAAGCATTAACGAAAGAAATGGGAGCAGCCAGCAGAAGTAAGTGGGAAGAGAAAATTTTAGGATTAGGTTCCCCTAAATTTGATAAAGTAATAAATACAAAAAAAGAAGATTTGGAGATACCAGAAGAATGGCTGAAAATTATTCAAAAGCCCGATGGAAGTTGGAAAAAAATTATCTTCTATAATACCAGTATTGGTACATTACTAAACGATAATGAAAAAATGCTCGAAAAGATGAAGCAGGTATTTGGTGTTTTTAAAGAGAATCAGGATAAAGTTGCATTACTTTGGAGACCGCATCCCTTGATTCAGGCGACCGTATCTTCTATGCGACCACAGCTTTGGAAAGCATATGAAAAAATAGTAGAGCAGTATCGCAGCGAAAGCTGGGGAATCTATGACGACAGCGCGGATATGGATCGGGCGGTGGTGTTATCGGATGCATATTATGGGGATAGAAGCAGTGTTGTATATTTGTATCAGAAGACGGGGAAACCGGTGATGATACAGGATTCGGATATTGTTATATAGACAGTCGATAGGAATTGATGGTTCGGAGGATAGAATGAAAGTACTGGTAACAGGCGCGGATGGATTTATAGGTAGCCATTTAACAGAAGAATTAGTAAAGAAAGGATATCTGGTTAGGGCATTTACCTTTTACAATTCTTTTAATAACTGGGGATGGTTAGATACACTGCCAGCAGAAACTATGAAAAGTATAGAGATTTTTCAAGGTGATATTCGTGATCCTAATGGCGTTGAAGAGGCAATGAGAGGTGTTGAAGCAGTGTTCCATTTGGCTGCACTGATAGCGATTCCCTTTAGTTATCATTCGCCAGATACTTATGTTGATACGAATATTAAAGGAACTTTGAATGTGCTGCAGGCAGCCAGAAAGTTAGGAACAAAGCGGGTATTGGTTACATCTACGTCCGAAGTATATGGTACGGCACAGTATGTTCCAATAGATGAAAAACATCCTTTTCAGGGACAATCGCCATATTCTGCGACAAAAATAGGGGCTGACAGATTAGCAGAAAGCTTTTACCGTTCATTTGAATTGCCCGTGACGATTGTAAGACCATTTAATACATATGGACCAAGACAATCTGCGAGGGCAGTAATTCCAACAATTATTACGCAATTACTCGCCGGAAGGACAGAGATAAAACTTGGTTCATTGACACCGACGAGGGACTTTAATTATGTAAAAGATACGGTGAGTGGTTTTATATCAATCTATGAGTCTGATAAGACAATAGGAGAGGAAATCAACATTGCTACACAAAAGGAAATCTCGATAGAACAGCTTGCAGAAGAACTTATCAGGCAGATTAATCCAAATGCAGAAATTGTCTGCGATGAAGAAAGACTCCGACCTGAGAAAAGCGAAGTCAACAGGCTGCTTGGATGCAATGAAAAAATTACGCGTTTGACGAGCTGGAACCCACAGTATTCTTTGGAAGATGGATTAACGGAAACGATAGTATTTCTGAAAGAAAACTTAGATAAGTACAAGATAGATTTGTATAATATTTGACAATTGCACGATGCATTTTTGATATGTTTGTATATAAAAATTAACATCTTAAATCATATATGCCACTTGAATGTATCGATGCTTATGAGGAAGAAATATGGAAGAAGGACTCGAGCAATATATTATTGGCAAAGACAAAAACATACTGGATGCGTTAAAAAAAATTAATGATAATGGAAAGGGTATTACATTTGTATGTGATAAAGAAAATACTTTTTATGGCACTTTAACAGACGGCGATGTACGCAGACATCTTGTAGGTGGAGGGGAACTCAATGTGAGTGTTGTATGCATTATGAATACAACACCATGCGTGATATATGCGCCGAAAGACAATACAATTGATTATCAGGCGGTTATGAGAAAAAAGAATATTACTGCAATGCCAGTCATAGATTGCGATAAAAAATTAATTGATGCTGTCTGTGTTTATGATGAAAAAGTAGAAATAGAAAAAATAGATGTTCCTGTAGTAATTATGGCAGGCGGAAAAGGGACAAGACTGCAGCCATACACAGATATTTTACCCAAACCATTGATTCCTATAGGGAATAAAACAATTACAGAACGGATAATGGATATTTTTATGAAAAATGGATGTAGCACGTTTTATATGATTGTTAATTACAAGAAGGCCTATATAAAAACTTATTTTAGTGAGGAAAATGAGAATTATCAAATAAATTTTGTGGATGAAAATGAATATAGGGGAACTGGTGGTGGGTTGGCGCTTTTGAACGATGTGATACATGAAACGTTTATTATGACAAATTGTGATGTATTAATTGAAGATACATATGCGAAATATATAAAAACACATAAGGAACAGGGAAATTTAGTAACGATAGTAGGGGCAAAAAAGAAGTTGCAGTTAGCATATGGAGTGATGCATGTTAATGATGATGGAACCGTTTTGGGAATGGATGAGAAACCACAGTACTCCTTTTTGACAAATACGGGTTTTTATATTATAGAACCTGAATTTTTGAAATTGATACCAAAGAAGAATGTTATTCATATGCCAGAATTGATTCGGGTGTGCATGGAAAAAGGATACAAGATAGGAACATATCAAATATCGGAGGATTTGTGGTTGGATATGGGACAAATGGAAGAACTGGATAAAATGCGAAAGAAATATGAACAGTAAGTTAGTAAGGGTTTTGAAAGAACACATTAAAATTATGCATTCTTTTATGAAATATGCAGAATAGGATAAAGTTGAACGATGGAAGATATTATTTTGCTTGGACTTGGCGGACATGCACATAGTGTAGTAGACAGCATGGAACAAGACAGAAAATATAATATTGTAGGTTTTCTGGACACAGAAAAGATGCAAGGAAAACGGTATAAAGATTACCGTGTATTGGATACGGATGATGCACTGCAAAAGTATTTTGACAACGGAATTAAGAATGCCTTTATAACAATAGGGTTTATGGGACATGGAATGGTAAGAAATCAACTGTATCAGAGGTTGAAAGATATTGGTTATAATATACCAAATATTATTGATAAAACAGCAGTTATTTCCGAAAATGTAGAATTTGAAGATGGAATATTTGTCGGGAAGAAGGCAGTAATCAATG
>ERZ778495.2623-NODE-2623-length-9951-cov-5.422191_pt1 | contig 9951 bp, 3 predicted proteins | sample MGYA00433100_ERZ778495 | MGnify/ENA primary metagenome ERZ778495 (study PRJEB29527, sample SAMN07138962) | mouse gut metagenome | material: feces | host: mouse | place: China:Nanjing | collected 2016-01-25 ...
AATGCAAGAAGTTGACCAATGAGGGATACAAGAACTATACAAAGGCAACCTGGGATGTATTTGCAGCAGCATTAGAAAAAGCAGAGGATGTTTATGCTGATGACAAAGCAACAAGTAGTGAAGTAGAAACTGCATACAATAATTTAAGAGATGCACGTCTGGCACTTGAAAAGAGTGGCTCTGAAGCGGTCGATAAGGCAGCTTTGAAGGAATTAATCGATAAATGCAAGAAGTTGACCAATGAGGGATACAAGAATTATACAAAGGCAAGCTGGGATGTATTTACAGCAGCATTAAAAAAAGCAGAAACTGTCTATGATAATGACAAAGCAACATCTACAGAAGTAGAAAATGCATACATTGGTTTGAAGAATGCTTATTCAACTTTGGAAGAAACAGGTTTTAAGACAGGGACTGTTCCGATTGACCCTGATATAACGGAGCATGAGGCATCAATCTTTGGGATTACCTTAGATAAAGATACATTGTCATTAGATTATAATGCTAAAGATGGCTTAAAAGCAAGAGTATTGTTTGATAATTATAATGCTGATAAAGAAAATATGGATTGGGCCATCGACAGTGGGGTAAGAAGTAAGATTGAAGGAAGTATTAAATGGTATACTGCAGATAATAGTGTAGCTATGGTTACTGGTAAAGGTACGGATGCAACTGTTACAGGTGCTGGCGACGGTAAAACAGAGGTAATGGCATGGATTGAAGCAGATGGTAAGACTGTCAGTGGAAAGACTAATACGGTTCCTACTGAGGGTGACTATATTGCAAAAGCTGTTGTAACAGTGAAAGAGCATGCAAAGAGTCTTAGGTTTGATGTAGATGCAGTGAAATATGTTGCAGGAAACGAATATGAACTTAGGGATTATACATACCTTGTATTGGATAGTGGAAAAGAAAGACCTGCAACAGAGAGTCAAGTAGGTATTACATATTCTTTTGCAGAGAAACTTCCAAGGGGTGTAAAAGCAACAATTACTGATAGCGGTTTACTTAAGATTACAAAAGGTAAAGCGGATGATGTAATTGTCTTGAATGCAATTGCTGAAAACGGCGCAAAAACGGATAAACCAATACAAATAACATTATCAGAGCAAGTAAAAGTTACAAACTTTACAATTAATGCAAATGATATGGATATGGGTAAAGATACAACAATTGTTGAAAGAGATGGAAAACAGTATGTTTCACAGATAGCAAGTCTGGATAATATACAGCCTACAGGTTATACAGATAATACATTTGTATGGTCAGTAAATAATAAGAAGATTGTTGATATTGAGCCGATTAAGAAAGATGGCATTAATGGTAAGGAAGCCCGTATTATTGCAAAAGGCGTAGGAAAAGCTAAAATTACAGTTAAAGCTGGAAGCGGTAAGAAGATAACAAAAGCAATTGAAATTAAGGCAACAGCTGATAAACTTGAAATTGTAGGTAATGATCCAACATATACTGGAAGACCTGTGACATTAGAAGGACAGCTTACCGGTACGAATGGATTAGTAGTGCCAGTTACTGCTCAAACAAAGCTTACATGGTCTCTGACAGATAAGCAGAATGATAAGCTTTATGCAAATATTAACAACAAAGGTGTTGTGGCACCTCAAAATATACTTTATGTGAATAAAGGCAATGGAAAGCCTGATAAAACACAGATCGTAAAGGAGAAATATGTTGATGTATCTATAACTGTTAAATCGAAAGATGGTAAGACGGATACAAAAGCATTGAGAATTAACCAAAGTGATGTAAAATATGTGGATATAACAAAGGGAAATTACACAGAAGTAGAAGGTATAAGCTTAGGACTTACTGATTTGAAAAAGAATAATCAGAAAGCAACAATTGATAATACTTTTGTAGGGCAGACATATTGGTTTAAGGCAAGTCTTACTGGAGAAGAGAAAGAAGATTTTTCAGAATCAGTAGCATGGACTGTAGCTGGAAAAGGTATCGATGCGTCTGTAAATGGAGCAAAGGTTGATGCAAAGATTACTGGCACATCCAATGCAACTATTAAGGCATCCTATATTATTTTGGAGCCTAAAGGCAAAAATATTATAGCTAAAAAGATAACAAAGGTAATTACGATTAAGAAACCAGTTCAGAATGCAGAGAAGATTACATTAAATAAAAATGAGTTTGTAGTATTTGAAACAGGTGGAGAACAGAAAGTAACTATTAATGTTAAAGCTACAACACCAAAGAAAGCTACTTATAAGATCTCTGATTGGAAGATAAAATATCATAAAGCAGGTGCTGCCGATGATGCTGATGATGGTGCTTCAATAAATAAGAAGATATCAGGTAAAACGAACAATAAGATTCAAATTACTGTTCCGGCAGATGCAAAAGCTGGTAGTGTAATTAAAGTTGGTGCTTATACAGATGGTGGTGTAGTTGCATATGCTTACATTTATGTAACGGAGAAGACTCAAAAAGTGGAAACAGTACCAAATAAGACACATAAGTTAGCTGTTGGTGGAAGTGTAAAAATTGAAACAACAGTAACAGGAGCTAATACTACTGTTTCTAAGGATGATGTTAATAAACCAGTTTGGAATGTAGAAAGTACAAATGCATATACTGTAGAACCTGTAACTTATACAGTTGATAAGAAGGGTGCTTCAGTAATTAAGCTTGATGAGAACGGTAATGTGACAGCATTGAAGCCGGGTAAGGCTACTGTTACGGTTAAGACTCTTTCTGGCAAGAAGAAAGCAACTGTTAAAATTACTGTTGAATAGTTCTAATATATAAGAATAGTTAAAGTTTTATAGGGAGGTATCCGTAAGGGTTCCTCCCTATTTGATAGTTTTAATGATTTTTATTTGTGCCTTGAATAAAGCGAAAGGAATCAAAAAAATGAATATTGTAAAATTAAAAGGATATATAAAATCAAATTATATTACAAGTAAATTGGCAGAAGGACTGTTAAATATTTATACATTGTTAAGGGCAAAATTTCGTGGCGGTTATACGAAATATCAGGAAGATGTGATTGTAGAAAAGATATTGAAAGAAAATTTCCATATAAGAACAGAGGAAGTGCAATATATTGACATTGGAGCAAATCATTTTATGAGGGGAAATAATACTTATTTATTTTCTAAGGCAGGCGCGAATGGCATTTTAATTGAAGCAGATCCTATATTGTGTAATAAGTTAATCAAGAAAAGAAAAAGGGATACTGTTATTAATGCAGCCATTGGGACAGATGATTGTAAGGAGATAGATTTTTATGTCCTTTCATTACCTACTAGAAGCAGTATGGATAAAAGTCATATAGAACAATCCTTAAAACAAGGGTTAAAAATTAATAAAGTAATAAAAGTTCCTTGTATAAACTTGAATACCCTATTAGATAAATATAAATTTGAGCCGGATTATTTATCTATTGATATTGAGGGTATGGACTATAAGGTATTAAGAAGTATAAACTATGGTCAGCATAATATTAAAGTCATTATAGCAGAACGAACGGATGAAAAAAATGATAATGGAGAAACAATGGATGATTTTATGACAAGAGTTGGTTATAAGGTACAGGGAAAATATGGAAGCAATGTTATTTATGTAAAAAATTGATATATTGACGATTCCTGTAATACATTATAATATTGATATATCATAATCAATAAGAGAATTGAGGTATTATGCATGAAGATTAAGGGAGATAGAATTAGAAGCTTTCAGAGATTGTTTGCAATAATTTTGATAATAAGTATAATACTGTCATCAAATGACCTGCAAGTTTATGCTTTGGAAATTTCGGAAGGAAATAGGACAGAATACTTTGAAACAGAGATAGATACGGAAGAATTTAGTGAAACGGATTCGCTTCAAACTGAAATTATACAGACAGAATCTTTTGAAACAGAGATAGCAAATAAACAAGATACAGAATGGAATATAGGAACAACAGAAATAGAGGAAATGGAAGATGAAACAAATAATTCAGATGTAACAGAGGAGATAGAAAGAGAAACATCAGAAACAAATGATTCAAATGTAATAGAGGAAATGGAAAAAGAAACAATAGATATAACTGTAATAGAAAGCGATATAGATGATAGTGATGAAACGATAACAGATATTAAGGAAATAAATTCTTTTGAAAATGCAACTTCTGAAACTGTGAAGGATACAGAGATGGAGTCTTTTGATATAGAAATGGAAAGAGAAAAAATAAGAAAGGAGTTGAATCATAATATTGTTGCCACGACAGGATATATTGCTGATGAAATGGTAGCAGAAGTTTTAAAGCAAAAAGAAACGGCTTTTTTGGAAACAGAAAGAAGTGTGCTCCCCATTAGATATTCAGCCATAGAAAATAATCAAATAACATCAATAAAAAATCAAGGAAATTGGGGGGCTTGCTGGGCGTTTGCACCAATCGCTGTGGCTGAGAGTTTTTATAAACAGATGGCTGGTGAAGAATCCAATCTTTCGGAAACACATTTGATAAATTTCTTTTATAATGAGGATTTAAAAGGTCCAGATAGCGGGCTTGCAGGAGATAAAGTGATACCGTTTAGGGATAAAGTAGATAATGGTGGTAATAGTATGTATACAACATTTGCTTTGGCAAGGTGGACGGGAATAGCAGATGAACAAACAGATAACAGTTTAGTATATCCAAGTGTGGAAGTTACAGAAAAAACCAAAGAATTAAATATACCACAGGAATATGCGTATACGGATCTTGTTCACTTACAAAATGCATATTGGATTAATAGAAGTAATACGGATTCTATAAAAGAAGCAATTATGAAGTATGGCTCTATTGTAGTGTCATATAAACATGATGAATCGTGTAGCAGCAATTCGGTAGATAAATCTGTTTATAGTGGTTCGACAGTTTACTATAATGATCAAGATTATGGTACAAGCCATGCAATTGCAATTGTTGGTTGGGATGATGATTTTGATAAAAATAATTTTAAATATACAGCACTGAATCAGAAAGATATATTTATAGAAGCTGGTATTAGTTATATTCCTAAAAATAATGGTGCATGGCTGGTTAAAAATAGTTGGGGAACCGAATACGGAGATAATGGGTATTTTTGGATGTCATATGAGGAGGCATCATTGGCAGATACAATGTTTGCTTATGAATTTGAGAATGCAGATAATTATGATCATATTTATCAATATGATGGCTCTGTTGGGATTCGATATGAGAGTGATAATGTTATTACGGCTGCGGCAGTATATCAAAGTACAAGTAATCAAATGATTGAGGCGGTTGGAGTGGGAGTTGCTTCTGCAGAAACAGATTATATTGTTGAAATATACACAAATCTAAAGGAAAGAGATAACCCGCAATCAGGAATGCTAAGTTCAAAAACCACAGGAACAACAACATTTCAGGGATATTATACAATAAAATTGGATGAGTATGTGTCAATAGCAAAAGGAGATTTATTTAGTGTTGTTATTACTTTATCAAATGGAGTTGTTGATGGTGAAAATGGTGCGGCAATTTTTATGGATCAGTCATATCAAAATGGAAATGCTGTAAAGTTCGTAGCCCACACCAACCCCAACGAAACCTTCCTCAAAACCGAGAACGGCTGGCAGGATGCTGTAGACAGGGGGACATACCGCATTAAAGCATATACAAGTGATAGTGAATTTGATGTTCCGCAAGAAAACCGTTTGCTTACTCCAGAAATGGTAAAAGAGATCGAAGATCAGGAATACAACGGCACACAAAATGAACCAGATATAGAAATCAGCTATATGGGTGAGCCGCTTATTAAAGATATCGATTTTAATGTTACTTATTCCAATAACAGCAAAGCGGCTGATAAAACAGAATCTGATGCGCCAAAAGCACTAATAACAGGTATTGGGAAATATACTGGTACAGTCGAACAAGCTTTTACGATTACAAAGAAAAGTTTGGAAGACGAAATGCTGGAATCTGTGGAAACTACTTATAATGGGACAATTCAAGATGATTTGACATTAAAAAACGGCGAAATTTTATTGGTAAAGGGAAATGATTATCAAATTGCTTTTAACAAACAGCCATATAATGCGGGCAATTATACTGCAACTGTAACAGGAATCAACAATTATACAGGAGAACTCATTGTTCCATATACAATAACGAAAACTACAATTGTGGAAGATGCGATTATAGTACCTGAACAGGTGGTATATACGGGGACTGCAAATAAAGTACCGATTCAGGTAACAGTAAACGGTGCAGAACTACCAGCAAGTAATTATTCTGTATCTTATAAAAATAATACAAATGTAGGTACTGCAACGGTTACGATAACCGGAAAAGGTAATTGCCAAGGGAAAGTGACAAAGACTTTTGCGATTTTGCCCAAGAGTATAGAAGCAGAAGATTTTACAATGACTGTGGCAGATAAAATTTATTCTGGCAAAGAATTGCTGCCATCTGTTTCGGTAAAATGGGGCAAAAAAACGCTGAAAAAGGGGAAAGATTATACGATTGTTTATGCCAACAATATTTTGGCAGCAGAAAAAACGGAAACAGATGCACCTAAAGTAATTGTTACAGGAGTAGGAAATTATCAGGGTACACGGGAGATTGGCTTTACAATTATGCCAAAAGAAATTGCAGAAAGCAGTATTAGCGCACAGATAAGTTATTGTGAGTCAAAAGAAAACAGTATGCAGACAGACAGTGATACAATGGCTGCGCAAATAGAAAACAGTATGCAGACAGACAGTGATACAATGGCTGCGCAAATAGAAAACAGTATGCAGACAGACAGTGATACAATGGATAGGCTAACAGAAAACAGTTTGCAGACAGGTATTGATACTAGGGATGTGCAAATAGAAAACAGATTGCAGACGGATAATCATGTTAAGGATAGACAAACAGAAAATAGTGGAAGTAATATACGGGTACTTATTGGCAAAACAGAGTTGAATACTAATCAATATGACATGGTAGTATATAATGCGGGAACTACTCATATTGTAGAACAATCCCAATTAGTCTTGGGCACAAAATATGATATACAGATAACGTTGAAGGGAAACTATAGGGTAAAGGGTAAAACATCTGCCTTAAAGAAAAATATTATATGCAAAAGAGATATTAGTAATCTTGATATATTATTAAAAGAAAGCAATGCAGTTTATACATATAATGCAAAAGCACAAAAACCACAGATTATAGTGAAAGACGAGAATGGAACAGTGGTTCCCAAAACACAATATACAATTGCTTATGCAGATAATATTCATGCAGGGACAGCAGGCATTATCGTCACAGGGAAAGGAGATTATGCAGGGACAAAGCGAATACCTTTTACAATACAGAAACAGCGATTAGAGAACTTAACAATACAACCAATTAAAGATCAGACATATGCACAGAAAGAATTGCGGCCAACAGTAAAGGTATTGAACGGCAAAAAGGCATTAAAAGCAGGCGAAGGAAAAGATTATACATATATATATGGAAATAATATTGATGTAGCCTATGATAATTCTAATATAATAGCCAATGCGTATGTTGAAATACAATTGTCTGACAATTATGAAATTCCACAGGGAATGCCAACATCAGATAATTTTAAAATTGCAGAGGGAACAAATAATCGAGTGATTGCATACTTTAAGATTGTACCAGCAAAAATATCTTCGATATCGCTTTCCAATGCATATTATAATGGGCAGGCGGTATTGCCGGATAAAGTAACCGTGAAAGCGGGGAAACTTGTAGTTCCTTCGGATAGTTATGAGGTAACTGCCAACCAAAATGTCAATGTATCAGCAAAAGCACAGTTGACAATAGCTGCAAAGCCTTTATCAAACTATACAGGAAATAAGACAAAGAAGTATCGTATTGTGAAGTTGGAAATGAAAAAAATGCTGCTTCCTGTAATACCAGATCAGCCATATATAGGGCAGCCGGTAGATGTAAGCCATTATCCAATAAAACTGCCAAATGGTGAAGAAATTGGGAAAGAACAATATACCATAACGATTAAGAATAATCATAAACTTGGGAAGGCATCTATAACCTATAAGGCGGCAAGTGAGGGGTTATATAAGGGAAGTGTAACTGTTAAATTTAATATTGTAAAGGCAACAATGCTGCAGGCAATTGATTTTGAAGCGGCAAAGAAAATTAGTAAGCCCTATACTGGGGAAGAACAGATACTTACCGAAAATGAGTTAAGAGAGTTTGCGCCTATAAAGGGAGCAGTGGGAGAATACAAACTGCCCTATACGGTAACCTACAGTAAAAATACAAACGCTGGACAGGCAATTGTACGTTTAAAGGGAAATGATTATTTGCAAGGCAGTATTAATATGTATTTTACAATTACACCAAAATCTTCCAGCATTTTTAAAATTACGACAGGGGAAAAACAACTTAGTTACAATAATGGGACGCCAGTCTATCTTGAATTAAAGGAAGTTTCAGATGGTGACAAAGTATTGCAAAAAGGAAGAGATTATACATATACATATGTCAACGCAGATAAGAAAGGAACAGCTTGTTTAACGATAAGCGGCGTAGGGAATTATACTGGTACGAGGTATGTATATTATAGTATTCGGTAGAAGGTCTGATTTATTTTTTCATACGAACATAATAGGGAATATGGTAGAAGGTCTGATTTATTTTTTCATACGGACATAATAGGGAATATATTTGTATAGGCTGACGGATGGATGTTTAGTGTGTTTAAACCACAAGTTAAATGCAATCTGCTTACACCTCTGATATAATATTGCTAGATCATATGTTTTGTGATACTATTAATTTTATAGGGAGGAAGGGATGAAATGGCAGAAAGCGCACAGAAAGAGGTTCAAGAGCAGTGTGTATTGCAAAATAAAGAACAATTAGAAGCATTTAATAATGAAAAGAAGGTACAAACAGAAGAAAATAGAACATATAAGGACAGCCTGTTTACAGATTTATTCTACAGTGATGAAACAGCAGAGGACAATCTAAGAAGTTTGTATAATGCGCTGCATCCAGAAGATCCGTTGGCAGAAACAGATATAATTATAAAGAAAAGGCTGGAAAATATATTTTTTAATGTATTACAGAATGATATTGCTGGATTGTTTAAAAACAGAGTGCTAATGTTTGGTGAGCACCAAAGTACAATTAATAATAATATTCCAGTCAGGCTGTTTATGTATGCTGGCAGAGTGTATGAGCAATTGCTTGAGGGACATAAAAAATATGGAACGGCAAGGATAGAGCTTCCTACACCCGAATTTTATGTTTTCTATAACGGAAAAGAGGATTGGGATATCAAGGAATTGAAACTGTCAGATGCATTTAAGGAGAAAAAGCATCCATTTCAAATGGACTTAAAAGTGAAATTGATAAATATCCGTGCTGAAAACAATCATGATATTCTAAAGAGATGTGATGTGTTAAATCAATACAGTAAGTTTGTACAAGTGTATGAATCCAATAAAGGCAGTTCCGAACGTATGGAGCAAACGATTAAATATTGTATCAGACATAATATTTTATCGGACTATATTAAAAGGAAAGGGAAAGAGGTTATTAGTATGTTAACAGCAGAATGGAATATGGAAGAAGCATTGGAAGTAGCACGTGAGGAAGGCGAGATATCAGGTCAGAGGAAAAACGAGGAAAAAATGGTTATTAACTTATATAAAGCGGGCGGCAAATTGGAGTTGATAGCAACGGCGGCAGAGAAGTCGGTTGAAGAAATAAAACAAATATTGAATCGCAGTGGAGTGATTCCTGAATAACAGCTAATATAATATCTTTAAAGAAGGTTCAAAAGGGGTTACCAGAAATAAATTCTATTCCTGCAATATATTGAATGATTCGTTTAGGATTACAGCAATATATTGCAGGCAATTCTTATTGTCAGTGGATGTAAGGAACTGTAGAAAAATAAGTGACACATCTTGCTTGTCTATTTCTCCAATCTT
>ERZ778495.2626-NODE-2626-length-9951-cov-3.541633_pt1 | contig 9951 bp, 6 predicted proteins | sample MGYA00433100_ERZ778495 | MGnify/ENA primary metagenome ERZ778495 (study PRJEB29527, sample SAMN07138962) | mouse gut metagenome | material: feces | host: mouse | place: China:Nanjing | collected 2016-01-25 ...
AAACTGAGTTTATAGGAGTAAACCACATGCTTGAACTATTGAAATAATTGAAAAAAGAACAGGAGCAGGAAAAAGATGGAAAAAGTATTTGAGAGTGAGTATCGTTTTTTGTGTGTGATCTGGGAAAATGAGCCGCTTAGCAGTCCTCGTCTGGTGGAGTTGTGCAGCGGGCAGCTGGGATGGAAGAAGTCCACCACTTACACAGTGCTTCGAAAGCTTGCGGAAAAAGGGATGGTGCGCAACGAGAATACCATTGTCACCTCTCTGGTCAGCAAGGAACAGGTGGACCGCCAGGCCAGCGACGAACTTTTAGAGCGCACCACCGGCGGGGACGTGCCGCAGTTTCTTGCGGCTTTTTTGAAAGATCGCAAGCTGACCAGCAAAGAGGCCGCCAGGATCAAAAAGCTCATCGAAGAAGCGGAAGAGTAAATCTGATATGCAAAAAAAGAGGAAACGATAATGAGGATATGGGAAATTTTGGAACAACTGCGTATAGTGGAGCGCCTTTGGCAGATGAGCCTGCTGGCCTGTATGTTGATCGGATTTGTTCTGCTGCTTCGCCTGCTGCTGAGAAAATGTTCCAAGGGGTATAGTTATGGATTATGGCTGCTGGTGCTGCTGCGTCTTCTGTGTCCGTTACTGATTGAAAGCGGTTATAGTGTGCAGCCTCTGGCTCTGATAGGGGGATCTGTGGAAGAGCCGGGGCAGCAGATTTCGGGACAGTATCTGAAGGGGCAGCCGAGGCAGAAGTCAGTGGGTCTGTCAGGAGGTGCAGGGATGCCTGCCGGGGAAGGGGCAGGTTATGGTATGGACTGGCAGGGGAATCCCGGGAGCGGCGGCAGCGCTACATATGAGGCAGGCATCCCGGTGAATCTCTCTGTTTCTCACAGTATGAAGGATCAGTCATATTGGTCTTTTGGACAGAGCGCCGCGGGGACCGTTGGAAAAGCCTTTGGAGGTACGCAAGACGCCAGAATGGAGGGCATGGAAGGTATCCTCCGACAGCGAGTATGGCGGCGGTGGGCTTTCTGGATCAGGGGTATTTATCTGTCGGGTGTGGCGGCGCTCCTGTTCTATTTTACAGCAGTGTATATGGGCTGGAAACGGAAGCTGTCCGCCACCGTCCGTCAGAGGGAAAATATCTGGTACAGTGAGCGGATCTCTTCCCCTTTTGTGATGGGAGTGCTGCGTCCCAGGATCTATCTGCCCTATGGGCTGGATCCGCAGGAGGAAAAGAGCATACTGCTTCATGAGAAGACGCATATCCGGCATCTGGACCCGCTGCTGCGGCTACTGGGGACTTTTGCCCTGTGTCTGCATTGGTGGAATCCGCTTGTCTGGCTGGGAATCCATTGCTTTTATCAAGATATGGAGATGTTCTGCGACGAGGCAGCCATGGGAAAGGCGGATCTGTCCCGCCGCCGGGCGTATGCGGAGACGTTGCTGCGTTTTGCTGTCAGACAGAGCGGGCCGGGCATGGCGCCGGCCTTTGGAGAAACCCATACGGAGCAGAGGATTCGCAATATTTTGCGGCCTAAAAGGCGGGGACGTTGGATCACATTGGCGGTGGCATTATTTGCGGCTGCAGGCGCCGCAATCTTTTTGACGGTGCCCCAGGGGAGCAGGGCCAAAGCAGGGGATGACATGGAACTGCCGGGGCAGGGTGGCTCCTCCATGGGAGAAACAGAAAAGCAGGACGGCGTATCCGGAGCAGGAACGGGGGATTCGGGACAGCCGGGAACTGCCGGCAATTCATCGACTCAGTCGGACCAGGAGTTAGAAAGTTTCCAGAATCTGGTGCTCAGTCAGTCCCCGATGAGCCCGGTGGAGGGACAGACGCTGACCGTACAGCTGGTGATGACGGAGGGGGTGTACTATACCAGGGAACAGGTGCCTGAGAGTCTGTTCCCGGAGAATTATGAGGGAAGTTACCAGCTGCGGACGCTGGACGCGCAGGAACGGCTTCTGGACGCGGTGGACTTGACCAATGGGCAGGGAGGCGCAGTGATGAATTTTCCTTTCCGGGATTTTCCCTGGTATTTTGAGGACTACAATCTGGACGGGCAGCAGGATTTTTTCCTGGGCACATGTACTGGGGACAGCGAAAATTATCAAAGTTATCACTATCTCATGACGGTTACAGCGGAGGGAGAGATAGGGTATCTCTATGATGGTCCCATGTGGGCAGGCTTCTGGACTTTGGACGCGGAGAATATTACCAACATGTTCCTGGAGAGCGGCGGAGGCGAGCCTGATTACCGCACCTTTTTTTTATACCAGATGAACCGGGAGTATTCCTCCCATGATTACTACACCTGGGAGCCCTATTTTGGAGAGTACCGCAAAAGTGTGGTATTCACGGGGGTATATCCCCAGGGGCAGGACCGGGAGGCAGCGGACTATCTGGAGGGCGCCTGGCGCGTGGCGGGAGTGGATATGTGGGATCAGGAGCAGTCCAGGCCGGATAATCGGATCGGGGAGGTGCTCAGCTATGAGAACGGCAGCTTCCGGCAGTTGAATCAGGCGGGGGCTCTGGCATATGCTCATGCCACCCGGGGCGTCAGTTCCCTGCTGCAGAGCAAGGAGGAGTTCTGGGATACCTACAATATGCTTTTCCCCGGCGATAATGAAGAGCCGGTGAGGAGGATTCTGGTCAATGCAGGCGAGGACTGCCTGTTTGGCAATGTAGTCTATGTGGTAAGCGAAAATGAGATGCGGGTCTGTGACCTGGAGAATACGGGCACTTTCTGGACAGTTATCCGGGAGGACCTGCGGGGAGAAGCCAGGGAGGTTCAGGAGTATCTGCAAGGGACCTGGGAGATCACAGGCATAGCCAGCAGGCCCTATGACGCTCTGGAACAGAAAGAGGCGGAGGCGTTTCTGGGGACGAAACTGACCTATGACTGGCATAATAAGGCCGGAGAGTTTGCCATAGAGGGAGTGTATAATTATAGTATGCCGGTTCTGGGCTTTGGACGCAGCGTGGACAATTCCGCCAACTGGCCCTCGGAGGCGGGGCTTATGGAGGGAGAATTGCAGTGGCAATATGTGTATCTGGGGGAGGGGGAATTCTTTGGCGTCGATTTGGTGAGAATGGACGAGAACAGGGTTTGGATCTATCATATGGGCACGTTTTTTGAGGCAGAACGGGTCAACTGAGAGAGGCAGGCGAAGGTATGATGATCTTTGTCCGGAAAAAAATTTCTATTTTATCTTGACAAATCCAGTGTCCTCGTTTACACTGTACAAAGCAGAACACTCAAAGGCGAGGTTTCGGACTGTAGTTTTTGTGTGTTCTGTTTTTATATTTAATTTTTGATATGGTAAAATGCAGTGAAGGAGACCCTTGTCAGGGGAAGCAACAGGAAGGCCACGGGTTTGGCAAGTCCAGCCTGGTAAGCTTCAGAAAGAGGAAGCTTATCGTCACCGACTGAGAGCATGGCCGGCGGAAACTGACTCACAGGCAACACTCCGGAGCAGACTGTCTGAACCTGACTGCAGGGGCCGGATGGCGGAGGGAAATTGTTCCGTCAGGGCTTATACAGAATATGCAAGTAGGACAGCCCGTTGCACGCGTTAAGTGTAAGAGAGGGCAGAAGCACAGAAAAGGCTTTTGCCAATGCGGGTGGTACCGCGGATATGAACATATCCGTCCCGGAATACAGCAGTTGTATTCCGGGATTTTTTATATTCCGGAATACGAGACAGACGCGGAACTCTCAAACAGCATCTGCTCCGGCAGGGCAGACGCAGACCTCTCAACCGGAAAGGAGAAGCGGGCATGGCACAGAAAAACATTTACAGGGACATGCACATAGGACAGATCAGCGAAGAACTTATCGGCAGCACGATTCGGGCGGCCGGATGGGTAGAGAACATCAGGGATCACGGCGGCGTATCTTTTGTGGATTTGCGGGATATGTACGGCGTATTGCAGGTGGTGATGCGCAATACTGCGCTGCTGAAGGGACTGAGCCGGGAGATGTGTATCTCCGTCAGCGGCGTTATGGAAAAGAGGGATCAGGATACTTACAATCCCCGCATCCCCACCGGCACCATCGAGTTGGAAGCCCACAGCGTGGACGTGCTGGGAAAAGTATACCAGCAGCTGCCTTTTGAGGTGATGACCTCCAAGGAGACCCGGGAGGAGGTGCGCCTAAAATACCGTTACCTGGATCTGCGAAATGCCAAGGTAAAGGATGCCATCGTGTTCCGTTCCCAGGTGATCGGTTTTCTGCGGCAGAAGATGACGGAACTGGGATTTCTGGAGATCCAGACCCCCATATTGTGCGCATCCTCTCCGGAGGGGGCCAGGGACTATATCGTTCCCTCCCGCAGACACAAGGGAAAGTTTTACGCGCTGCCCCAGGCGCCCCAGCAATACAAGCAGCTGCTGATGGTGTCGGGATTTGACAGATATTTTCAGATTGCTCCCTGTTTTCGGGACGAGGACGCCAGGGCGGACCGCTCTCCCGGCGAATTTTATCAGCTGGACTTTGAGATGAGCTTTGCCACTCAGGAGGATGTGTTTCGAGTGGGCGAGGAAGTGTTGACCGCTACTTTCGAGAAATTTGCCCCGGTAGGCGCCGCTGTTACCCAGGCCCCCTTCCCGGTGATCAGCTATAGGCAGGCCATGCTGGCGTTTGGGACTGACAAGCCGGACCTGCGCAATCCGCTGCGGATTCTGGATGTGACGGCGTTCTTCCAGGGGTGCAGCTTCAAGCCTTTTTTGAATAGAACCGTGCGGGCTATCCGGGTCCATGCCGAGATGAGCAAGGGTTTTCACGAAAAGCTGCTGGCCTTTGCCACCGGTATGGGCATGGGCGGGCTGGGCTACCTGGAGGTGGCGCAGGATCTGTCCTACAAAGGGCCCATTGACAAGTTTATCCCTCAGGAGAAAAAAGGGGAACTGGCCCGGCTGGCCGGATTGACGGCGGGGGATACCATATTTTTCATAGCGGACAAGGAAGAGCGGGCCAACTATTATGCCGGCAGGCTGCGGTGCGAACTGGGGGAGAAGCTGGATCTGGTGGAAAAAAATGCTTTCCGGTTCTGCTATGTGAATGATTTCCCCATGTATGAGACAGACGAGGAGACTAAGGAACTGGGCTTCACTCACAATCCTTTCTCCATGCCCCAGGGTGGTCTGGAGGCGCTGGAGCAGCAAGATCCTCTTGACATCCTGGCTTATCAGTATGATATTGTATGTAACGGTGTGGAACTTTCCTCCGGGGCCGTGCGCAACCATGACATGCAGATCATGGTCAAGGCTTTCGCCATTGCCGGCTATGACGAGGAGACCCTGAAGAACAAATTCGGCGCCCTGTATCAGGCGTTCCAATGCGGCGCGCCGCCCCACGCGGGCATGGCTCCCGGTGTGGATCGAATGCTGATGCTGCTCCGGGGAGAGGAGAACATCCGGGAGGTCATTGCGTTTCCCATGAGCGGCACAGCCCAGGATCTGATGTGCGGCGCGCCGAACGAAGTGACGGAGCAGCAGCTGCGGGAGGTCCATATCAAGGTGAGAGACTGACAGAAGGAACAGGCGTGATTCTTAATGAAGGTATAGTTCATATGCTGCACATTCATTATGGAGCGTAGTAATAGCACAGGTACAGTCGGAGCCTGGTATAAGCCAGCTTGGGCTGCGTGGGAGAGAGGTAAAGTTTGGATGTTGCACATCCAAATACTGATTGATGCAATATCGCAGGCAAAGCCAGCGATATGCAGGGAAGAGGTAAATATGGCAAATCAGATTACAGAGGAAACCATCGAATATGTCAGCATTCTGGCGAAACTTGAACTGTCTGGCGAGGAGAAGGAGCAGGCCAGAAAAGACATGGGAAACATGCTGGAGTATATCGACCGGCTCGGAGAACTGGACACCACCGACGTGGAACCCCTGTCCCATGTTTTCCCGCTGCGGAACGTGTTCCGGGAGGATGTGGTGACAAATGGGGACGGGAGTCGTGAGACGTTACAGAACGCTCCCGAGGAGAAGGACGATATGTTTGTAGTTCCAAGAACATTTGACTAGACAGCATATCCTGGGAATGCAGACTGATCAAAATCAGGACGCCTAAGCGGCATGAATTTGATCACCGGAACTGTGTGCATGAAGGGGATATGCGGAACGGAAGAAACATTAAAAACAGCATATCCCAGGAATGCAGACTGATCGAAATCAGGACGCCTAAGCGGCATGAATTTGATCACCGGAACTGTGTGCATGAAGGGGATATGCGGTACTCTAAATAAGAAAGAGGAAACAGAGATGGAATTGCTATCACTTTCGGCGGTGGAGTTATCCGCGGCCATCAGGGAGGGAAAAGCCTCCGCGCCGGAGGCCATGGAGGCAGTGTTGGCGCAGATAGACAGGACAGAAGAGATTTACCACTGCTATGTGACGATTGACAGGGACGGGGCCATGGCTCGGGCCAGGCAGGCCCAGTGCCGGATAGAGGCGGGGGAACTGACCGGGCCGCTGGCCGGTGTCCCCATGGCTGTAAAAGACAATCTGTGTACGGAGGGAATGCTGACTACCTGCTCCTCCAAAATACTGGAAAATTTTGTGCCCACATATACCGCGCAGGCGGTGAGGAATCTGGAGAATGCGGGAGCGGTGCTGATCGGCAAGACCAATATGGATGAATTTGCCATGGGATCCACCACGGAGACATCCTGCTTTGGCCCGACCCGCAATCCCCGCACCCCGGGATATGTGCCTGGGGGCTCGTCCGGCGGCAGCGCGGCGGCGGTGGCCGCCGGAGAATGCTTTTTTGCCTTAGGGTCCGACACCGGCGGCTCTATCCGCCAGCCTGCGGGCTATTGTGGTGTGGTGGGAATGAAGCCCACCTATGGCACAGTGTCACGGTACGGTCTTGTGGCCTATGGATCTTCTCTGGATCAGATCGGCCCGCTGACGGGAAATGTGTCGGATTGCGCAGCCGTGCTGGAGGCTATATCCTCCCACGATCCCAAGGATTCCACTTCGGTGGAGCGGCAGGATACAGACTTTACAAGCGCGCTGACGGCGGATATCGCGGGAATGCGAATCGGGATTCCCAAAGATTATCTGAGGGAAGGGCTGGATCAGGAGGTAAAAGCGGCGGTACTGCGGGCGGCGGAGGCGCTGAGAGAGCGTGGCGCTGTGGTGGAGGAGTTTGACCTGGGTCTGGTAGAGTATGCCATTCCTGCCTACTACACCATTGCCGCCGCAGAAGCCAGTTCCAATCTGGAGCGTTTTGACGGCATAAAGTACGGATATCGCGCACCAGGGGATATGGGGCTGCACAGCATGTACAAAAAGACCCGCTCACAGGGGTTCGGACCGGAAGTAAAGCGCCGGATCATGCTGGGATCCTTTGTATTGAGTTCCGGATATTATGACGCTTATTATCTGAAGGCTCTGAAGGTGAAGGCCATGATAAAGAAGGCTTTTGACCAGGCATTTGCCGGGTATGATCTGATTCTGGGCCCTGTGGCTCCCACCACCGCTCCCAGACTGCAGGAAAGCCTGGGGGATCCAATCCAGATGTATCTGGGCGATATCTATACCATATCCGTAAACCTGGCCGGCCTGCCGGGGATCTGTGTGCCCTGCGGCAGAGACAGGGATGGACTGCCCATAGGGCTGCAGTTGATCGGAGATTGTTTCCAGGAGAAAAAGATTCTGCGCGCGGCATACACCTACGAGCAGGCTCAGTATGCGGAATGCAAGGAATAAAGGCTTTCAAAACAGCATACTCCCGGACAACGCACTGATGGATATCCGGACGCCTCAAGCGGTCGGATATCCGTCACAGGTATGTGTGTTATCCGGGAACATGCGGAACTCTAATAGGAGGATTAAGTAATGGCAAGGGAATATGAAACTGTCATCGGTCTGGAAGTGCATGTGGAACTGGCCACTCGGACCAAGATTTTCTGCGGCTGCTCCACCGCCTTCGGAGGCAGGCCCAACGCCCATACCTGTCCGGTATGCACCGGTATGCCCGGCTCATTGCCTGTGCTCAACAGACGGGTGCTGGAGTATGCAGTCTCGGTAGGGCTGGCCATGAACTGCGATATAACCAGAAACTGTAAATTTGACCGCAAGAATTATTTCTATCCGGATAATCCACAGAATTACCAGATATCCCAGCTATACCTGCCAATCTGCCAAAATGGCCATATAGAGATTGAATGCCCGGAGGGCAGCAAAAAAATAGGCATTCATGAGATCCATATGGAGGAGGATGCAGGTAAACTGATTCATGATACCTGGGAGGAATGCACATTGGTGGATTATAACCGTTCGGGGGTGCCTCTGATTGAGATTGTGACCGAGCCCGATATGCGCAGTTCCCAGGAGGTCATTGCTTTTCTGGAGAAGCTGCGTCTGATAATCCAGTATCTGGGTGCCAGTGACTGTAAACTACAGGAAGGCTCCATGCGCGTGGATGTGAATTTGTCCGTGAGGGAAAAGGGAGCGCCCGTCTATGGTACCCGCACCGAGATGAAGAATCTGAACAGCTTTCACGCCATCTCCAGAGCCATCGAGGGGGAGAGAAACCGGCAGATTGATTTGCTGGAGGAAGGGGAAGCCATAGTACAGGAAACCCGCCGCTGGGATGACGAAAAGGGTTGTTCCTATGCTATGCGTTCCAAGGAGGACGCCCAGGATTACCGCTATTTCCCCGACCCGGATCTGGTGCCCATCCATATCAGCCAGGAGTATCTGGAGGGAATCCGCGCGGGGCTTCCGGAGTTTCGCACGGAGAAGATGGCCAGATATAAGGCGGAATATGATATCCCGGACTATGACATAGAGATCATCACCGGCAGCAAGCATATGGCGGATCTTTTTGAGGCCGCCGCGGCGATCTGCGGCCAGCCCAAGAAGGTTTCCAACTGGATCATGGGGGAAACCCTGCGTCTGCTGCGGGAGCAGGAGATGGATCCTCAGGATATCCGGGTAAGTCCGGAACATCTGGCGGCTTTGATTGTGTTGGTGGAGAAAAAGGAGATTACCGGCAGCGTGGCCAAGGAAGTTTATGAGGTCATGTTTGCCCAGAATGTTGACCCGGTACAATATGTGGAGGAAAAGGGACTTAAGACAGTCAATGACGAGGGCGCTCTCCGCAGTGTGGTGGAGCAAGTGATCGCTGCCAATCCCCAGTCTGTGTCGGACTACCGCAGCGGCAAGGAAAAAGCCCTGGGTTTTCTGGTGGGACAGACCATGAAGGCCATGAAGGGAAAGGCGGACCCTGTCAGCGTGGATAGACTGTTGAGAGAATTGCTGTAGTTTTCTTGCCGGAAGCATCCATATCAATGCACGGCGTCTAAAAGTTTACAGGTGCAGACACAAATACCCCGCGGACTTGCAGCGGGGTATTTGACTTTAGCAGGCTAGTTTTCAATACCGTAGATCATGCGGATAAAAGCCAAGATGGTATCCGTTTCCGTCACATTGCCGGCCACGCCGAGAATTACATCGTCTTCCTGGAAGATGAAAGCCTCCCGGATCCGGGGACAGTCCTGAATATACAGCCCCACGGGCACCGGTTCTTCCATACCCTCCGGACTGGACGGATCGGCGGGATATGGCGGAACATCGCTTGTCTCACCGCTCTGCTGCAGAGCGTCAAACTCCTCGGCCAGCGCCATGTCCATATAATAATAGTAGGGTTCCAACTGTGCCTGCATTTCCTGAGGCAATAGCTGGCGCAGGTCCTGGAAAGTATCATAGTAGGCATATCTGTTTATGATCGTAGGGCCGCTGGCCATCACATCCATATCCCCGGCGGCGATATAGACCATCAGGCGTTCCATGGTATCTACATTGCCCGGGTCAAAGATACTGTCCGTAATGTAAATATTCGTATCCAGCAAAACATCATATTCTCCCAGATCAATGTCCGCGTATCCGGCAAAATCCTCACAGAAAGCATTGTAGTCCGGCGTCTGGTA
>ERZ778495.2649-NODE-2649-length-9902-cov-5.776785_pt1 | contig 9902 bp, 10 predicted proteins | sample MGYA00433100_ERZ778495 | MGnify/ENA primary metagenome ERZ778495 (study PRJEB29527, sample SAMN07138962) | mouse gut metagenome | material: feces | host: mouse | place: China:Nanjing | collected 2016-01-25 ...
TCTTTATGGGGGTTATCTGCTTGTGACATACGCATGCATCGGTTTTACCAGGCAGTTGCAACGCGAAGTTGCGGAAATGACACCACAAAATGATGGACATTTACGGCAGGTTTGCTATGATAAATCGGAAGCATGAGACAGAAAATTAAAAAATAAGTCTGATGAGCTTGTTTGTCCATCGAAAGCTTGTGTTGCTTCGGAATGGAGGAAAAACATGACATTTGGAGAAAAGCTTTATAAACTGAGAAAGGCGCAGGGGTTTTCACAGGAGGCGCTGGCTGAAAAACTGCATACGAGCAGACAGGCAGTCAGCAAGTGGGAAAATGACAACGGCTATCCCGAAACAGAAAAAATTATTCTGATCAGTAAGCTGTTTCAGATTTCCTTGGATGATCTGCTGATGGAGGAGAGGGAGATGGGGGCAGAGTCCGGCGCCGCGAGCAGGGACGCGGAAGGTAGATACAATGCCAAAGGAAAAGAAGAGGATGGATATTATATAAACAGGGAAACGGCAAACGGGTTCCTGCTCTATTATAAAAAGAAGTTTTTATGGATAGCCGCGGCGTGCGGACTTATTATGAGCTGCAACGCGGTTTCCTATAGTTCGATGGAGCCCGGGTTTTATGAACTGACGGTACAGCCGCTTCTGGCTGTGGTGTCGGGTATTACGCTGCTGTCCGTTGTGCTTTACGTTATTTTGAAGCAGAATCCCTACAGAAATCTCAGAAATAAGGAACTGCTCTTTGCGGAGGACGTGAGAAATGAACTGCAGTATGAGTTTTCCAAAATGAGAAAAGTATTGCTGGCGGGCATCGTAGTATGTCTGGCGGCTGTGGGAATATACGAAATGTATTCTGCGAGCGATCTCAGTATCACAGCGGAGACATTGCAGCTTTTAAGCGAGGCGCAGATACTGCGCGACAATTTCCTTTATATGATGCTGGTGGGCGTCTGCGCCTTTGTCACGGTTTTCTGCGCGGGTGTGTACTGGTCTTACTCTGTATTGCTCCGAAATTAGTCCCCCAACTTTAGGTAGTGACGAGATTCCAATTCAGTTGTTAAATTACGCAAATCGAAAGGAGAGGTAACGCCTTATGGCAGCGCATCGCTACATAGAAGTAAATCAGCTTGTTAAAATTTACACTACAGGGAAGGTGAAGGTAAGTGCCGTTGATCATGTCAATTTTTATGTGGATCAAGGTGAGTTTATCGGTATTATGGGAGCTTCCGGCTCCGGCAAAACCACACTCCTAAATATTCTGTCTACCATAGATACCATGTCCCAAGGACAAGTTCTCTATGAAGGGGTGGATATTTCGAGAATGGGCGAAGAAGAATTATCTGACTTCCGGCAGAAAAATCTGGGGTTTGTCTTTCAGGACTATAATCTTTTAGATACACTGACGCTAGAAGAAAACATTATGCTGCCAATGATTTTAAATGGCGAAGAAAGCAATGAGGGAACAAACAGTGTCCGCAGGAAAACAAAAACGAACAAAACAAGGAATAGCGAGTTGAAAGAAAGAATAGAAAGCAGAATAAAGGATTTAGCGGAAACATTACAGATTAGCGATATTCTGGGCAAATTTCCATATGAGGTATCCGGCGGACAAAAACAGCGCGCGGCTTGCGCAAGAGCGCTAGCCAACAAGCCGAAGCTGATTCTTGCAGACGAACCGACCGGGGCTTTGGACTCTAAATCATCCACGATGCTGCTTCGCACGCTGCAGGTTATGAACGGAGAATTGGGGGCAACGATTTTAATGGTAACGCATGATGTGTTTTCAGCCTGTTATTGTGAGAGAATTTTGTTTTTAAATGATGGGAAAATATGCGCTGAATTAGAGCGGGGAAATAGAAACAAAAGAGATTTTGCAAATTGTATTCTTGATATGCAGTCTAAAATCGGAGGTGAGGATACTGATGCTGAATAAACTTGCATTGCGCAACGCGGGAAGATTGTGGAAAGATTATTTAAACTATTTCCTGACTTTATGTATGATAACGGCGCTGACTTTCTCTTTTCACTCGCTGCTCTTTTCAGGGGATATCCACGCCATGATTCATTATGGAGATCGTGGTGAATTATCCACGGCAGGAACCATGTTGATCATCTTTATGTCTGTGTCCACCGCGGTCATTTTTATCATAGTGGCATGGCTGATCAATTATATGACTCGTTTTATTCTGGAAAAGAGGAGCCGGGAGTTTGCGGTCTATTTGTTATCGGGAATGAAGAAAAGTCAAATTGCAAGTCTTTACATGAAAGAAACACTTTTTCTTGGCGTATGCGCGCTCTGTCTGGGATTAGTTTTCGGCAGTTGGTTACGGCAGGCGTTATTTTATGTTTTCTATAAAAGTATCGGGAAAAATTACAGGGTGAATACAGAAATATCTGCGGGCAGCATTTTGCTTACGGTTGCTTTGTATGGCACCTGTTTTGTGGCAGCTATGCTTCGGAACAGGAGTATGTTTTCCCATATGGAAATTATTCATTTGCTCAACATGGAAAAGCAGAATGAGGTAGTGAATGAAAAGCGAAACGTTATCTGGGAAAGACTGTTTTTTCTTTTCATCGGAAACATACTGTTCCTCTATTTTTTGATTTTTGCGGGCAGGATAACAAAATGGTCGGCGATCGTTGAAATGATCGGGCTGATTTTTACGTTTTATCTTTTCTATTTGGGACTCTCCGCCTTTCTGATGAAATACATAAACAGGAGAGGCAGATTCATCTATAAAAAGGAATATTTATTTCTGTTAAGGCAGTTTTCCTCAAAGACGCGGAATACCTGTTTCGTTCTCGGAACATTGAGCCTTTTATTTATGTTTGCACTGGTAGGAAGCTCGCTGGCGTTTATGTTAAGCGACTATCAAAATAAGCAGTTGGACGTAGAATATCCTTTTGACATGATTATCATCAGCAACGATACGGGCAATGATTTTTCCAAGGAGGAAACATTGATAAAGGACAGTATTACGCCGCGCGATATATGGAAATACCGCGTCTACCAAAATGGAACAAGCGACATGGGCGACTGGCTGTATCAAAATTTAAGGTTATTTTCGGACAAAGACACCAATCCGGAGCTGGCAGAGGGAAAACGTGCCATTGCCTACTACGATTATGATGTGTATATGGGCGTATCCGATTATAACAGGTTGCGGAAAATACTGGGACTTGCGCCTGTGACCCTGCAGGACGATCAATATTGCCTGCATATGCCAAACCGTGTATATCAGGAAATAAAGGATAAGAGCGCACAGATGCAGAATAGTCTGCATACTGGGCTTGAATTTGCCGGCTTCCATACAGAGGGATTTGCGCAGAACGGGCATAACGGGACGGATTATTTACTGGTCGTGCCGGATCGGAAACTGGCGGGAATGCAACCGTATTTTTCACTTATGGCGGTTATGGCGGACGGAGATGTGCCGGAAAATTTATCGGAAAGCCTGTATGCTCTGGCGGGCAAAATAAGAGGGTATGATGAACTTGCCGACTATATAAAGATAGGAAGCGAAGAACTTTTTCTGATGCCCGCCACAATACAGGTGAAAAGCCGGGAGGTTTTTGAACTAAAGTTTTTGATGAGCACGCTGTCATTTCCGCTGTTTTATATTGGTCTGGTGTTTTTGTGCGTGTCGTTCACAGTCCTTTCTGTCCAGCAATTGAGCGATGCCAACAAATACAGATTCCGGTATCAGATTTTACATAAACTCGGTATGGGAAAGAGAAGAATCACAAGGACAGTGGCGAAACAGTTATTTTTCTATTACCTGTGCCCCGTTTTGCTTTCGGCTGTCATAAGCGCGGCGGTTATCTTATATGTGGGACATCAATTTGTTTCCTATACGGGAATACGCACAGAGGGAATTTCATATTTCTGTATTTCGCTGACGGGTTTTCTTGGGATATATATCTGCTATTTTGGTTTAACGTATTTGCAGTTTGTGAAAAGCGTGCGGTGAATATTGTCATCTTTACGGCGTATCTTTTGCAGCGACGATGATCGCGAAGAAGCGGGGGCTTGACCCGGAGCTTTCTTCGATGGCGGCAATGCTCCATGTAAAAGAACGGAAAAGCTTTTCGTCAAATGAGACGACAAAGATCAAGCCACCCGAATATGAGACAGCAACGCCTCTTCGCAGTGATGGATTAGAGAAGATTAACTATATGCTCCTTGGTTCGGTCAGCTGCCGGTATACAGCGAAGAACCGGGCAAAAGATCAAGGGATTGCACATCTGGTATATCCGAGATTTACGAGAGCAGTTGCGCCGAGATTTCGGCAGGATAACATGCACCCGAATGAAGCGTATACAATTCTCAGAGAAAATGAGGACAGGGACAATTTAATCGTAAACGATGTTATAAAATGCATAGAAGAAGGCAGGACGCCGGTGATCCTTTCCAAATATGTGGATCATTCCCGAAGGCTGTATGACAAGTTAAGGAATTGCGCGGACGAATTTTCTCGGAAAGGAAGACAGTGTGGATAATCTGATGCGCGTTTGCAGTAAGGAGATAGCTGCGGAACTGCTGGAACTTACGTTTGGGAAACGGAAGTTTGATTCTGATTGGATGAAAAAAACAAATTTTAAGAGATGGATGTCTCAGTCAATTTATTGAAAATAGGAGGACGAAAACATGCTAAAGACAATAAAAGGCGACATTACAAAAATCACGGATGTGCAGGCGATCGTCAATGCGGCGAATACGAGCCTGCTTGGAGGCGGTGGCGTGGATGGGGCAATCCACAAGGCGGCAGGGCCGCAGCTTTTGGAGGAGTGCCGGATGCTTCACGGCTGTCCAACGGGAGAAGCAAAGCTGACAAAGGCTTATCATTTACCATGCGATTATGTGATCCATACGGTCGGACCTGTCTGGCATGGCGGTTCCTACGGAGAGCCGGAAAAACTTGCCTCCTGCTACTATAATTCGTTAAAGGTCGCGATGGAGAATGGAATCCGCACGGTGGCGTTTCCGTCAATTTCAACAGGGATCTACGGTTATCCCGTGGAGAAGGCGGCGAAGGAAGCAGTTGGGGCAGTCTGTCGATTTCTGGAGCAGTTTCCAGATGTGATCGATCTGGTCGAGTGGGTGCTGTACGATGACAGGACATTTATGGCATATGTGGCAGAGATTGACAGACGGAATTGATCTGACAGTGTTCTGAAATATATGGGAAATGGGGAGGGCTGGATATGATCATTGCCTGTTATGCCGGCGTTGGAAAAAGTACCTTTGCTTCGATGTATCCGAAAGATACGCCGGATTTATACAGTATGCCTTATAAGTGGATTTTGCCGGAAATACATGGAAAAAAGGGAGAGTTTGAGAATGTGTAGGCATCACCGTATCTGCTGTTAAATCCGGCGTTCCCGAAAAACTATCTGGCGGCTGTTCTGGAGACAGAGTTGACATCCCAGCTCACAAATTTTGATTATGAGCCTCTAGTGCGCCATTTTCCAATTGCATACACTTTTTGCGAAGTCCAGAATTTCCTTATACAAGGCGTTTGAGGGAGGCGATGCGGTGGCATCGTTGACCGAAAACAACGCAGTAGAAGGGAATGCTGGCAAGCAAAAAAGGATAGTTAATTGGTAAATGGAGCACTAGTTAAGCATAATCTTTGGATTAACAAACGGTCATAACACCTTAGAATGCTTCATACAATGTAAAAAAGTATTCTGAGGGGTTTTCTCTTGAAGGATTATATCGAAGAGCGTGCGATGAACATTGCCAATTATATTATTGAAAACAATGCCACGGTGAGGCAGACGGCGAAGGAGTTTGGGATATCAAAGTCTACAGTACATAAGGATGTGACCGAACGTTTGGCTCAGATCAATCCGTCTCTTGCAGCCGAGGCAAGAAAAGTCCTGGATGTCAATAAATCCGAGCGGCATATCCGGGGCGGGCTGGCAACCAGGGAAAAATATCTGCATCAGCATATGTGTTAGAGAAAGATGCAGGTGTAAAAGAAAAGCGGAATCCCTTTACATTGTCATGAAATGAGCATAGAATAAGTTCATAATTATTTAAAGGATGATGAGGGGCAATGCGCACGAAGGAAAACCAACAGGGAATCCTATACAGCAACACAGACCTCAGGAGGCTGATCCTACCGCTTATTATGGAGCAGCTTCTGGCTATTTTGGTGGGCATGCTGGATACCGTTATGATCTCAGGGGTGGGGGAAGCGGCGGTATCCGGGGTTTCTCTTGTAGACAATATTAACATTCTGGTGATCAATATTTTTGCGGCGCTGGCAACGGGTGGCGCTGTTGTGGCGGGGCATGCACTGGGACAAAAAAATCAGGAGCAGGCGGGCAGATCTGCGTGGCAGATGGTGCTTTTTCTGCTCTATTCCTCGGCGGGGATAACAGTCCTTCTTCTGGGGGCGCACAAGGTGATTTTGCGTGCCATATTCGGTCAGGTGGAAGAGGCGGTAATGACAAGCGCAGTCACTTATCTGATTATTACGGGGCTTTCCATCTGTCCGTTGGCGCTTTACAATGGCTGCGCCGCACTTTTCCGTGCCATGGGTAATTCGCGGACAACCATGTATATTTCGCTTTTGATGAATCTGATTAATTTGGTTGGCAATGCCATCCTGATTTTCCTTTTTCGGATGGGTGTTGCCGGTGCGGCGATTGCAACGCTGATTGCAAGGACGGTGGCAGCGCTGCTTATTTTCAGATTCATGTTTGACGAAAAGCGGGAAATTCATTTCCACAAGCGTCTGACTCTGCGAATGGATATTCCACAAGTGAAAAAAATTCTCTATATTGGGATTCCTAACGGGTTGGAGAACAGTTTGTTTCAGCTTGGTAAAATCCTGCTCTTAAGTCTGGTGTCCACGTTCGGCACATCTGCGATTGCCGCTAACGCTGTCTGCGGTACGATTACGAATTTTAATATCCTGCCGGGCATGGCAATTAATATGGCGCTTCTGTCGGTTGCTTCGTACTGTATCGGTGCGGGTGATTTCGGGCAGACAAGGTATTATACAAGAAAACTGATGCGTCTTACCTGGTTGTGTACAAGTGTGGTGTCGCTTGTTATGATAGCAGGTGCGCCCCTCTTTTTGAAAATATATCATTTGACGCCGGAAACAACTACGCTGGCTTTGCAGGTGATTCGTTATCACGCAGTCATGAGTATGGTGGCGTGGGTTCCTTCTTTTACTTTGCCTAATACTCTGCGCGCGGCAGGTGACGTGATGTGGACGATGGCGATTGCGATTATTTCCATGTGGGTTTTCAGAATAGGCACGGCGTACTTTTTCAGCAATGTCTTTCATCTGGGACTGATCGGAATTTGGATTGCCATGACGATTGACTGGATGTTCCGTGCGGTCTGTTATGAGATCAGGTATTGCGGTGGAAAATGGGAGAGAGCCATGAGAAAATAGGGAGGGTGAGATGGAATATGGAATTGTTTTGCCGGGTGATCTGGAAGGTTTGGCAGCAGCCATGAAAAAGTCGTATACGGACGAGCCTTGGAACGAAAGCTGGAACGGTGAAAAAGCGGCGAGGAGAATTCGAGGGATTATGAGCAATTTTGAATCCTTTGGAATTAAGGCGGTGGATGAAAATATAGTGGTAGGTGGGGTACTCGGATTTGTGGATCCCTATGCAGACGAAGACTTCTTCTTTGTGTCAGAGTTGTTTGTTGTGCCAGAATGGAAGAGGAAAGGAATAGGGAAAACGCTGCTGGCGGAATTGGAAAGACATTTAAAAGAGAAAGGGATCAGGACGGTGCAGTTAATTTCGATTGCGTATAATCAGAACTTTTATGGGAAGTCTGGGTTTGTCAAAGACTGTGTTTCCGTGCTGTATAAAGAAACTGTATAAAGAAACGGGAAATATACTTTGACAAGGGTTTTGAGACTAACGTATAATAAAGAATAAGGATCATGCAGGACATGACCAAGTATAACTATAACATCCTTAAGAGAATGCAAAGAACGCGCATTTTCTGCGAGACAAATGGGAGTTCACTGAGGAGACAGAGAAAATGCAAAGAGAAACCGTTATTGTATTGGATTTCGGCGGACAATACAATCAGTTAGTGGCGCGCCGCGTCAGAGAGTGTAATGTCTACTGTGAGATTTATTCTTATAAGACGGATCTGGCAAAAATACGGGAGATGAATCCAAAGGGTATTATTTTGACAGGAGGTCCTAACAGCTGTTATGAGCCGGGAGCGGCAACGTGCTCTCCGGAACTTTTTGATCTGGGGATTCCTGTGCTGGGGCTTTGCTATGGCGCGCAGATTATGATGCAGGTGCTGGGCGGTAAGGTGGAAAAGGCGCCTGTCAGGGAGTACGGTAAAATTAAGGTCATGGTAGATACCAACAGCGCGCTGTTTCAGGATGTATCTCCGAAAACGATCTGCTGGATGAGCCATAATGATTACATATCGGAGATTGCGCCGGGCTTTACAGTCTGCGCCCACACGGCAGACTGTCCTGTGGCGGCTGCACAGAATTTGGACAAAAACTTGTATGCCATCCAATTCCATCCGGAGGTGTTACACACTGTGGAGGGCACGACAATGCTTTCCAATTTTGTATATCAGGTGTGCGGCTGTGTAGGAGACTGGAAGATGGATTCCTTTGTACAGCAGTCTATCGAGACGATCCGCAAGAAAGTAGGAGACGGCAAAGTGCTCTGTGCCCTTTCCGGTGGGGTGGATTCCTCTGTGGCTGCGGTACTGCTTTCTAAGGCGATCGGCAGCCAACTTACTTGTGTTTTTGTAGATCAGGGTCTGCTTCGCAAAAACGAGGGAGACGAAGTGGAGGCTGTTTTCGGGCCGGATGGCAGTTATGACCTGAACTTTATCCGTGTCAACGCGCAGGAGCGTTTTTATAAAAAATTGGCCGGAGTGGAAGAACCGGAGCAGAAGAGAAAAATCATCGGGGAAGAGTTCATTCGTGTGTTTGAGGAAGAAGCGAAAAAGATTGGCGCGGTGGACTTTCTTGTGCAGGGAACCATTTACCCTGACGTGGTGGAGAGTGGTCTTGGCGGGGAGAGCGCAGTGATCAAGTCTCATCATAATGTAGGCGGCCTTCCCGATTATGTGGACTTTAAGGAGATTATCGAGCCTCTTCGCGATTTGTTCAAGGACGAGGTGCGAAAAGTCGGTCTGGAGCTGGGCATTCCAAAATATCTTGTGTTCAGACAGCCGTTTCCCGGTCCTGGTCTGGGTATTCGGATTATCGGTGAGGTGACGGCAGAAAAGGTGCGGATCGTGCAGGATGCAGATGCAATTTACCGTGAGGAAATTGCAAAGGCTGGTCTTGACGGGGAGATTAATCAGTATTTTGCGGCGCTCACCAATATGCGCAGCGTGGGTGTCATGGGGGACGAGAGAACCTACGACTATGCCGTGGCACTGCGGGCAGTTAAGACGATTGATTTTATGACGGCGGAGAGTGCGGAGATTCCGTGGGCGGTGCTGCAGGGGGTTATGAATCGGATTATCAATGAGGTGAAGGGAGTTAACCGGGTGGTGTATGATCTGACGAGTAAGCCGCCGGGGACGATTGAGTTCGAATAGTCGGAGGTGAGCCGCGGAGCCAGTAAAATCAAGGCTTTGCGGCTTTTTTCCTCTTTTTATTGCATTACGATTGCATTTTTTATTTCACTTCTTTGTGATAGGCTGCGGTGTGCTGGTTGCTCGTATAGTCTGCTACGCTCTGGGTGGCAGGTGTATACTGAAGCACCCCGGTCAGCTTATTGGCAACTTCAAGATTGGTGTTAGGATACAGATGACCATAGGTTCCCAGGGTTGTCTGTATTTTTTCATGTCCCAGACGCTCTTTGATCAACAGGGGATTTTCGCCCATGCTGATGAGCAGGGAGGCATGGGAATGCCTCAGCGCATGGATTT
>ERZ778495.2650-NODE-2650-length-9902-cov-3.439525_pt1 | contig 9902 bp, 8 predicted proteins | sample MGYA00433100_ERZ778495 | MGnify/ENA primary metagenome ERZ778495 (study PRJEB29527, sample SAMN07138962) | mouse gut metagenome | material: feces | host: mouse | place: China:Nanjing | collected 2016-01-25 ...
GAGGGCGACCGTATTGAAGTCGCCCTTGCGCTTATTATCGATCCCAAAGAAGCCAGACGGCTCAGAGCCGAGCAGAAGAGCGCTTCCATTCAGCGCGGGAGGAAACACGCTTCAGATAAATAACAGGCTTTGTAAGTAAAAATCACTATAGATTTTTTTATAAATAACGTAAAAGCGGTATCCAAATTTCTTTATAATTCATTTTTGTGCTTAGAGGTTCCAAATGAGACTCCTTCAAAAGGCTTTAACCTTTGACGACGTTCTTCTCGTACCTGCATATTCCAATGTACTTCCCCGCGAGACCGTCCTTACCACACAGTTCACCAGAGACATCAAACTTAATCTTCCGCTTTGTTCCGCAGCCATGGATACGGTTACGGAAGCCAATCTTGCGATTGCTTTAGCTCAGGAAGGCGGAATCGGCATTATTCATAAAAATATGACTTCAAAGGCTCAGGCCGCTGAAGTTGCCAAAGTTAAACGTCATGAAGCCGGCATGGTTTCCGATCCGATTACGATCGGCCCGGATATGATTGTTGCGGACGTTCTCAGACTGACACGCGAACATCACATTTCCGGTCTGCCTGTCGTAGACGGCACCAAAGTTCTCGGTATGGTGACCAACCGCGACCTTCGTTTTGAAGACCGTATGGAAGCCAAGATCAGCGAAATCATGACTCCGGCAGACCGCCTGATCACGATGAAAGAGGGCGGCACTTTGGAAGACGCTAAGAAGCTGATGCATCATCACCGTCTGGAGCGAGTTCTGGTTGTCGACGATGACTTCAACCTGAAAGGCCTGATGACTGTTAAAGACATCACCAAAGCGACCGAACATCCCTATGCAGCCAAAGACAAACACGGCAAGCTGCTTGCCGGTGCTGCTGTCGGCGTAGGCGCCGGCACAGAGGAGCGTGTCGAGCTGCTGGTGGATGCCGGTGTTGACGTTCTCGTTGTTGACACTGCCCACGGTCATTCTCAGGGTGTTCTTGATCGCGTTCAGTGGGTTAAGAAACATTATCCGCAGATTCAGGTTATCGGCGGCAATATTGCGACAGCTGCCGCTGCGCTCGCGCTGGTTGAACACGGTGCTGACGCGGTCAAGGTCGGTATCGGACCGGGCTCCATCTGCACAACACGTGTGGTCGCCGGTGTCGGTGTTCCTCAGATTACCGCTATTTCCAACGTTGCCGAAGCCCTTAAGGATTCCGGCGTTCCTCTGATTGCTGACGGCGGTGTTCGCTTCTCCGGTGACGTAGCCAAAGCGATCGCGGCCGGCGCCAACTCCGTCATGATGGGCGGCATGTTTGCCGGCACTGACGAAGCTCCCGGTGAAATTATTCTGTATCAGGGCCGCTCTTATAAGAGCTACCGCGGCATGGGTTCTCTCGGTGCCATGGGCAAGGGTTCTGCCGACCGCTACTTCCAGGACAACAACAACGGCAATGTTGATAAGTTTGTTCCTGAGGGTATCGAAGGTATGGTTCCGTATAAAGGATCTGTTCTTGCGATCATTTATCAGCTTGCCGGCGGTCTTCGTTCCTCCATGGGCTACTGCGGCTGCAGAACTATTGACGAAATGCGCACGAAAGCGGCCTTCGTTGAAATTACTTCCGCGGGCTGGAGAGAGTCTCACGTTCATGACGTGAAGATTACGAAGGAAGCTCCGAACTACAGATTGGAACATTAATTTCTTTCATAACATGAAGAGCTAACAAAAGTCGGTTCAGAGGATTTAAACTGAACCGACTTTTTAACAAGGGTTTTAAACCGACATGAATCACGATCGCATACTTATTCTTGACTTTGGAAGCCAGGTGACGCAGCTTATCGCGCGCCGGGTCCGTGAGGCTCACGTTTACTGTGAAGTCCATTCCTGTGAGGTTACGGACGAATTCATTCGTGAATTCAAGCCGACCGGCATTATTCTTTCCGGCTCTCACATGAGTGCGTACGAAGAATCCACCGATGAAGCGCCGAAAACGGTTTTTGAGATGGGCGTACCTGTCCTCGGCATTTGCTACGGCATGCAGACGATGGCGATGCAGCTTGGCGGCAAAGTTGAGAGCGGTGCTCAGAGAGAATTCGGCTATGCCGAAGTCCGTGAGCACGGTCACACAAAGCTTCTTGAGAACCTGTATGACTTCATTGATGACGACGGTCACAACTATCTCAAGGTTTGGATGAGCCACGGCGACAAAGTGACGCAGATGCCGGAAGGATTCAAACTGATGTGTTCCACACCGACTTGTCCGATTGCCGGCATGGCTGACGAGAAGAGAGGTTTTTATGCGGTTCAGTTCCACCCGGAAGTGACGCATACGGAAAAGGGCCGTCAGATTCTTGAAAACTTTGTGCTTCGTATCTGCAAAGCCAATCCTGATTGGGTAATGGGCAACTTTGCGGTTGAGGCGGTTGAGAAGATTCGCGCCCAGGTTGGCGAAGATGAAGTTATTTTAGGTTTGTCCGGCGGCGTTGATTCCTCCGTCACTGCAGCTTTGATTCACAAAGCGATCGGTGAACAGCTGACTTGTGTCTTTGTTGACAACGGTCTTCTGCGTCTGCATGAAAGAGAGCAGGTTGCTCAGACATTCCGTGAGAATATGGGCATGAAGCTTGTTGTTGTCGATGCATCCGATCGCTTCATGGCGGCGCTTGACGGTGTGACGGATCCGGAAGCCAAGCGCAAGATTATCGGCCGACTGTTTGTTGAAGTTTTCCAGGAGGAGGCGGCGAAGCTTCCTCGCGCCAAATGGCTTGCTCAGGGCACGATTTATCCGGACGTGATTGAATCCAACGGCGCGAAGACTAAGAAAGCCCAGACGATTAAGTCTCATCATAATGTCGGGGGTTTGCCGGACACGCTTCATCTGAAGCTGCTTGAGCCGCTTAGAGAGCTGTTTAAGGATGAAGTTCGCGAGCTTGGTATTGAGCTTGGTCTTCCGGCTGAGATGGTATATCGTCATCCGTTCCCCGGTCCCGGCCTTGGCGTTCGAATTTTAGGTGCTATTAAGCGCGAGTATGCAGATCTGCTGCGTGAAGCCGATGCGATTTTCATTGAAGAGCTGCGTGCGGCGGACTGGTATGACAAGGTCAGCCAGGCGTTCGTTGTTTTCCTGCCGGTCAAGAGTGTCGGCGTTATGGGCGACGGCCGTACCTATGACTGGGTGGTCAGCCTGCGTGCTGTTCAGACAAGCGACTTCATGACTGCGAAATGGGCCCATCTCCCCTATGAACTCTTAGGGAAGGTATCCAACAGAATTATTAATGAAGTGAAGGGTATTAATCGCGTCGTATACGACGTATCCGGGAAACCCCCTGCAACCATTGAATGGGAATAACTAAATCGGGTTTTTAGTCGTTTTCTAGTATTTCAGGGTGTTTCAAAAAAGCACCCTTTTTTATTTCTAAAATCAATAAATTATCCGTTCTTTCGGTTTTGCTATTTTTCCTTTTGTTCGTCTATTTTCCTCAGTATTACAAATAAATTTTCATGGTTAATTTGATGGTTTTAGGACGAAAAAATCATCGAACCATCGTAAAATGATGATGGTTTCACTGAAAACAGTGTTTTCTTGATGGTTTGGAATTCCGACATGCTGACTGATAAAAAAATTAATCAACTGACACCGAAAGAGACGCAGTACAAGGTTGCCGATCGCGACGGCCTCTATTTGCTCGTCTATCCCACAGGTAAAAAACATTCAAATTCAATTACCGCTACAACAACCGCCAGGAGACTCTAACTATTGACAGTTATGGTGAGATGACGCTTGCAGCCTGAAAGCCGTCTAATTGATACATGTTTCAAACATTTTTTATCCCAAGAAGTTTAAGAAACAATTGATCACGCTTAGTAACTTCTGTCTGGATGGCGATATTGCGGTCAGCTCTAAAGCCGGTTAGCTCCAATACGCTGAAGTAATCGAGAATTTGTTTAAGAGACTTGGATTGCAGCCAGCGTAATAACAATCGGTTATCCCGTTCTTCGCTTTTTGTTGCGGCGTTGTCTTCTTTGAGTTGTTCCTTGATTTTGAAGATTCTCTCGTATAACTCACAATACAGGCCTAGTGCGATGAACTGGCAAAAGAATCTGCCTTCCAAAGCTGCGGCTTCCCAGGCCCGAGGTGCTCTGCCGTCCAAGCAATCCTTTTCAAGCTCAAAGATGTCTTCAATATGCTCGCGTCTGCGGTAGGTTCTGAGGGTTTCGAACGTAGAATCTGCCTGATTGCTCACAAGAGCAAAGCATCCGAATTTACGGATTTCTTTGTTAAACGACTCTTTATTGAGTGCGTACTTATATTTGCCGCAATAGGGACGTTTGGATCTGACCAGAAATTTTGCCGCTCTTTCTAAGGCTGCGTCGGTCAACTCTTTTCGGTTTTCTTCCATCTGAGCTTTAAGCTCCATTAGGGAACTGTAGAAATTTTGTTCTTCCTGTGCAGCTCTGGCGGTGTCCAAATACAGGTAGGTATAGATGCGCTTTTCGAACATCTGTTCTTCTCCGGCTTTGGCCGACTCCGTCCCTCTTTGGCGGGTAAAACCGAAGGTTCTCTTGTTGAACTCTCTCAAACGTGTTAAGCCCATTGAAGTTTTCCGGGGAGTCCAACTCGTCCCTATACTGATCGAGCAACTTGCTGACCCACTTAGTTCGACGATCGGCAAGGCAGAGGAATTTGACGTGCCTGCGCAGTAATTCAGTGAGGTTGTTTTCACTGTAAAACCCTTGGTCCATAACGAGTTCCACCTTATCCATGTCCAACCAACTCAGCTCTTTAAGCGCATTGGTTAAACTGATAACATCCGGATAATTACCGGGCTGCTTCCAGAATGCTATGGGTTGATGGGAGTGCAGAGAGAACAGCGTCAGAAGTTTAATAACAGGAAGGCCGCCAGCATCTTTGTTAAAGCCGTAACGCGCAAACTCATCTCGTTGACCGTAGGTAGAAATCGTTGTGGTGTCGTATGCAAGCACGCATTTGCCTTCTCTTTTAGAACGAGCTTTGAAGTAAAGCTGCTCGGCTTGCGTATCCGCACCCACCGCGCAGAAGAGATTGTGATAAATGTCCTCGGTAATCAGGTAGCCGTAACGATTTTGATGAAGTCTTTGCCAGCCCTCGAACTTACTCAGGGATTGGCCCGGGTTTGCAACCCAGTAGTTTGCGACATCAAGAATTTTGTTGACGCAGGCATCGTCCTTGAAGGAGACATATAAGTCATCTTCAATGCCGCAATCCTCGGCAATAAATTTCAAAATATCAGAGATGCCGACAATCTTTTTCTCTATTGTCGGCGCCGGTTTATTTGTAACCGGAGCACGCGCTTTCTTAGGGCGATTTGGAATAAGGGTACCGGACGCGTCCAATTTTCCTAATAGTTTGCTGCTAATTACTTCCGTATTGCGTTTTGCCGGGTTGTAACGCACGATTCTTTTATAAACGTAAGTAACACCGTTTTTTCGCTTTTGTCTGACAATCGTTTCAGAGCAATCGTTTTCGGTAATTTTCTGCATTTCATGTATAAATTTATCACATGTAATAATTATAATTGATACATGATAAAAAACAAGGAAATTCTTCCAAGAATAGGTTAACAAATCAAAGAGTTAGATTAATTCAAAAACGACAGACTGAGTGTCATGTAACACTTATACAGCTTTCAGGTGTCATATTTTACCGATTTAGAACTCCTGTGTTTTTATTCACTGCCCAAATGAACGAAAAAAATGGACGCATTTTTTGCGATTCTTGTCAAAAGCAGTGCGCGGCAACACTTAAATGAACTAAACCCGGAATCAGAGCAAGGAAGACTTAGAGTTAACCCATGCCGTCTATTCTCAGCGATCCTATATTGTTTTACTTCAGGGAAAGCGTCAACGTGGGTGTGTTTTGCGCAGCCTCAGTCAAAACGAATCAGAACACAATAGGACAGGATAAGAGCCTCCGGAGAAGTTAAAAATACAAATAGTCATTTTAAAAACTAAGATCAAGATTATCTTTTGAGCCGGACCATAGCGGCCTAAATCCGGAAGGATTGAGCCTGAGAGCATAGGTCTGAATTTTTTCGGGGAATAAAAGACTTGAGATTTCTTACAAAATGTCAAATACTGTCTAGATAGTCCGATAAAGGTCCAGACTGTTCTTGAATTTGTTTTTAGTTGGGAGGATGCAGTGGACGTTATTGAGAAGTTCGTGAACCTGTCTATTCGCACCGGTTCATCTTTGGATGATTTGGCAAAACAGCCGGAAAATCTTAACTGTGTGCTTTCAGTGTTCAGGGCTTGCTGCGATTGCAGCACAAAACCCACAAAGGCGGAAGCGGAAGCCTTCCTTGCCGCAGCAGGCAGCTGGTTAAGCGTGACAGCCGATAAGCTCGCACAGGACAGCCTGAAATTAACTGCACCTCTGCAGGCCAAAATCAGTTTGGTCAATCTGACAAAACGCGTTGATAAGCGACGCCGCGAAATTCGCGAAGAACGCCGTCGCCGCGCGCTGGAAATGGAAGAAGTAAAGAGAGCATCTCGAGTGGATACAAGTCGGGATGTGGAATTTATGAGCGAAGCGCTCGCTGAGGCTCATAAGGCTATGCTGGAAGGAGAGGTGCCCGTCGGTGCGGTGGTTGTCGATCCGCAGGGAAAAATAGTCGGCCGCGGACATAACCGCGTCATTTCAGATAAAGATCCTTCGGCGCATGCGGAAATCCTTGCGCTCAGAGACGCCGCGCGAACAACCGAGAACTACCGTTTGGAAGACTGCTCGCTCTACGTCACGCTCGAGCCCTGTCCGATGTGCTCGGGCGCCATAATCGGCGCGCGCCTCAGCAGACTGATCTACGGCGCTAAAGACGATAAGGCCGGAGCGGTTGATAGTGTGGTACAACTGTCTAAGATAGATCAGCTGAACCACCATACGAGAGTGACCGGCGGCGTACTTCAGGATCAGAGCCTTCAGCTGCTCCGTGATTTTTTTGCCAGATTAAGACAGATTCGTGGGAGAAAGTGTGAATAGAGTAGGGATTACAGCGCCGTCCGGAAATGTCCTGGATATAGAGGTCGTAGAACGTGCGAGGGCATTGTTCGAAGGCAGAGGCTGGGATGTAACAGTCGGGGAATCGGTCTATTCAAGTTCGATGAGATTTGGCGGCAGCAGCGAATCGGCGCGGACCACAGACTTTAACCATATGTGCATGAAGGAGGAGCTAGTTCTCTGCGCTAGAGGCGGTTACGGCTTTTCAAGAATTCTGCCGGGCGTCGATTTTTCAGTGATCGCGCAAAAAGGCACTTGGGTGGCCGGATTCTCCGATATCACTTTCTTCTCTCTGGCATACCTTGCGCTCACCGGCGGAAAAAGCCTGCAGGCCCCGACGGCTTCCGTGCTCGGCAACCTTGAATGCGATCCTTATACCATCGAGACGTTCTTTAATGTGCTCGGTGCGACGGACTATACACTGGATTTTCATACTCCGTTCCATGATTTCGAAACCGAAGGAAAACTCTGGGGCGGCAACCTTTCTATCCTTTGCGCTGCTTTAGGCACGCCGTATTTCCCCAGAATCAAGGGCGGGATCCTATTCGTTGAAGATGTGGATGAGCCGGCTTATAAAATCGAACGTAACTTAAATCAGCTGATTCAGTCAGGCGTTATTGAAAATCAGAAAGCGGTCCTTCTCGGGGATTTCTCTCAAGTCAGGCGATCAGCGCATGATTTCGGATATGGTTTGGACGAAGCGCTGAGTTTTGCTTCTATGCATACTTCGACGCCTTTTATTTCAGGCCTGCCGTTTGGACATAAGATGAAAATGGCAACGCTCGTCGTTGGGGCGCAGTCAGTGCTTTCAATCCGCAGCCATAAGGCGCTTCTGACCATGAAGGGCTGCCCCGCGTTCAGAGAAAGGATTCGTTTGTGAAGAACGGACTGCTAAGAAGATTTCGACACGTATTTGAGCCGGACCCTCCGGAGAATAATCATATTCATCTCAATTACAGCTCTGAGCAGCTGAGAAAAAAAGTCGAATTCCGTCAGCTCGCAATCCTGAAACACAGAACAACGGCAGTAGTCGCGATTCGAATGTTGCTGATCCTTATTTTCTCGGGTGTCTGCTGGAAGTACGTCGGCGGCTGGGTTATGGGGCTCTGGCTCGGGTTTGCGCTGATGCATACACTGGCCAGCATGAAGTCTGCGGATGATTTTTTTAATGAGATCGAGCCGGAAAAGAAGTTCAGATATTGGAGAAACCGCTCTCTTCAGATGATTATCGTATCGGGACTGTCCGTGGGGTTTGCCGGGTTCTATTTCATGATTCCCGACAACGTCATTGTGGAAATGGTCCTTCTTGCCTTGGTTGTGGGCGTCACTTTCGGAAGCATCCCGCTCTATGCGATCTGGCCGCCCGCGCTGTGGGCTTATGTACCCTGTACACTGCTTCCGACCTTCGTTAAGCTTTTTATTATTTACGAGACGCCCTGGTTCGTCGCGGTCTTCTGGTCTGCCGTTCTGCTTTTAATCATCTTCTATTTCGGAGCACGTCTGAATTCCATTTACACGCAGGGTATTTATCGAGCCTTTGAGCGCGAATACCTGATGGAGCAGCTGATCTATCAGCGGCAGCGCGCGGATTATGTCCGAGAAGCGGCGGAAATGGAAATCAATTCCAGAACGAAATTTTTTGCCGGAGCTAATCACGACCTGCGTCAGCCGCTTCAGGCAATGGGGATCTTTATTTCCGTCCTCGAAAGTCAGGCCGATGATCAGACCCGACCGATCGTGGAAGGTCTTTCTAAGGCGTGCCATTCAGTATCGACTCTGGTGGATCAGATTTTGATGATCTCAAAGTTGGATTCAAAAACCATCAAAATCAATCCGATTCGCTTTTCGCTTCAGGAACTGTTCGCCGAACTCGAAGCCGAATTTGAACCGCAGTGCCGAAACAAGGGACTTTCTTTGGAAGTGCAGAGCGTTCCCGCCGATATTGTCACGGATGAGCAGCTTCTGGAACGAGTGATTCGTAATCTGCTCGGAAACGCGGTCCGGTATACCAGCAGCGGAATGCTTCTGCTTCGCAGCAAGATCAGCCGAAAGAACACGCTCATCATTACGGTTTCCGATACCGGATGTGGTATCAGCCCCGAAGAGAGAGAAAAACTGTTCCAGGCTTATTATCGAGGCGCGGGCGGTTTTAAGGCTAAAGAGGGCTTTGGCCTCGGTCTGTCCGTGGTTAAGAAAATCTGTGAGCTTTTGAGCATTGACATTAAAGTGATATCTAAGGTCGGGAAGGGATCGATTTTCCGCTTGGAACTTCCTTTGAGAGCACAGACATCAAAAGAAAGCTCTCCGGCTAAACCTCAGACGCTGAACCTGCGTCCGCTCGACGGCACTCGGATCCTTGTTATTGAAGACGACCGATTGATTCGAGAAAGCCTTAAGACACTTTTGGAAGGCTGGGGATGTGTCGTAAGGACCGCAGAATTTTATGATGCCGAATTGGCGGCAAAACTGGTTCACGAGTCTCCGATTGATCTGATATTTTCAGACTTCAATCTGGGCCCGGAACATATGACCGGTCTGCAGTCGATCTTTAGGATTCGCTCGGCGCTTGGTCGGCGAATTCCCGCGATTGTGAGCACGGCCGCGCCGCGTGACGCGGTAATCTCTCAGTATGAGGAGGAAACGGAAGGACTGAATTTCTCCGACTCTGCCGTCGACCTGATGGAAATGCCGCTGCTGCTTCAGAAACCGATCTCCCCGCACGAGATTAATCGGGCGATTCATCGTCTGCTTGATAAAAAGTAAACATATCTCTCGCAGAGAAGAATATTTGAGTTATATTGAATTTTCTTCCAACAGAAGATAAAAAACTCTCAGCCGAATTTCCACAACAAAAGAAGGCTGACAGTCTGCTGATAT